>Ga0172371_10001906_pt1 | contig 33189 bp, 26 predicted proteins | sample Lak12m_FD_114543 | JGI IMG/M metagenome (GOLD analysis project Ga0172371, IMG submission 114543) | Freshwater microbial communities from Kabuno Bay, South-Kivu, Congo - kab_022012_12m | ecosystem: Environmental > Aquatic > Freshwater > Lake | place: Democratic Republic of the Congo: South-Kivu...
CATTCGGTGATTGAAGAAAGCAAAAAGCAAGGTACTTACTTTTTTGGGATTCTGGGCGGGGAGCCATTGATGTACAAACAATTGTTTGACATTTTCGAAAAACACCCGGATTGCTATTTTCAATTATTTACCAATGGAACTCTTTTTTCCAACAGTATTGCCCAAAAATTACGAAAACTAGCGAATGTTTCACCACTGATAAGCTTTGAAGGAAATGAACAAGTAGCTGATATCCGGAGAGGTGGACATCATATCTATAAAAAGACCCTGCAGGCAATCGAAACTTCAGTAACACATAAACTGATAACAGGAGTAGCCATAAGCGTGTGCAAATCAAATATTGATATGGCCCTTTCCGGGGAATTCATCCGGATGCTTCATGATAGGGGAGTTCTTTATGTGTGGTATTACATCTATCGGCCTGCCGGCATTAACCCTAATTATGAACTTGCATTGAGCCGCGAGGAGATTACCAGGCTCCGACAGTTTCTCGTAAATGGCCGTACAAGGTATCCCATTGTTTTAATTGATTCGTACTGGAGAGCGGACGGTGAAGCTTTTTGTCCTGCAGCCGAAGGATTAAGCCACCACATCAATGCTTCGGGAAACATTGAACCCTGTCCGGTAATTCAGCTTGCCACCGATCATATTTCAGATGGGAACCTGAAACAGGTTTATGAAAATTCTGAATTCATGAAAGATTTCAGGGCTGGCATTCTTCAAAAGACGAAAGGTTGTGTTCTGATGGAAGACCCATTGTGGCTCAGGGATTTTGGCGAAAGACATCAGGCTTTGAATACATCCAACAGGCCGACAATGTTACAGGAATTTGCAAAAGCTCCGTTGACAAGCAGTCATGGTTCATGCCCAAAGATACCTGAGAAAAGCCGGATATATCGAATCGCCAAAAGAATGGCTTTCTTTGGAATGGGTGCCTATGGTTGATGTAATAAATTAAATGAATGATGATTACTGAAATATCTCTCGAAGTACCTGCTCAAAAGGAAATCAGGAATGACATCAGAAAAGCTGTAGAAGACTTTTTCGATGAACGGAATATTTTGCCTCCGGTTTCTTATGAAGCCATTGCCGGTTTTGCAAGCCAAATGCTTGAAAAACATGATTGGAATAAAAATTTTATGGCTTTTGTGATGGTCTGCTGTGGCAATGCCATTTGGCGTAAAGTAGTTGCGGTTGTGCCGTATGAGCGACGCATTTTATTGCTTCCACATTGTCTGCGAAACAGCAAACTATGTGCAGGCGAACAGGATGAAATGGGATTGTTGTGCGGCGAATGTGGTAATTGTAAGATTTCCGGCCTTCTGCGTGAAGCGGAGAATTTGGGTTATGTGGCTATAGTCAGCGAAGGAACTGCCATTGCAACCCGCTTAATCGAAAGCGGGAAAGTAGATGCTGTGATTGGTGTGGGATGCATGGAGATTCTGCAAAAGATGTTTGTTTCGGTAAGTATATTTTCAATTCCAGGTATCGGAATTCCCCTGCTAACAAATGGATGTTTAGATACTGTCGTCGATTCGGAGTGGATAAAAGAAGAAATTTATCATATTGATCATAACCCTTCTTTTCGGTTACTTAACCTGAATTATCTCCGAAACCGGACCTCTTCCATTTTTGGTGAAGAACAGTTGAGACGTATCTTTGAACCATCGGATAATTCGACCGAACAGATGGTTTTTGATTCACTCCTGGCTGGAGGAAAACGTCTTCGTCCCCTGTTGACAGTGTTGACCTATGAAAGCTTCAGTAGTCAGATTGAAACGCAAAATTTAATCCGGCTTGCCTTGTCGGTAGAATGCTTTCACAAGGCATCACTCATTCACGATGACATTGAGGACAACGATGAAAGCCGTTACGGAAAAGAAACCTTACATGCACGTTATGGAATTGCCGTAGCCATCAATATTGGTGATTTATTAATCGGTGAAGGATACCGGTTGATTTCGGAAACCCATCTTGTCGCTGACACTATCCTCGAATGTATTAAAGTTGTGTCGAACGGTCATCGAAAGCTTTCTGTTGGCCAGGGAATTGAACTGATGGCTCTAAAGAACGGGGAAATCCTTTCTTTAAACGAAACCTTAAAAGTTTTTGAATACAAGACGGCAACTGCGTTTAAAGTAGCCCTTTTACTTGGTGCCACCGCCGGTGGCGCTGATCATCATTCGCTGTCACTCCTGGAGCAATTGAGCCACTTTATCGGCATTGCTTACCAGATAAAGGATGATCTCGATGATTTCGTGCATCCGGACGGAGGTTTTGATATTCATAAACCATCGGTACTGATTTCATGTCTTTTCGGGAAATTAACAGCGGATGATGAAAAAATCTTTCGGCAGGCTTACACCGAAAACAAGGTCGAAGGCGTTCAGAAACTCATCGAAAAGTATCAGATCAGCACAAGCACAGAAGGTCTTATAAAGGATTATATTAAGGAATCGAAGGATTGTCTGGATAAATTTCAGAATATTGGACTAAAAATGGCATTACATGAGATTTTGGGAAACATTTTTAAAGACTATATGTAGAATTTTCACCGCGAAGTACCACGGCAAAATCAAGGCAAACTCACTCGAAAGTATGCTGAAAAAGTCGGTCCACATGATTGATGAACAGACATTGGATGAAATGAGGACTTTTGTTAAAAACCTGCAAACGACCTCAGGAGGATTTGCTGACAAAGGGGGGAACAGCGATTTATATTACACACTTTTTGGATGCTTTATTGCAGAAGCGCTCGGGCTGGATCAGGTGATGCCTTTATTAAAGGATTATGTAAAAGAGGTTGTTTGCACCAAACCACCGAAAGGCGTATATTTAAAGAGTGCGATTATTCTCTGGGCTAAACTCTTTGGTAATGAAACCTTTCCACCGGTTTTGCGAAGAAAAACAATCACCAACATAAAAAATCCGGATCATCAACCGGCACTTTATACCGACTTTATAAACCTTCTGGCAGCTTATTATAGCGAAGATTATTCAGGCCTTAACCAGGTTAAAAAGAGAATAGAAACCAATCATAAACGGACTGAATTGCCATGTTCGGTAACGGCTGCACAATTGATCCTTCTGGATATTTTCGGGAAACCTACACAGGAAATGATGAATGAGCTGAACGCATTTTATAAAAAAAACGGGAGTTTCTCGGCTACCATACATACACCGGTTGGGGATTTATTGTCCACGGCAGTTGCACTTTATGCACTGAGGTTTGTCAAAGCTGACCTTAGGCTAATTAAACCCGACTGTCTCAATTTTATAGATTCGCTGTATGTGGATGGAGGCTTTTGTGCAACGGCAACCGATGTTGAACCGGATGTGGAATATACCTTTTATGGTCTTTTGGCCCTTGGAGCCCTTAACGAATAAATATGGAAAAGGAAGTACTGATTGGTCAATATCAAATCTTATGTACGCATTTGCTTAAAGAGCAAAACAGTGAAGGGTTTTGGAGTGGAATGCTTTCATCCAGCGCTTTGTCCACCGCAACCGCCATGGTTGCACTTAAGATAAACGATTGCCAGCCTGATGATGAACAAATCCGGCGGGGTTACCAATGGCTAAACACACATATAAATGCTGATGGTGGATTTGGGGATACCTCTGAGAGCGAGAGTAATGTCAGCACCAGCCTCATCTGCTACGCAGCCGTTTTTTATTGTAAACCTGTCAATAAAGGGGAAAATCCACTATTGAAGACGATTGAGGGATACCTGAGGACAAGAAATATCAGATTCACGACCAGGGATATTACTTCCTCCATTCTTAAATTCTATGGAGATGATTATACGTTTTCAGTGCCAATTCTTTCAATGTTGATTGTCTGTGGAGTGCTTCCCGAAGAAGCAAGTAAAAAGATACCCCAACTTCCTTTTGAACTATCACTTATACCAACATCACTGTATCGTTTCTTTAACATGCAGGTAGTGAGCTATGCCATTCCTGCCTTGATTGGTGTCGGCATTTTTATCCATTCAAAACGTAAACGCAAATTAAATATCACCAAAGCATACCGGAACCGGTTCATCGCACCGGCTATAAACAAACTAACCACACTGATGCCTGTGAGCGGCGGTTTTCTGGAAGCTACTCCGCTTACAGGTTTCGTATGCATGTGTCTTACAGCCAGTGGAAAAGATCCGAAGGAGGTGGTTAAAAAGGGGATTGTCTTCCTGCAAAAACAACAACGTCCTGATGGCAGCTGGCCGATCGACACCGATTTATCCAGCTGGGTCACCACACTGAGTATAAAAGCATTGGGGCCTCAGCTAAAATCTGTTATTGGAGCTGGGAATTTCATACAGTTAAAACAACATCTGCTTACTATTCAATATAAAGTGAAACATCCCTTTAATGGAGCAAAACCCGGTGGCTGGGGATGGACCAATTTCCCGGGTTCTGTGCCGGATACCGACGATACTGCCGGAGCTATACTTGCTTTACTCGAAACGTTTGAAGGAAGTCAGGAGGAAACAGATGCCATCGTAAACGGATGCAAATGGCTGGTTGATGTACAAAATGCTGATGGTGGGTTTCCAACTTTTTGCAGAGGATGGGGACGTTTGCCATTCGACAGTAGTTGTTCCGATCTGACTGGTCATGCGCTGTTAGCATTAATCAGTTCACTGGAAAAATTTTGTAGCAATATGTCTGCTCCATTGCAGAAAAGATTTTACAAAAGTGCGGTGAAGGCCGCCACCTATTTACAGAAAAATCAGGCATCTGATGGGCACTGGCTTCCGCTATGGTTTGGTAATCAACTTACCAACGACAAAAGAAATCCGGTTTACGGGACAGCCAAAGTTTCCGCATATCTGGAAGATTGTTTTCGAATGCATGTTGTCGGTCGGGAGTTAAATAATACCCTGGCAATAATGGTTGCTTCGGCTCAAAAATACTTGCTGTCGCAACAAAATTCTGATGGAAGCTGGGGAGGTAAAAAGGGCATCAGCGGAAGCATCGAAGAAACAGCCCTGTCAGTTTCAGCATTGGCAAAAACTCATCGGGATGCCTGCATAAAAGGATTTGAATGGATTACTAATGAACAGAAAAGTAAAGGTCTGCACCCAAGTCCGATAGGGCTTTATTTTGCCGCCCTCTGGTACGACGAAACGCTGTACCCTTTGGTGTATTTAATTGAGGCATTAAGAAAGTTTCTGTATGAACAAAATGATCCGTCAGAAGAGAGCCGAAAAGAGTTGTAGGTAAAAGAAGCTTTTGCAGCCGGTGGATTGGTTCATTAAACCTCGGTTCAGAGATTTTATTACCAACAGAATTGTATATCTGAACGCCATGAAATTCGTACAACTTACTTAGGACTTGCTGAAAAACCCAATACTTACTTTTTGTTTCGGTGCTCTGCACTTCTTGCAAAACATCATCTAACCTGTTCTACAAAGATTTCGCTACGCTGTAGCTAATCTAAAGGTGCCGCCTGCCTGTACCGTCATATAGGAGCACCATAATATTTGCAGGAACAAAAAACGAGTTCAACCTAAAGGTGCAGGGCACCGAAATATCCACATTTTCCATTATTTGTGCAAATAAATTGAAAATTATTTGAAAAAATTCAAGGATTTATTTTTATTTTTGAAATCAATAATCAAAGCCATCCAATGGCAAGTTAATCAATTATTAATTCTAAAAATTCAACAAAATGGCAATCAGATTTAAAACAATCGAAAAGGGCCAGCCCGGAGTAGCCGGTGGTGGCACGAAAAAGTTCTATGCAACCCCGGTAGCCGACGGCGAAATAAGCCTCGCCGAACTTACCAAAGCCATCGAAAAAATATGTACGGTCAGCGGTGCCGATATCCGTGCCGTATTGTATGCGCTCGTTGATGTTTCAATCGACAATCTCGCCAACGGAACAATTGTTCGCCTTGGCGATCTTGGCAGTATGAGGATTACGCTGAGTTCCGAAGGCAAAGCAACAGCACAGGAAGTAACCTCTTCGGCCATTAAAAGTACAAGTGTAATTTTTACTCCCGGCACCCGCATCAAAGAGATGCTCGCAGCCGCAAAATTCCAGAAGGAATAACTTACTGGTTTTCCTGCTGTGGAAAATTATTTTTTCACAGCAGGAAAATTTAATTTCCACGTTAGGAAAATATATTTTTCACACGTGGAAAATTTTTTTTCACACATGGAAATCCAGGAGGGTACCTTTAAAAGGCAAAACAATCTATAAATAGTTGATAGAAACGATGTTTTAGAGTTTGTTAGCACAAAAAGTTTGCTTTTGAGTTTACCTCAGATTGTCGGCACGATAAACCACACTGAAAAATACATTATTTTAGCAAAACTATTCCATAAGTTGACAATGATAAATAAAGAAGCAGCGTATAAAAAAATATCTGAACTCGTCGAACGCTTCGACGAACAATTTAACTCCTACAAAAAAGCGGACTACAACGAAACCCTTACTCGTCGTGATTTCATTGATCCGTTTTTCAAGGCTTTGGGTTGGGATATCGACAACGAAGAAGGTTACGCAGAAGCATACCGTGAAGTAATTCACGAAGACAAAGTAAAGATTGGAAAAGCAACCAAAGCACCCGACTATTCATTCAAGCTTTCCGGCGGGAAACGATTGTTTTTTGTGGAAGCAAAAAAACCAAGTGTTGCCGTAAAAGACGATATTTTACCAGCGTATCAGGTAAGACGTTACGGTTGGAGTGCAAAGCTTTCGATTAGCATTATTACCGACTTTGAGGAATTTGCAATTTATGATTGTACTAAAAAACCAAACCCTGCCGACAAAGCATCAGTAGCACGAATAAAATACCTATCCTTTCACGAATACTTTAAAGAGTTTGATTTCCTCTGGGATACCTTCAGCAAAGAACGGGTACTCAAAGGCAGCTTCGACAGGTTTGTGCAAGGCAATGCAAACAAAAAAGGAACGGCTACGGTTGACAAAGAATTTTTACAATCGCTCGACAGTTGGCGTACCTATCTTGCAACTTCCATAAGCTGGAATAACAAAGGGCTCGACGAAGATGAAATAAATTTTGCTGTTCAGCAAGCCATCAACCGCATCATATTTTTGCGTATTGCCGAGGACAGAGGTGTCGAACCTTACGGAAACCTGCAAAATGCAATAAAGCACGGCGATTTTTACCAAAACCTTTTCACTACTTTCAGAGAAGCTGACGATAAATATAATTCAGGGCTTTTTGATTTTAAAAAAGACAAAATCAGCAAGGACCTAAAGATTGATAACAAGGTACTCAAAACCATTATCAACGAATTGTATTACCCCGAAAGCCCTTATGAGTTTTCGGTATTACCGGTCGAGATTCTGGGAAGTGCTTATGAGCAGTTTCTTGGAAAAGTTATCAGGATAACCCCGGCGCATCATGCAAAAATTGAAGAAAAACCCGAAGTGCGAAAAGCAGGTGGAGTTTACTATACGCCTCAGTACATAGTCGAATATATCGTAAAAAACACTGTCGGAAAACTCATCGACAGTAAAACACCAAAAGAAATAAGCCGGATTAAAATAGTGGACCCTGCCTGTGGTAGCGGTAGTTTTCTCATCGGTGCTTATCAGTATTTATTGGATTGGCATAAAAACTATTATACCAGCAACGGAAAACCCTCAAAAGGTGATACCCTGAGACTGTCGAAGGGCAACAAAAACAATCCACTTACACCCGAAGGCAACCTCACCACATCCGAAAAGAAACGCATCTTACTCAACAACATTTACGGAGTTGATATTGATGCAAACGCAGTTGAAGTAACCAAGTTGAGTTTGCTCCTGAAATGTATGGAAGGCGAAACCTCGGCATCTATCGCTTATCAGTTATCAATGTTTCACGAAAGAGTTCTGCCAACCCTCGACAACAACATCAAAGACGGTAACAGTTTAGTTGATACGGATTTTTATGATAACCAACTTGATTTCGGTGAAGAAAAGAAAATCAAACCATTTAGCTGGCAAAAAGCATTTCCTGATGTTTTTAACAGGAAAACTGAAAAACCGGAAGATGAATTGAAAATCCTTGCCCAAAAAGCCAAACAACACGCTACTAAAGCATTGCAATATGTTTCGGAGTTAGATGAAAAAATTAGTGCAGTCAATGAACAAATTCCCAATTTTAATTCAAATGGAGGTTTTGATGTGGTGTTAGGGAATCCACCTTACTTGGGAGGAAGAGAATGGAAAGAAGAAAATGGAAATGCTTACGACTATTTTTTAAATAAATATAAGGTTGCGGAATATCAGTTTGACATTTACGCTTTGTTTTGGGAAGCTGGAATTAAACTACTCCAAACCAATGGTGTAATTGGTTTTATTACACCGAACACATGGTTGAATAACCAAAGCAATAAAAAGCTTAGAGCATATATTCTTAATAATACAAGCATTTTGAAAATCGTTGATTATTCAAAAATCAAAGTGTTTGACCAGGCAACGGTTTTACCAATCATTACTATACTTGAAAACAAAACCAACAAAATAAATGTGACTGAAGTATTTGAACCTGTTGAAAATGGATTTAAAATGATGCAAACTGTTAATCAGGAAATTTGGAATGATGGAGATTTGTGCATTATCAATATCAATTTGAGCCTAAGCGATTTATTTCTTAGGGAAAAGATTGAAGAAAACACACAGCCTCTTGAAAAGCTGGCATTAATAAAATTCGGAATCAAAATATATGAAACAGGAAAAGGGAAACCAATCCAAAAAGCAGACTTTGCAAAGGATAGAGTATATGAATCGGATTTAAAGATTGATGACACTTATCGTCCATACTTAGAGGGGAAAGATATTAACCCATATTCAATTTCTTATAAAAACAGATGGTTGAAGTATGGTGAGAACCTTGCAGCGCAGAGAGACCCAATTCTGTTTCAGGATGAAAGAATACTTGTAAGAAGAATTGTTGGAAAAACGATTATCTCAGCTTACACAAAAGACAATTATGCAACCAGTCAACTTTTACAAATAGTTAAGCCATTTGATCAATCAATTTCAAAATTTTTGCTAGGAATTATCAACTCCAATTTATTGGCTTTCTATTTTAGAAAGAAATACAATCGACAAGACAAGACATTTCCGGAGATTCGAATTTATGAATTGTCTTCTTTGCCAATTAAGCAAGTTGATGTCAGTAATAAGCCATTACAATTTGAAATTGAAAAATTTGTTGACCAGCTTCTTAAACTCAACGAAGAAAAAGCAGAAGCAAAATTACAAACAAAAATTACGCAACTTGAAAGCAAGATTGAATACTGCGAAACCAGAATTAATGAAATCGTTTATCAACTCTACGGATTGACGGAGGGAGAAATTAAAATTGTGGAGGGAAAATGAGAAACAATTCAAACATCAAACTTAAAGTAGCATTGGAAAATGCCGAAAGCTACATTGAAGAAATGAGCACATGGGATGACAAAAAACTCAGTAAACATATTGATTTATTTCGTGAGCAAATGCAAATGGCATATAAACACGGCAACAATGCAACTTTTGAATTACTGGTTGAATATGAAAGACAAACAATCATTGCACGTGCTAACAAAGAATGATTTAAACAAAGCCCATATCTACCAGATTGTTTATCAGCTTTATGGATTGACAGAAGAAACATTAAAATTGATTATAACAATGATACGTTTTATTGATTCCCTGTACCGGTGTTTTTCGTTTTCGTCTCATATTAAACACCATCGGCTTACTACAAACTTACACAATGAAGTTGATATTGATAGGCACAGCAAAGTTTAGTTTCAAATGGGGCTAAGCATTAGCAAAGCGATTGGTTTGTACCTTCAGGAAAAAATAATGATCAATTTAACATCAAAAAGTAATAAGTTTGTGGTGATATTGACGAGTTGTGTGTAATACTAAGAAGCAGAACTCCGCTTAAATTGATAACAGATAATAAACCTTAAAAAAAACAAGATGAAACAAATTTCAATTTTATTAATCGGATGCGCCCTGTTATTAGGTTCATGTGCACCCATGATTTCGACAAAAATAAGTAAAACTTATTCACCACTGGATTACCGTGAGGAAGTTATAGTGTTAGGGCTTCATGACCCTATTCCTGCAAATTCGGAGGAACTTGGTGTTGTGAAAATAGGAGATAATGGCTTTTCAGCAAACTGTGGCTGGGATATTGTAATTGACAAAGCAAAAATTGAAGCCCGCAAAATTGGTGGAAATGCTATTAAGATAACAGACCATATTCTACCAAGCGCTTTTGGAAGTTCTTGTCATAGGATAACTGCCAAAATCTTAAAAGTCGAAAACTTTGAAAGCATTATGGTTCCCGCAAAAATTGATAGTGCTTTAATGAATGCAGATTATGCATTGTTGCATGTTTACAGGTACAGTGGTGTTGGAGCATTGGTAAGTTATGATTTGCATTTAGGAGATACCGTTATTTGCAGGGTACATGGTAAATGGAAAAAAACTATCAAAATCAAAAAAGATGGATTGAATACATTATGGGCAAAAACTGAAGCTAAAGTTGAGATACCTATTAACATTAAATTTGGAAACGAATATTATATTAGATGCAGCGTAAAAATGGGTGCATTTGTTGGTCGCCCCAAAATTGAGCTGGTTGATAATCAAACTGGAAAGGTAGAATTTCAGTCTATTAAATTGAACAAGCCTGGTGATTGAGATTTGAAGATAATGAACGAGGGACATGAAATTGAATGTGTTTTTAATAGCGAGGATTCATTGAATGAATATCTTACAATTTTTTAAAATGTCAAAGAGACAAAACACAGATAAATAAAACACAAATTATTAGTATCCTAAAATACGATTTTTTTAAAAACCATAATGCTATGAATAAGATTAAACTAAAGTATATTTTTATTTTTATATCCATATCACTGCTAACAATTTCAGTTAAGGCTCAGGATTTAATTGTTACAAGTGAAGGAGATTCGCTAAATTGTAAGATTACGAAAGTTAAAACAGACAATATTTACTTTACTTTTAAACATAAAGATGAGATTAGAAACACACTATTGCCATTAAACCAGGTTAAATATCATCAATTTAATTACTTTCAAACATCAGAAGTTCAGGCAAATAAAATTATTTACAATGAAATATACCCTCACTTTAGAGCAGCGGTAACTGGTGGCTGGAGTTACAGGGTTGCTAAACTTGCGGATAATATTCCTTCGGATTTTGAAAAGTATATGAAGGATTTGAAATCTGGTTATCACTATGGATTGGATTTATCATATTATTTCTCTGAACAGGTAGGATTTGGTTTTAAGTACTACAATTATCATTCAAAAAATGAGATTACTAACGTTTACGTAACCCTTCCCAATGGCTCTACTCAAATTGGTAATATGAGCGATGATATTTCAATTAATTTTATTGGCCCATTTTTTAGTACAAGACTTTTAAATGCGAATAAGAAAAATAGTTTTTTAATAAATTTGGGTTTGGGCTATGTTGGCTATAAGGATAACGCAGTTCTTATTTCTGATTTTTTGATTAAAGGAAGTACTATCGGTCTGTGTTGGGATATTGGATATGATATTGGATTGTCTGAAAATTTTGCATTAGGGTTCCAGTTTTCATACATAATTGGTACTTTAACCCGATACGAATTATCTGATGGTGCGAGTACGCAAACAGTTAAACTTGATAAAGAAAATTATGAAAGCTTATCCCGAATTGATTTATCAATAGGATTAAGATTTAATAAATAAGGAACTTAAAAATCTGATTAAGTCCAAAAAACAAGACCAGCTAAAAGAATATCTGGAAATATGAGTGCGATCAAGGAACCGGGCTTCATATAGTCCTGACAGATCAGGTACAATCCTGATAGCTAAGATAAAATATTTAGCGACGAAGAAAATCCGGGTTAACAACCGGGCAAATACAAAGCCCGGGCAAAACGATCAATTGTTCAGATCAGTGCGTACAAAACCTGAGGCCGTTCTCAGTTGACGTCTTTCGAAAAGCCGGATGAAAAATAAATGACGTTTTAATATTACCTAACTTTTCCGATTACCCGTTCTGCAATTTGATCAGATTCAGTGCAGAACCGGTTTTGAACCATTCAATCTGCCCTTGGCTGTAAGTGTGATTGGCAACAATTTCATCAGTTGTACCATCGGCATGACGGGCAATGATCTTCAGTGGTTTCCCGGGAGTAAAGTCCGTTAATCCGGTAATATCGAAGGTGTCGTCTTCGGTAATCTTGTCGTAATCTGCTTTGTTGGCAAAAGTAAGTGCCAGCATACCCTGCTTCTTAAGGTTGGTTTCGTGGATCCGTGCAAAGCTGCGTACCAGGACCACTTTAACACCCAGATGTCGGGGTTCCATGGCAGCATGTTCGCGGGATGAACCTTCACCATAGTTTTCGTCGCCAACCACTACCGAAGCCAGACCAGCAGCTTTGTAAGCACGGGCTGTTGCGGGAACTTCACCGTAATTCCCGTCGATATGGTTTTTAACTTCATTGGTTTTGTCGTTGAAAGCGTTTATGGCACCAATGAGCATATTGTTTGAGATATTGTCGAGATGGCCGCGAAACCTGAGCCAAGGACCCGCCATCGAAATATGATCGGTAGTACATTTGCCCTTTGCCTTGATCAGCAGCTTAAGCCCCTTATAGTCTTTTCCGTTCCAGGGTTCAAACGGAGTCAGCAACTGCAGACGTCCGGAATCTGGAGCAACCTTAACTTCAACTTTACTTCCATCCTCCATGGGTGGCTGGTAGCCATCTTCGCCGGCTTCGAAGCCCTTTACAGGCAATTCGATGCCCTGCGGTTCCTTAAGCTTAACTTTTTGCCCATCTTTATTGATAAGGAAATCCGTTACCGGGTTAAAGGTGAGGTCGCCGGCAATTGCAAAGGCAGTGACGATTTCAGGAGATGCCACAAAGCCATGTGTGTTGGGGTTACCGTCGTTACGTTTGGCAAAGTTGCGGTTAAACGAAGTGATGATCGAGTTTTTTTCCTTTTTATCTGCACCATGTCTTGCCCACTGTCCGATGCAAGGTCCGCAGGCATTTGCAAGCACAACGCCGCCAATCTTTTCAAAAATATCGAGATAGCCGTCGCGTTCAACCGTAAAGCGAACCTGCTCCGAGCCGGGGGTAACCGTATATTCCGATTTTACTTCAAGTTTGTAGTCGAGTGCCTGTTGAGCAACCGAGGCAGCGCGGGTAATGTCCTCGTAGGATGAATTTGTACACGAACCAATCAGTCCCACCTCTAATTTTTGGGGCCAGCCGTTTTGTTTTACTTTATTTGCAAATTCCGATAGCGGTGTTGCCAGATCAGGTGTAAACGGCCCGTTAATATGTGGTTCCAGTTCACTCAGGTTAATTTCGATGACCTCATCGAAGTACTTTCCGGGATTTTCATAAACCCTGGGATCACCTTTGAGATGAGTAGCGACTTTGTCGGCTTCATCGGCCACCTTTACCCTGCCCGTTCCCCGCAGATAGTCCGCCATCTTGGTATCATAACCAAACAAGGAAGTTGTTGCACCAATTTCGGCACCCATATTACAAATGGTTCCTTTACCGGTACAACTCAATGTTTCGGCACCCGGACCGAAATATTCGACGATGGCACCCGTGCCGCCTTTTACGGTAAGTATTCCGGCAACCTTCAGGATTACATCCTTCGATGCCGTCCAGCCACTAAGTTTTCCTGTGAGTTTAACACCGATGAGTTTGGGCATTTTTAATTCCCAGGCCATCCCGGCCATCACATCTACGGCATCGGCACCGCCAACACCAACGGCTATCATCCCCAATCCGCCGGCATTAACCGTATGTGAATCCGTCCCGATCATCATCCCGCCGGGAAAAGCATAGTTTTCCAAAACCACCTGGTGAATAATACCGGCACCCGGTTTCCAGAAACCAATTCCATACTTATTCGATACGGAAGCCAGAAAATCATACACTTCTTTATTGACATCCCTGGCAACTTCCAGATCTTTCTTTGCCCCGATTTTAGCCTGAATCAGATGGTCGCAATGGACTGTAGAAGGGACGGCAACTTTGCTTCTTCCGGCCTGCATAAACTGAAGCAAGGCCATCTGTGCAGTGGCATCCTGCATAGCTACCCGGTCAGGAGCAAAATCGACGTAATCGACTCCTCGTTTCAAGGGAGCATTGGTTTCCCCATCCCAAAGATGTGAATATAAAATCTTCTCGGTAAGCGTTAATGGTTTCCCCAAAAGTTTACGCGCATTTTCAACTTTTGCCGGCATTTTATCATATACCGCTTTTATCAGGTTAAAATCGAATAACATAGCTTAAATATTTATTTGTAATTTACTTTTCTGAACAATTCCTAATTCCTAATTCCCAATTCCTAAATCTTAAATCTTAAATCTTAAATCCCAAATCCCAAATCCCAAATCCCAAATCCTAATTCCCAATTCCTAAATCTTAAATCCTAAATCTTAAATCCTAATTCCCAATTCCCAATTCAAAAATCCTAAATCCTTATTTCAACTTCTCATCCTTCGAACTCAGCACTTTCCCGAATTCATCGTACGTCATGGTCTTCTTATTGATTGGATTTCCGTTGGCATCATAATCGAAGAAATACTCGCTAACGATCAGTCCTTTTTCGTAATTATATACTACTTTTCCCTGGATGATACCTTTTTTATTAAAGCTTTCATCCTGGATAATATGATCATCGTTATCATTTTTGAAGATGTTTTTTGCCCAGGTGATCTCATTCCCGTTTGCATCGTACGAAATAAAAATATTTTCGATCTTCTGCCCCTTGTCGTTATACTTGATGTAATTTACGTTCGACATAATGGGCTGATCGTCGGGAGTTGTGGAATAATACCATTGTTCAATGCGTTGTCCGTTACTGTCGTATTTATAGGTGTAACGGTTTTTTTTGCTTACATTTCCGTACTTATCGAAGTTTTTATCGGTACGTTCGATCATGTTCCCGTAGTCGTCGTACTTATCCTCGATGGATTCACGGCGTTTGTCGCCACGTTCGAATTTATTGGTAAACCCTGGCTTTCCATCCGTCTTCATCTTTGGATTTGCTTCCTCTGAATCTTTGGTTACAACGGTTGGTTTTGGTTTTTTTACTTCAGATTGTTCATTTTTCCCGGAATTTTCGTTCCGGTTACATCCGCAGCTAACAAAAAAAACTGTAATCGTCGTTAGGATCAAGGTTCTGAAAATCTTCATATCGCGATATTTATTATTTGTTGCAAAATTAGTGATTATTGATTTTTCTGAATCAACTCAAATCTTAAACTTATTTAAAAGCAGCCTACTTTACGTTGTCGAAAAAGTTGTCGAGAAAAAATCCCCTCCTGGTAAAAACATCTTTATTTGTGAAGTAAATATCCCTGATGGCTTCGATGGATGCAGCGAAAGTTACTCCATAATTGATATCTTTTTCGAGTTTTATGTAGAGGTTCCCGGTGTAAGGAACATTCGGGTTAAAAATCTCTTCATGGCTGTCCTTTTCGGGTTTGACAACGTTTTTATATTTTGCTGAAACCGATTTGGCTATTCCAACCAGTTCGAAATTCGGAACACCATCCTTTACTGCAAGCACGATACCACCACTGATGCCGGTATTGAAAAGTGCATCCATCAGAAATTCGCCTTTTTTGCCTGTATTCGGATTACTAACAATTCCACGGGTCACCATTTGGTAGCCGGCAGGGAATCCCATGATATAAACAAAACTACCCCACTCCAGTTTGTTGGCCTTTCCGGTAGGATAGCTAAAAACCTTAATGTCATCGCCGATGTTGTCGAAATTGTTTCCCAGAAAGGCAACATCAAGATCTTTGTCCATGGCAATGATGTCGAGTACTCCGTCGCCGGGTAGGTCGCGGATAAAATTAAGTTGTTTCCGTTTTATCGATATACTTTGTAAGAAATCGGTCTGATGATCGGATTCGTCGATAAAATATGAAAATATCGTATCCGGATAATCGATCACATGGGCACAACTCACCACTGCAATGTTTCCGTACTGATTGTAAATTATTGTAGCGGTTCCGTGTACCGATTCGCTGAAAAAACCTTTGTTGAAGGCTGCTTTCTTATAGCTGTTGTTTATTAGGCTTTTCTTTATCAGTTGGTCATCAATTGTAAAATCGTAACGGTCGTATTCTACCAGGCAATACAGTTTCTTTACCGATTTTGAGATATTTTCGAGTTCATCGGAGCAGTTCCGGTAAGGGAATTCACTGTCGTAACGGCCATCGCTGAGTGTTGGATAAACGTTTCTGAATGTGGCTTCACGGCAGGAAGTGATAGAAAGAAAAAGTACTAACGAAAAAAATTTAAGCGGTGATGAGGCTAAAAAAAGATAAATGGTTTTTCGAAGTGCAGGAGGTCTAAAAATGGATATTCTTTTGCTATTCTGAGATAAAATTTTCATCATCACATTATCTTAATAATCATATTATATTTTGGAAAACTTTTCTGCAAAAATAACCATCTAATCAATCAGTTCACTGATGTTTTTAACGTTCAGTTCTTTTAGTGGATTATTGGAATGAATAAATAATTCAGCAAGTTTCGATTTTTTTTGTTGAAGCTTCATTATTTTTTCCTCGATGGTGTCGAGTGTGATGAAACGGTAGGCGAAAACATGTTTGTTTTGTCCGATCCGGTGCGCCCGGTTAACGGCCTGGTTTTCGACTGCCGGATTCCACCAGGGATCAAGGAGGAAAACATAATCGGCATGGGTAAGGTTGAGTCCTACCCCGCCTGCTTTGATCGAAATTAAAAAGACATTGCGGTTGGGCAGCTGCTGGAATTCTTCGATAACAGCCTTGCGGTTACGGGTTTGTCCGGTGAGTCTGGAATAGCCGATCGAATGTTCGTCAAAATAGCTGGCAAACTTGTCGAGATGTTTCACAAACGATGAGAACATCAGTACTTTATGGTTTTCACTGATGAGTGTTTCAAGGTTGCGGATTACTTCATCGAATTTGCCCGAATCAAAAGTGTAAGTTTCATCCACAAGACCCGGATGGTTGGCCATTTGCCTGAGTTTTGTCAATCCCTGCAGAATTACAACCGCAGAGTGTTCAATCCCGTTGAGTTCGATGCTTTCGAGGATGTGATTCCTGATGCGTGATTTTTCCGACTGGTAAACTTCCTGTTGCTTTTCGCTCATCTCACAATAAATATATTCTTCACTCAATTCGGGAAGTTCTTTCTCTACCTGCGATTTGGTTCGCCTGAGGATAAATGGCCTGATGAGTGAATGTAATTTTTCCTGACGTTCTACACTCTTGTTTTTTTCGATGGGAATTGCAAAATACCTTCTGAAAAATGACAAATCACCCAAAAGGCCTTTGTTCAAAAAGTTCATCTGCGACCATAGATCAATGAGTGAATTTTCGATGGGCGTTCCACTCAATGTCAGCTTTTGGTTGCCTTTGAGTTTGTTTACGGCCTGTGCAATTTTGGAAGTTGGGTTTTTGATAACCTGGCTTTCGTCGAGGATGATGTATTCAAAATCCAGTTTTTGCAATTCGTCAATGTCATTTCTGATTGTACCATAGGTAGCCAGGATGAGGTTTACTGACGGAAAACGAGGAAGTAATTCGGCCCTGAGCGACCCTGTGTAATTGATCAGCCGGAGATCCGGTGCAAATTTCCTGATTTCGTTTTCCCAATTATGGATCAGAGAAGCAGGCATCACCACCAACGATGGTATTCCATTTGTACTTTGACTAACTAATCCATCAAAAAGATCGGTTTGACCACTTTTTTGAGCAAGTCCCGGTGGGGGAACTATGGAATTTATTTGCGAAACCTTCAATAAAATCGTGAGTGTCTGCAATGTTTTTCCCAGTCCCATATCGTCGGCAAGGCAACCGCCCAGCTTTTGTTTTCTCATAAAATTTAACCACCGGAAACCGTCAACCTGGTATTCGCGAAGCCTGGCTTTTAATCCTTTCGGAAGTTCCTGTTTTTCGATGCCTTTTCCTTCGGCCAGCATTTCGATCGTTTTTCCGATTTCGGTGCTGATGCCGTCAAAAGCTTTTTCTATTAACGAAAAATGAGGTTTCCGGACCTTTAGTTTTTGATCATTCCTTTCCGCAAACAATGCCAGATCGATATATTTTTCGAACCAAAATCCTGGTAATATTGCTATTTTCCCGTCTGGTAAACGAAATTCACGGATTCCATTAATGAGGTACCGTCGAAGTTTGAAAAACGGAATCTCACAATCATCGCCAAACTTAGCCATAGCATAAACATCAAACCAGTCGGTTTTTTCGGTAAAACTGATTGCCATGCTGATGGCGTCTGTAAAATATTCGATTTCCAACAAGGACTGGCTGATGATAAAACCATGGCTTTTAAGCTTTTCCGCATTTGCATTTAACCATCCTAAAAGGCCATATTTATCTGGTGTTTTTGCTGAGGTTCCGGTATCAGCTAATTGAAATGCATACTCAAGACGTTTCTTCAGTCCCAGGTTGTTTAATATTGTAGTTACCTCGTCCTCCCAGGCAACATTACGCCTGAAGACACGGAATTTGTATTCGGGAATAGCATTGAATTCGACAACAACTTTTCGGTTTTGCATCGGATCGATGGTCTTCCCATCGTAATTGTACTTCAGTACCAGGGATGGGAGACCGGTAAAATCGTTTTCATAGGATAAAACAGGTCGTTTTATACTTTCCATCACAGCAACCTCAAAACCATAGGCTTCGAAAGGGAAAGCACCTATGCAAGCTTTGACAAAAGTGGAGTAGAATTTTTCTTCGAGTTTTTGAGGAACCAGGATAAAATCCTTGTCAAAGAAAATCTTCAGCTTTTTACCATCAACTTTATCCTGAAAATGGTATAAATGGTTCTCCAGAAGCAGCCAGCAAGGTTCATTGGTCATGATCATTCCGTCTTTTTTTGTTAGGTTGATCACCTTCCCATTGTGGCTAATGGTTTGGAAATACTGGGTTTCGGCCGGGAGTTTTATAAAATTGAAAATAATCTGGGCCGGATCTGGCTCAATAAAAATCCTGTCGGATTGATAAACAACATTGTTGCTTTGTCTGAAAAATAAATGGATCCCTTCGGTGGCCATGATTGAAAAACATTTCGCCATTTGCTTTTCGATGAATGGGCGAATAAATTTCTGAATATATTCACTTTCGAGTTTCTGAAGGAAATCACGGGGCGATATTTTTTTGTTTGTAAATCGTTTTGTGAGGTTTTGATCGTTGTACTCCTCAATTTCGTTTACAATTTTTAATTGGTTTTTCGTGAGTGCCGATTCATAATGAGCCAGGTTGGAGACAGAGATCCGATCGATGATTTCAAAATAATCTTTGCCCTCATCCTTGATAAAAAAGGAGTAAAACAAAAAGCCTAATTTCTGATGTTCCTGGATTAAGACTGTAAATTGTGAGGACATAATATTGCACAATAGGTAAAACCGGCAAAGTTAACCGCTCATACCTTCATAAACCACATTTGTTTATAACCTTTTACTTTTTTTCCAATTCAAGCTCTGTCCGGAATAAATGTAAATAATACCCAAAGTAACTGCCGGATGGAATAGTTGGTTGTTTTTATTGGTTTTTTATCTTTGCACCAGATAAAATCAGTATGAGCAGGAAAAACAAGAAGATAACCGGAGATATCGTATATTCGACCAATCCGGATTTTGGATTCGAAATGGAGGGCAGCGAAAGCAGTGAAACACTGTCGCCACGACAGCAAAATCTGAAGGTCTGGCTCGATCGGCGACAGCGGAAAGGAAAAGTTGTAACCCAGATTACAGGTTTTGTCGGAAGCGATGATGAGCTGAAGGAACTTGCAAAATTCATCAAAATCAAATGTGGCAGCGGCGGTACGGCAAAGGACGGAGAAATATTCATCCAGGGTGATTTACGTGAGAAAGTCATCGGGATTTTAACCGAAGAAGGCTACCGGGCTAAAAAAGCAGGTGGTTAAAGCATCTAAAAAACGTCCAATATTCTAATCGATTGTCCTCTGAAAATAGCAGTATCGCCGCGTTTCATTCCTTTCATTGCTTCAAAAATCGGGACTGTGGGAGAAATGGCAAAATAGATGTCGCCATCAAGATCTACTTTTCCACAACCCGTTGCAATAAACATTTTCTGTTTATCGGTAATCACAACCGAGCCAAATTCTACTTTTTTGTGAACCTTATCCACCCCAATTTTTTCGAGCGTTGCAAATTGTTCCATTGCTTGCTGGTATTGCCCTGAAAACATTTCACCCCGTGTTAAAAGCTGAGCACGGTATGAGTCGTAACGGTCCTTTGGCTGCCCATATTCGTTGGCGCTTTTCTGGGCATCCTCCATCTCCTTACGGGTATTTTCGATAACTGCAAGCACATGATTTTTACATTTCTCAATCAGCCTAAGTTTATATGCAGATTTATCTAAATCGTTCATTTTGAACATTAAATTCGGAATGAAGCATCATTTTTTTAAAAAAGTGTATGAAGATAATTCATTTTATGATAAGAGTTTACAAAAACACCAAAATTGTTTTATTGTTCAAATTCCATCGTTTCCAAATGTCACTATTACCGTTGTCTGAAAAATTACTTTTCTATCTTTGCCCTGAAAATGGGCAGAGATGTTTTATGATATTTTCAGATTGTTGTTTTAAAACCACCAACCTGGCCTTTCAAAATGATGTAAGGTTAAAATCGATATAAAATCAGGTTTTTATGGAAAATGATGACGTATTAAAGGAACCGGTATATTCGCCATTCGTCCTTGAATTTTTGGCAGTAGCTCAGAAGTATTGTTTGTTTATCGAAGAAATTAACAAGTACCAAAAACAGGAAGTGTTCGATTACCTTCAAAAAGCTTTATCACTCTTGTATGTCAGGGGAAGCGTGTTACCGGTAATTGAGTTGGATGATTTTACAGCCAACGAAAAATATGTTACTATCGAACAATGGGAGACGGTATTCAACGAGATCAGGGAAAAGTTACAGGACAGCGATATTTATTGGTTTATCGAACACGATAATCCGAACAACGACCTGGTGAAAGGTAGCCTTGCTGATAATCTTACCGACATATACCAGGATTTGAAAGACTTTGTTTTGCTTTACCAGAAACCTTTTAGAGATGCAAAGAAAGTTGCTGCCTGGGAAATTAAAGAACTTTTCAGGACACACTGGGGCTTCCGTACGATAAACGCACTAAAAGTAATTCATTATCAACTTTTTGGCGAAGCAAACAGCAGAAATGTAAATGATGCCCTTGGCGACCTATAGCAGTCAGAGCGCGTCATTCTAAATTAGAAAATCCGCATCTTTTTATATGCCAGCATTTTATTGGTGACAAGGCTAGTTCGTTCTAAATTTCAGATTATTATCTAAAAATTTCGTTTTTACGAAGTCGCCTTCCAAAAGTTTGGATACTTTTGCAATTTGTAATTGTTCTAAATTATTGGATTAAATTCGGTAATAAAGATGGATTTAAGCGAACTCAAGGAAGGTGAAAAGGGAATTATTTCCAAGATAAAAGGTCGGGGTGCATTCAGAAAGCGAATTACCGAGATGGGCTTTGTTCGCGGTAAAGAAGTTGTAGTGATCAAAAATGCTCCTTTGCGCGATCCGATCGAATACCGTTTAATGAATTATGCAATATCCTTGCGTCGTAGCGAAGCACGTCTGGTATCGGTTGTCACCGAAAAGGATTTAATAGCGGCTTTGCCAAATGAAGAATTCCACGGTGTGATTGATGAGGAAACCCTTAAAAGTACAGCCCGTGAAAAAGGTAAAATCATCGATATTGCTTTGGTTGGCAACCCTAATTCCGGGAAAACGACGATTTTTAATTTTGCTTCACATTCGCGCGAAAAAGTAGGGAACTATGGCGGCGTGACCGTCGATTCCAAATTAGCCAGGTTCACTCAGTCGGATTATACTTTTCAGATTGTCGATTTGCCGGGAACTTATTCGATTAATGCTTACTCACCCGAGGAACTTTATGTACGTCAGCATATCCTGACCCAGCTACCTGATGTTGTGATAAACGTGGTTGATGCATCGAATATCGAAAGGAATCTGTTTCTTACAACTCAGCTTATCGATATGGATATCAAAGTGGTAGTAGCTTTAAATATTTATGATGAGTTTGAGGCCCGTGGTGATAAATTCGATTACCAAATGCTTGGAAGGATGCTTGGGATACCGTTTATTCCAACGATTGGCTCCAAAGGGAAAGGCATTACCGATCTGTTTAATAAAGTTATTGAAGTTTACGAAGACCGCGATCCAACCATCAGGCACATCCACATTAATTATGGGAAAGCTATCGAGCGTTCGATTGGGAAAATACAGGATGAAATCTGGAAAAATAAAGCCGTTACTGATAATGTATCGTCGAGATTTAGTGCAATAAAGTTGCTCGAAAAAGATGAACCAACAAGAATTGCCCTGGCTGAAACACCCAATTACAACCGGATTAAGAATATTGTTGACAAAGAGATCGAATCGCTTGAGAAGGATTTTGGAGAAGATTCGGAGTCGCTGATGTCCGATTCGAAGTACGGGTTTATTTCGGGTGCCCTTAAAGAGACCTATGTTGAGAATAAGCAAAAGCGCCAGAACAAGACAGAAACCGAGATCATCGATACTTTTTTGACCCATAAACTATTTGGGTTTCCAATTTTTTTGTTTTTTATGTGGCTAACGTTTTACAGCACTTTTGCCCTTGGGCGATTCCCGCTTGAATGGATTGAATCTGGGGTTGAATGGGTTGGAAGCGTGGTCCACCGGGCGATGCCGGCTGGAATGTTCAAAGATCTGCTGGTCGATGGCATTATTGCCGGTGTTGGCAGTGTTGTTGTTTTTCTTCCAAATATTCTTATCCTGTTTTTCTTTATTTCGTTCATGGAAGACACAGGCTATATGGCAAGGGTAGCTTTCATCATGGACAGGATCATGCATAAAATCGGGCTTCATGGTCGTTCGTTCATCCCTTTGCTCATGGGTTTCGGCTGTAATGTTCCGGCGATAATGGCTACGCGTACTATCGAATCACGTACCGACCGCATCCTTACCATCCTGATAAATCCATTAATGTCGTGCAGTGCACGATTACCGGTGTATATCCTGATAATCGGAGCATTTTTTCCCAACAATCCAAGTTCAGTTCTTTTCCTGATTTATGCCATTGGGATTGTTCTTGCAGCCACTTTTGCAATCGTTTTTAAGAAGGTTATCTTTAAATCAAAAGAAGCACCTTTTGTTATGGAGTTACCGCCATACCGGCTTCCTACATTTAAGGCCAGCATAAAAAACATGTGGTTAAAAGGTTCACAATATCTCAGAAAGATGGGTGGAATTATTCTGATTGCCGTCATTTTAATCTGGGCTGCCGGGTACTTTCCTCGGAACAACCAGGCTCTGACAACATTCGATAAGGAAATCAAACAAACCGAAACAGCATTCAAAGATCAACTTATGGATTCAGGTGAATTCATGAGTCCGGCAAAATTGCAGGAAATGGATCAGCAAAGAGACCGGAAAATACTTAGGCTTACCTTTCAAAAAGAAGCTTATCGGCTCGAGCACTCATTTATCGGGATGATCGGACAATTTGTTGAGCCTGTCATCAAACCACTCGGCTTTGACTGGAAAATGGGTGTGAGTCTCATTACCGGTGCCGCTGCCAAGGAAATTGTGGTGAGTACCATGGCAGTTCTTTACCAAACCACCGATAGCACCGACATTCACCAATCGCTCATTGAGAAATTACAGAGCCAGGTGTATCAAAGTGGCCAAAGGAAAGGCGAACATGTTTTTACACCCCTGGTGGCTTTTGCTTTTTTGCTTTTCGTTTTAATTTATTTCCCATGTGTGGCTGTGGTAGCTGCGGTAAAAAAGGAAACCGGTGGCTGGAAATGGGCTGCTTTTCTTGCAGCTTACACCACAATTCTTGCTTACATCATGGCGTTTTTGGTTTATCAGGTTGGAGGATTATTTTTTTGAAATGTATGGTTATGATACAGGAGGTTCTCACGTACATCGTTTTGCTCTTTTCAGTTTACCTACTGATAAAGAAGGGAATAAACTTTTTTAGAAAACCCGCTACCCATTGCGACGGATGTTTTCAGTCGAAAAGCGGTTGTAAAGTGGCTGATTTGAAAAAATCGATAAAACCTGGCAAAACGGTTTTCTATAAAAACAATTATTCCTGAAAATTTTCATCGAATTTTGTTTCAAATGTGGCGCAGCAAATTATTTTTTTACATTTGTATCTGAAATAAACCAGCAAATATGTATAAATTAATCAATCCCAACCTGATTAACAGCAGGGTAGATGAGTGGGGAAGCAAAGAAATGGTTATCGAAATCATCACAATGCTGAAAGGGGAATACAACGATAAAATTGTCTCCATCGAAAAAGCTGTAACCAGCAGAGACTTTAAAGGAATTAAGGAACTGGTACATTCTATCAAAAGTAATTTGTATTTCTTTTTAGATAGGACGAGTGAGTTTGGTGTTAAGATTCAGGAACTCGAAAACAAAGGCCGGGATTCGGATAGTTCCAACATGGATCAGCTATTCGAATACTTCAAAACTAACTGCGAAACGACACTAAATGAATTAGACCAATTCGTTGCAGTTTTTTAATTCTGGTTTCCTGTTTTATTATCCAGGCGGTTTAAACCATCAATAGCCAGCCTGAAATTCGATTTAATTTCGAGTGTTTTGTTGTAATCTTTTCTTGCCAAATCGTCATTTCCCATCAATTCATAACTCCAGCCTCGATTGTACCAGGCTTCGGCGTATGTTGGATCAATCCCGACTACTTTTGTGAAATATTCCGTCGCTTTACTAAAATCCTTGAGGTACACCAAATTAATATAACCCAGGTTATAGAGCGCATAAATAAAATCGTGTTCTTTATCGAGAATAGTCTGATAGGAAGAAACAGCCTTTTCGATCTGATCGTTTTCCTGATAAAATAATGCCAGTTGGTAATAAGGCTGAATAATGCCGGGCCTGATTTTAATGGCGGTATTCAAATAATCTACGGCCAGCGGATTATGTTTTGCCGAATAAATCATTCCCAGTTGAAGGTAGGCGTCATAATATTTCTGATCCTGATCGGCGGCAGCTTTAAAGTCGGTGATTGAAGCAGAAGTATCACCTTTCTCCATTAGCCCGTAGCCCCGGATAAAATAGGCTTCAGGATTTATCTGATCAATTTGAAGCAACTTGCCGATGGTCTTAAATGAATCATCGTAGTTTTTCATGTAGAGGTATAGCATGCCTAATTTAAGTAATGCTTGCTTGTTTGTAGGATCGATAGCTAGTGCTTTATCAATCGACTCCCTGCATTTATCGGGATTTCCCAAAACAAGGTAGGCATCGCTCAGTAAAACAAAATGTGACGGTTCATGTTTGTTGATATCGATTGCAAAAAGAATATCTCGGATTGCGCTATCTGCCAACTGGTTGTCGAGATAATATTTTGCTCGCTCGATGTAGAGTGCATCATTATTATCATTTTCGAGAATTTTTTTATTAAGCGACTTAAGTTCTTCACTAACCACCGCTACATTTTCGGTAGAAGCCTTTTTTTCATTTGTATTGGTCGGTTGGGAACATGAAGCCATCCACGAAATCGCAATCATGACTAAAATTATCGGATAATGTCTTTTTATGAAATGTAATTTCTTCATTTTCTATGGATTAGCTCTAATAAGTGTAAACTTGTATGATTATTTAATGAGAATTTGCTAAAGAAAACCAAAAAACCTAACCGGTATTTTATAAAAGGTTAGGTTTTTTTTAATGATTTGAAAACCAAGTGAAATTAATTTTTTGTTTTCAGAACATCCCTGATTTTCATTTCCAGTTCTTCCGCTAATTCCGGGTTGTCGGCAAGTAAGCTTTTTACACCTTCCCGGCCCTGTCCCAACTTCGTGTCGCCATAACTAAACCATGAACCACTTTTTTTGATAATATCAAAGTCAACACCAAGATCGATAATTTCGCCAATTTTAGAAATACCTTCGCCGTACATCAGGTCGAATTCGGCACTTTTAAATGGTGGAGCAACTTTGTTTTTAACAACTTTAACTCTCACTCTGTTGCCACTCATATTATCGCCATCTTTAATCTGACCAATCCGGCGAATATCGAGACGGACGGAGGCATAAAATTTAAGTGCATGTCCGCCGGTGGTTGTTTCCGGGTTGCCAAAAACAACGCCGATTTTTTCTCTTAACTGATTGATAAAAATGCAACAAGCCCCTGTTTTACTGATGGTGCCGGTAAGTTTCCTCAAAGCCTGCGACATAAGCCGTGCCTGTAAGCCCATTTTTGAGTCGCCCATTTCACCTTCGATTTCACTTTTTGGTGTCAGTGCTGCCACCGAGTCGATTACGATAATGTCGATGGCTCCTGACCGGATGAGGTTATCGGTAATTTCGAGTGCCTGCTCGCCATTATCCGGCTGTGAAACCAATAAGTTTTGTATATCGACACCAAGTTTTTGAGCATAAAAGCGGTCGAAAGCATGCTCAGCGTCAATAAAGGCAGCAATACCACCAAGTTTTTGAGCTTCGGCAATGGCATGGATAGCCAGGGTGGTTTTACCCGAAGATTCTGGTCCGAAAATTTCGATTACTCTGCCGCGGGGCAGTCCGCCAATGCCTAAGGCTGCATCTAACCCAATGGAGCCAGACGAAAAATATGGTATGTTCTCGATAGGTGAGTCACCCAATTTCATTATCGTTCCTTTGCCGTAATTTTTTTCGATATTTCCAAGTGTCCGCTCAAGAGCCAACAATTTTTCAGCTCTGAGTTTATCAGCGGGATTTTGTAATTCTTTAGCCATAATATTTTGGTTTTTATTTTAATTAGCCCTGCATCGCCATTAAAATCTGCTTTGCATGGTCGTTGGTTTCAACTTTTTTAATAATTCTTTCTATCTTGCCCGATTCATCAATCACGTAAGTGGTCCGCAAAATGCCTTCGAATTCTTTGCCGTACATTTTCTTCAATCCCCAGGTTCCATAAGCTTTTAAGATACTTTTATCTTCATCCGGAATTAAGGTAAACGGCAGCTTGAATTTTTCCGCAAATTTCTTTTGTTTTTCCTGACTATCGGCACTGACGCCAATAATTTCATATCCTTTATCCAGTAAATTGTTATAATTATCTCTCAAATTGCAAGCTTCGGCCGTGCATCCTGGCGTATCAGCTTTTGGATAAAAATACAAAATTACTTTTTTGCCTTTATAGCTGCTCAGTTTTATTTCGTTACCGTCCTGATCGATGGCTTTAAAATCAGGTGCAGGGTCTCCGGTTTTTAATGTTACCACGATTTTTAATTTTATGGGTTAAGCTACAAATGTAACGAAATTGAATTTTAAAGGTTCCTGATTTAAGAAATATTATGAATCGGTGTTTTTTCCTTCCGGTTTTTTTCTTCAAAGTATCTGCAAAAGTGGCTGATCTGACATTCCGGACATTTTGGCTTTCGGGCCTGACATATGTAGCGACCATGCAGAATAAGCCAATGATGAGCCCGTGAAATGTATTTCTGCGGAATTTGCCTGACCAATTCTTTTTCGGTATCGTATGGGGTTTTCGAGTCTGTTGTCAGGCCAATTCTTTTTGAAACCCTGAAAACATGCGTATCCACTGCCATTGTTGGTTTCAAAAACATCACCGAAAGAACCACATTGGCTGTTTTCCTTCCGACACCCGGCAGCTTTTGAAGTTCTTCAAGGTCGGAAGGGACAATCCCGTTAAAATCATTGCGAAGCATTTTGGCCATCCCGATGAGGTGCTTTGTTTTATTGTTTGGATACGAACAGCTTTTAATGAGTTCAAAAACCTCGGCTTCGGAAGCATTTGCAAGTGTTGTAAAATTGGGAAATTTATTAAAAAAAGGCGGAGTAAGTATGTTTACCCTTTTGTCGGTACATTGAGCAGATAATATCACTGCTACCAGCAATTCGTAAGGATCGGTAAACACCAATTCCGTTTCAGCATCGGGCTGATGAACCGAAAAATAGTCGATAAACAGCTTGTATCTTTCTTTTTTTGTCAAAATTCTGTTCCTTCTTTTATAAAAATAAAAAGCCACTCAATCATGAGCGGCTTTCATTTTTTTTACTCGCCAGCACTGCTGGAATTTAATTCATCATCAGTCTGAAATCACCGGCGTTCTTTGTTTTGCTCACAGACAATGCTTTGGAGTAATTCATAATGTTTTTGATTACTGAATCGCTGGGCCCAACTTTCAAAATGCTTAAATACTTTTTCACTTGGAGAATAGTGTTAAACTCAGTTGAAAGTTCCTCGTTCGCATCGATAACCCTGTGGTAATCATCTGCTTTAGGTTCGAAGGACTCACTATAGGCGAACAGAATCAGATCGTTAAGCGTATTTAAATGTTGCATAGGCATTTTGTAAATTATTAAATCGATTTACAAGATAGCAAACGCAACATGATTTGCTTTTATTTCACTGACAAATAATTTTGAAAATTTAACTATTTGGTCAGGATAACATTTTTCTCCTTGATGAGTTTCCTGAGGTTTATCAGGGCATAACGCATTCTTCCCAATGCAGTATTAATGCTGACATTTGTCTGTTCGGCAATGTCTTTAAAACTCATTTCGGAATAATGCCGCATAAAGAGCACCTCTTTTTGTTCCGGGGGAAGTAATTCGATCAGTTTTCGTACGTCATCATGGATTTGTTCCGTAATCATCTGGTCTTCAATGGATGGATCGGTAAACCGGATTGTATCGAAAATGTCAAATTCATCGTTATCGTTATCCACAACCGGAATCCTTTTCGATTTCCTGAAATAATCGATGATCAGGTTGTGTGCAATTCGCATTACCCATTGGATAAACTTACCTTCTTCTTTGTAAGCTCCCGATCGGATCGTGTTAATTACTTTAATAAAGGTATCCTGGAAAATGTCATCGGCCAGTTGTTTATCTTTAACAACCATTAAAATGTACGCGAAAACCCGGTTCTGATGGCGATGAATTAATAATTCGAGGCTGGCTTGATTGCCCTTCAAATACTGACTGATCAACTCCTTGTCGGAAGGAAATTGAGATTTCATAATATTCTCCTTTCTTATGTTCATTAACAAAGAGTAGAATTTATTCGATATCAGTCCTCCGTATTTTTAGTTTTTAATGAATAAAAAAATCATTCTTTTTATCACTTACGTCGGCAAATATAAACATTAAATATTTATCACCAAATTTAATTTTAATTTTGCGCTCAAACTGACCAGTAATTTTGCTGGGAAAATTTACAAAAAGCGTACCAATAACCCGTAAGCAAATTTCGATGTCGGAAGTTAATTTTGACGCATTAGATTCAAAAAATTATATCCTTGTTAAAGGAGCCAGGGTACACAATCTTAAAAATATTGATGTTGCCATCAGGCGGAATAGATTAGTCGTAATCACAGGCTTGTCGGGTTCGGGAAAATCCTCACTTGCCTTTGATACCTTGTATGCGGATGGCCAGCGAAGATATGTTGAAAGCCTCAGCTCTTATGCACGGCAGTTTCTGGGCAGGATGCAGAAACCCGAAGTCGATTATATTAAAGGTATTTCCCCGGCGATAGCCATCGAACAAAAGGTCAATACCCGTAATCCCCGCTCTACGGTAGGTACTTCCACCGAAATTTATGATTACCTTAAACTCCTTTTTGCACGAATCGGAAAGACAATTTCACCGGTCTCTGGCAATTTGGTGAAGCGACATTCGGTAACCGACGTGGTTAATTTTATCGAATCGTTGCCGGTTGATACCAAAATCCTGATAAGTTGTCCGCTTACAATTAAAGCCGGCCGAAGCCTGAAGGATCACCTGACAGTTTTACTGCAACAAGGGTTTCAGCGACTTTTAATTGGAACTGAGGTGGCGAAAATTGAAGATGTGCTCGAGGATATTAAAAAGATTGAGGGCGAAACGAAACTTAAAATTGTCATCGACAGATTAACCATAAATAAGGAGAACGGAGAGGAGCGATCGAGAATGGCCGACTCTGTGCAAACTGCCTTTTATGAAGGCGATGGTGATTGTTATGTTGAGGTTTTTACCGGAAATGAAATACAAGCTGAAGCCTTCTCCAATAAATTTGAACTCGATGGAATAAGTTTCGAAGAACCTACCGAGAATCTTTTCAGCTATAACAATCCTTACGGTGCTTGTAGAAGATGTGAAGGATTTGGAAGTGTTATCGGTATCGATGAAGATTTGGTTATTCCTGACAAAAGCCTTTCGGTTTACCAGGGAGCCATTGCTCCGTGGAAAGGTGAAAAAATGAGACAATGGAAAGAATTGATGGTAATGAATGCCCACAAGTTCGGTTTCCCGATACATAAACCCTATTTCCAGCTTAGCGACGAGCAAAAAAAACTGCTTTGGACCGGTAATGAGCATTTTGAAGGTATCGACGATTTTTTCAGACAAGTCGAAGAACAAACCTATAAAATTCAGTATCGCGTGATGCTTTCACGTTATCGTGGTAAGACCATTTGTCCGGACTGCAGGGGAACCCGGCTGAGAAAAGATGCGAATTATGTGAAGATTTCAGAGAAATCAATCAGCGACCTGGTGTTATTGCCACTCGAAGATCTGATGGAATTTATGGAGACCATTGTCCTTTCTGATTTTGAGAAGAAAGTTTCGAAACGCATTCTTATTGAGATAATAAACCGTCTGATATTTTTATGCGATGTCGGGTTGGGGTATCTGACGCTTAATAGGTTGTCCTCAACATTGTCGGGTGGTGAGTCGCAACGGATCAACCTGGCAACCTCTCTAGGAAGCAGCCTTGTTGGCTCGATGTATGTGCTGGACGAACCAAGTATCGGACTTCATCCGCGCGATACCCACAGGTTGATTAAGGTTTTAATACGACTCCAGAAACTCGAAAACACCGTTATCGTTGTCGAGCACGACGAAGACATCATCCGGTCGGCTCACCAGATTATCGATATTGGTCCTCTGGCTGGTATCAATGGGGGAGAAGTAGTTTTCAGCGGCTCATTCCCCGCTCTGATGAAATCAAAAGACAGTTTCACGGCAAAATACCTTAATAAGGAACTTGCCATCAAAATCCCCGACAGAAGGCGGAAATGGAATGATTTTATCGAAATCGAAGGTTGCCGCGAGAACAACCTGAAGAATATCAATACAAAGTTTCCGTTAAATATTTTCACAGTGGTTACCGGCGTGAGTGGTTCAGGAAAATCATCGCTTGTTAAAGGTATTTTGTACCCGGCTCTTAAAAGGCATGTAGGAGGTTACACGGATAAATCAGGTAAATTCGATAAACTTACCGGTGACCTGAGAAGAATAGAGGCAGTCGAATTTGTCGATCAAAATCCCATCGGACGGTCATCAAGGTCAAATCCCGCAACTTATGTAAAAGCTTATGATGAGATCAGGAGCCTGTTTGCCGACCAGCAATTGGCGCTGGTAAGGGGATATAAACCTGGCTTTTTCAGCTTTAATGTCGAAGGTGGGCGCTGCGAAGAATGTGAAGGCGAAGGTTTGGTAAAAATCGAAATGCAGTTTATGGCAGATATTTATCTTACCTGTGAAGCCTGTGGCGGAAAAAGGTTTAGGAATGAAGTGCTCGATGTTACTTATCACGATAAAAACATAAGCGAAGTATTGGATATGACGGTTAACGAGGCCATCGAATTTTTCGAAATCGAAAAAAAGCCAAAGGCAACCGAAAAGCGAATCTTAACAAAACTCCAGCCTTTGCAGGATGTCGGTCTTGGCTATTTAAAACTTGGCCAGTCTTCGAGTACCCTTTCGGGTGGCGAGGCACAACGCGTAAAATTGGCTTCTTTTCTGACCAAAGGATCCGCCGAATTACCCACCATGTTCATTTTTGATGAGCCCACAACAGGATTGCATTTTCACGACATCAACAAATTGCTTGCTTCTTTTTATGCATTAATCGAAAATGGCCATACCATTATCGTCATCGAGCATAATCCTGATGTGATCAAGTCGGCGGATTGGGTAATCGACCTTGGCCCTGAAGGTGGCGACAAAGGCGGGTTTATTGTTTTTGAAGGGACACCCGAAGATTTGGTGAACCAGGAAAACTCATATACAGGGCAATTTCTTAAATCAAAAATTAAACTATAAAATGGACATACAAACAAAACTCTTAACTCTTACCGCTTTGGTTTATCTGTTTAATATTCCTTTCGGTTATTGGCGGACAAATGTTAAAAAATTCAGTCTGCAATGGGTTTTGGCGGTTCATTTGCCTGTGCCACCGATTATTCTTGCGAGGATATTTTCACATATCGGTTTTCACTGGACGACTTATGTTTATCTGGTTGGCGGATTTTTCCTGGGCCAGTTTACAGGTAACCAGATTTATAAATGGAAGCAAAACAAGGAGCATAAGCACATTTCTTCCTGTTTGTTTGTAGATGTTTTCTGCCCGTCCCACCATTGATGTTTTCCAAAGAAACCACCCAAAATTGTATCTTTGCTTTAAATAAAAACAAGGATACATCATGCCACATCAAACACCATTAGCCGAGGTACTGAGACCAAAATCACTTGATGGATACATCGGTCAGGAACATTTGCTTGGGGAAAGTGCAATTTTGCGGCGGAGCATCGAATCGGGTACGATTCCTTCGATGATACTTTGGGGACCACCCGGTACAGGCAAAACCACACTTGCATTCATCATTTCGCAAACACTCAGCCGACCTTTTCATACTTTGAGTGCGATAAACTCAGGTGTAAAAGATGTCCGTGCCGTAATTGACCAGGCCAGAGAGGAACCAAATTCCATTTTATTTATCGACGAAATCCACCGTTTCAGTAAATCGCAGCAGGATTCGTTACTTGGAGCCGTCGAAAAAGGCGTGGTGACTTTGATAGGTGCCACTACCGAAAATCCTTCCTTCGAGGTGATTTCACCCTTGCTTTCGCGATGCCAGGTTTATATTTTGAAATCGTTGAATAAAGATGCCCTTCTCAGGATCCTCGAACTGGCCCGTGATTACCTTCAAACATCTACGAAAAGGAACATCATTGTCGAAGAAAACGAAGCGCTGATCAGGCTTTCCGGCGGCGATGCCCGTAAGTTAATCAACGCCATCGAGCTGGTGGTCCATTCAAAAGCAAAGAGTAATCCATTAACGA
>Ga0172371_10001907_pt1 | contig 33183 bp, 36 predicted proteins | sample Lak12m_FD_114543 | JGI IMG/M metagenome (GOLD analysis project Ga0172371, IMG submission 114543) | Freshwater microbial communities from Kabuno Bay, South-Kivu, Congo - kab_022012_12m | ecosystem: Environmental > Aquatic > Freshwater > Lake | place: Democratic Republic of the Congo: South-Kivu...
GTAAAAATGACGCTGCCGACGAGATTCTTTTCAATTACTTTGGCCATCAGGCTTTCCCTTTCAGTGCCTTCGCCAATAATCATGCATTTAACTGGGCATTTCGTCTTATTTATAACTAAAGAGAAGGCTTCAACTAAATCTTTAATGCGCTTTCTCTTAAGAAGAGAACCCACCGTCCCTATTAAGATGTCACCGTCAGGTATTCCCCATTTTCTCTTTATGTCCTGATTCGACATTCCCGGCAGGGTTTCAGTATCTATGCCGTTGTAAACAGCCACACATTTTGATTTATCTATACCCTGACGGACAAAGCTGTCCTTCACACCTTCAGAAACACATATCATTTTTTTGAGCCATTGATTGACAGCCTTAACCTCAAATGAATTAAGAGTAGTTTCAATCCTGCTGTGCTGCAGCGCCGGCACGCTGGTTAATTTAGATGCGATGATGCCTTCCAGATTTGATGACGGTTGATTGTTCATATAAAGAAGGTCTATTTTAAAATTCTTAAGCAGGTTTGAAATTTTTTTTGCGTTCCCTTTGACTTTGAAATGGTAATCGATAAGAAATATAAAATATTTCTTTAATTGTTTGCTGAAAAAGAATATCAGCCTTGACAATTCTTTGATTATCTTAACAAGGAAGGGCTGTTTTCCTTGCTCTAAGACCATAAAAGCTATCCCGAGCTTTTCCACCTCAGTCTTTATGTTTGATTTTTCATCCTTTTTATAGTTGTTATAAAATAGGACGGTAAAGTGATACTTGTTTTTATCTGTCCTCCTGAGTAATTCAAGAAGGCTGTTTGTGCCTCCTCCCCATTCTTTGCCTGTATCAAGGATTAAGATATTTTTTGTCATTTTAGTCCGTTACCTTTTGGTATACATCAATAATGTGCTGAGACATGTCGTCATAGGTATAATTTGAACGGACATGAGAGCAGCCTTTCTGGGCTATTGCCTCTCGCTCAGGATCGTTATCGAGATAATATTTAGCTTGTCTGACACAATCCTCAATATCTTCATATACCGCTATATGTTTTCCGGCTGTTATAACGGTATCCAGGTCTCTCGAGCCGTCTGTGAGCAAAAAAGCTCCCGTCGCCGGCACCTCAAGTATTCTCATATTCATTCCGCTGCGTTTAAGCCCTTCTCCAAATCCCCAACTTGTTATGTTCAGCACAATCCTGCTTTTATTATATAACATTACCAATTCAGAGCCTCCGATATATTTCCCTTTTATGCATTTTCTTATTCTGGGGTTAAGAAGGTTTTTCTTCAGCCATTTTCTGCCATAGATTATAATGTTATCGGTAACATTAATCAGCGTCTCTATAACCCGTTGCCTTTTTGTTGACCAGTTGCCGACAAAACAGATATCGTATTTTTTTTCAACATCCGGCATGGGGTAAAATGCGTCCGGGTCAATGGAGTGGTGAAGCAGGCTGATATTGGAAAGTCCATTTTGCTTTCCAGCTTCTACGCATGACGAATTCATGAAAAAATACCAATCAAAAAGGCTTATCTCTTCAAATGCCTCCTTCATGCGTTCTTCCTTTTCTATCCACCAGCCGAATACCGGAGTATTTTTTCTTATCTCTTCCAATACGTCTCTATTGAAGCTAATACCGCGAATGAGCAAAACAAGATCCGGCTTAAAGGCATTATATGTTTTAATAAGTTTTGAGCTGCGGTAGTTTTTATGAGCGAGAGGATGTTTGGAAAAAAATGTTTTCTCTTTGGGGAGAATACGCAGGTTATGAAGCGTCTTATTTATGTGATGTATCACATAGCGGTCAAACCAATGATTCGCATCCGCAAAGACCATTTCGACAGCAATCCCTTTTCGGCTGAAGGCAGACGCAAGATACTGCATAATAGGCGGTTTGGAAGAATATACCAGCAAAACTTTTCTTAGGGTTTTATGCTGGGTTGAATGCTGTCCGTTTAACGGCATCAAAGACCTCGTCAACACTAATATTTTCCATGCATTTTTGATACTTGCACTTTTTGCTAACACAGGGGTCGCAGGTTCTATCTTTTTTTATTGCAGTATGTTTATCTAAATCATAATAGGGTCCGGATTTCATGGGATCCGCTACCGCAAATAATGCCGTAACAGGCGTGCCGACTGCAACTGCAATATGCATTATTCCCGTGTCTCCGGTCACTAAAGTTCTGAATCTTTTAATCAAAGCCGGCATATATTTTAAGGAAATTCTGCCCGCTGACACAATTGCCCTTTCACCTATCGCGCATGCAATTTTTTTGCAATATTCATATTCCTGAGGCGACCCCGTTAATACTATTTTTAATTCAGGATACGAAGTGATAAGCCTTCTGCCCAGTTCTGCAAATCTGTCCGGAAACCACATCCTGCTGAGGGTAGATGCGCCTGTCTGAAAACCTATAACTATATCCGAGTCGCCGATTCCGCTTATTTCCAGAAAATCACCGGCCGCAGCTTCTCCATTTTCTGTCAGGGGCAAAACCATTCTTTTATCTGAGATTTTGCAGCCGGCCAATTCTGCTGCTTTTAAACGTTGTTCAACGCCATGCGTGAAATCTTCCCATTCAAAGGCCTGATTTCTGTTTGAGAGCAAGAATCCGTACTCGCTTATGTTCGGTATCTTAACTATAAATTTTGCACCCGAAAGATATGCCATTGGCGTTGCCTGAGGTTCGTTGCCGTGAAATATTAATGCAAGGTCAAATCTGTGTTTGCGGAGTTTAGCAATGGTCCTGAAAAATCTTTTATACCTGCCATAGTAGGGGATTATACTGTCTATGTGCGGGTTATTTTCAAAAAGTGCCATATTCTTAATATTGAAATGCGCTATTATCTTTGCCTTTGGGTATCTCTCTCTTACTGCCCGAATCGCAGGTGTTGAAAGCAATGTATCTCCTATTGCGGTTGATGAAATGACCAAAATGTTTTTAACCTTTTCTGCATCAAAATATTTTAAATTCGTTTGCCTTACGTCAAAGAACTTCAGAAGTTTTAAAATCAAAAATAGCGCGACATCAATAGGATTAGTTCTCATTTTTTGTTTATCTTGAGGTATAGCCTTGAAAGGATTGTGTTTGTATATATTAACATTCTCATTTTGAACCAGGCAACGCCGTCTTTAACTACTATCCTGTTGATTTTAAGTGGGTCCGAGCCTGCTTCAACGACTCCATGATGTGTTGTGAATATTGCTTTATAGCCCGCATCTTTTGCAACGGTTAAGGCAAGGTTATTATATTTGCCGTAAGGCCAGCAAAAATAGGGGCGTGGGCCGTCGAGCCTGTTCTCAATAATCTGCCTCGATTCCTTCAGTTCTTCTGCAAGTTCTTTCTCTGATAAACTATCGCACTTAGAGTGGCTCTTTGTATGAGAATAAAATTCAACAAGCCCGGTGTCCGACATTTCTTTAATAAGGTTCCAGTTGAGCACAACCTTATTCGCCTGCCCGTTGGTTATAAGACGTTTTGATTCTTCGTGGTCCGGAATAATATCTGGAATTCCCGCTTTTTCCTTTGACGCGTCCGCAGTTCTGTTGGTTATAAGGAAGATCGTAGAATTAATCTTGTATTTTTTAATCGCAGGAAAGGCATAAATATAATTATCCAGCCATCCGTCGTCAAAGGTTACGACCACGGCTTTTTGCCGTAAATTCAAGTCTCCGCTGATATAGGAAATGAGTTCATTTATCTTTAATGTTCTGTAACCGGTTTTATGAAGGTATGCCATCTGTCTCTCAAAGACTTCCGGGGTTATGGTGACCATATCGCCTTTATGCGGATTGATATGATGATACATCAAGACAGGGATTGGCCTCATTGACTTCTCTCTTTTATAAGCGAAAGATAAAGCTCATACATCCTATCACACATTTTTTCTATCGTATAATTCCTTTCCACAATTTTTCTTCCTTCCATTCCCATTAACTCTGCTGTTTCTCTATTTTTAAGCATTTTTATAATAGCTTCCGCAAGTGCAGGCGAATTATCCGGTTCTATCAAGTAACCGTTTATGCTGTCTTTAATCACTTCGCCGACGCCGCCCACGTCCGAGCCTATTACCGGCTTAGCCATTGCCATTGCCTCTATAAACGATGTCCCGAGAGCCTCCTGAAGCGTAGGCAGAACAAAAATATCGAGGGATTTTAATATTTCCGGGATATCCTTTCTCAACCCGAGCATAAAGACTTTTTCCGATAAACCGGATGCCTTAATCTTGTTCAGGACATTGTCTTTTTGCGGCCCGTCTCCTGCGAATACAAATACTACCTCAGGCGCTTCTTTTATGACTTCAGGTATCGCATCAAGAATAATATGATGGCCTTTCTTTCTCCTTAAAATAGCTACGGTGCCTATAAGCGGAACATCCTTTTGCATCCCCAATTCCTGCCTCAGATTGCCGTTAATTTTTGCGGGGTTGAATTTATCGGCATCTATTCCCGTTGGTATGGCTGCTATCTTCTCAGAAACAACGCCATATCCAGCCAAGTATTGTTTTACATATTCACTTACGGTTACAATCTTGTGTGCCAGCGTATTGTATGTAAATTTTGATGTTATAGGAAGCGCAAGATGCCTTGTTCTTACAATTTTTGGTTTTTTTCTTGAAAGCCTGCCTGCTATACCTGCAAGCAAGCTGTCTCTTCCGCTGTGGGTGCTTATTATGTTGATATTCTCTTTTTTTATTAATCTGAGAATATAATTTATCGTAAAGAGGTCATAACTTTTCTTCAGCCGGCATGTTCTTACTTCAATGCCTTCGGCCAATGCGCGCTTATTCAGCTTGCTTTCAGGCTGGCAGAGGATAATTGGCCTTGCCCCTCTTTTTTTGAGTCCGATGCACTCCTGAAGCGTCCTGTTTTCCTGTCCTCCCCAGCCCGTTGATGACTCCGTATGAAGTATGGTAAACGACATTTTTAGTTATTCCGCCTTTATGCAGTTTATTATTATGCGGTTAGCCGTCAGGAGTTCTTTTGAGGCCAGCCATCTAAGCATTGCGACTTTTTCATTATTTTTATCTTTATCAAACATCAATCCCGGAAGGTATAATGCTTTTAAAAAAGGGTAGAGCAATAAATTTTTCAGTTTTACGTCTACGGAGATAACACCTTTTAATTTAAAACCGTTCTTTTTTGCGAACTCAAAGACTTCGACGAAGGAAGGAACATTATAAATAAAATGATCCCATTCTTTGCTCTGCTTGGTCCGGAATGGTTTAAAATGCTGGAAATATCCCCTGCTTAAAAAATACAGCCGTGAAAATACCGTAAGTATGTTTGGAAAACTGATTACAAGGCTGCCGCCTGTCTTTAATATTCTTCTGAATTCCCTAAAGAGTTTTTCATGATTTTCCAAATATTGCAACGATTCCGCGCAGACCACAAAATCAAATTTCTCGTCACTATAAGGAAAAGGGTCATTAAGGTCAGCATTCAGAAAGTTATCAATATTTTGAGGGCTGCTATACTTGTCCATATAAAAGACCTTATAGCCTATCTTTTCAAGGGCCTTGCCAAGTTCTCCATTGCCGCAGGCTGCATCCAGCAGGCATCCGCTTTTTTTATCCTTCAGCAATTCGTATATGGCTTGGTGTACCTTCTTCATATATTCAGCCTATTTCTTAAGATATTTATAACCTCTTCAGCTTTTATCTCCTCAAGGCACTTGCTGATTTTGCTTCCATTACAGCCATCTTTTCCGCATGGAATACAATCCCAATCCCTCTGGATAACAGTGTGCATTCCTAAAGTTTGTATGCCGTTTTGTTTTTGGTATGGGCTTTCCTGCCCCCTGTAGCTGTTGTCCCAAGGCCCCCAGTGAAATGCGCCGCTTGGGCCAAACAGGGCAACTACAGGCGTGCCTGTGGCAGCGGCGATATGCATTGGGGCTGAGTCAACTCCGAAAAAAAAGTCCGATGCTTCGGAGATTGCGGCAAGTTGTTTTATTGAAGTTTTTCCGCAGAGGTCTATTAGATGATTGCTGTTAGCTGATGGCTGATAGCTAACGAAGGATAAAATCCTTTTTGCCTTTTCCATTTCTCTCTTTTCAGGTGAAGACGTTACAATAACCTTTGCGCCCTGCTTTATAAGCCATCCTATAACTTCTGCCATAAGTTCTTCCTTCCAGCATTTGAAAAGCCATCTTGATGTGGGATGAACATGTACAACGGCTACACTTTTATCCCTATTGTTTTTTTCAATGATATCTTCCGCAAACCTTTTTGCATCTTCGGGAAAAGATATATTCACGGAGAGGTTGTCAGTCTTTATTCCGAACTGTCTCACGGCAGTAAGGTTTTGAAGCACCGTGTGCTGATTGTCATTTCTAGTGGCAAGGTGGGTGTAAAGATATTTTTTCCCGGGGAACCCGCCTTTAAAATCATTAGCAAGCTTGTATGTTGCTCCGGAAGCAAACGATATTATTGCAGCCCTGTCCCCTCCTGTAAGGTCTACTGTCATGTCAAATGATTTACTTCGTATCATTTTGAGAAAAGATAGTTCTTTGGCGTACCTTTGCAATAGGTTCGCTTCCTTGACGCCTCTGTCAAATACTATTATTTCATTGATAAGCGGGTTTGCCTTAAGAACTTCTTCGGTTCCGGAGTTTACCATAGCGGCAATACGCGCCTCCGGAAAGGTTTCTCTTAATGCGCGGAATACGGGAACGCTCAGAAGGACATCGCCTATATGACGGAGCTTTATGACAAGGATATTCTTTATGTTGCTGAAATTCATCTCTTTAATAAACAACTCATTTATAGTATCACATCCGTGAGGCAAAATTATACTCTTATGCCGAGGTGGCGGGCTTGAATTATTAGGAAAAATCCTTTAAGGTAGATACACATAGAAGCGGCAAATATTTAAGATGAGGTGTCAATATGCTCAGGGCGATGCGAAAACATGCGAAGTTTTTCTATGTCTTATTTATCATGATAATCGTTTCTTTTATATTCTGGGGGGTTGGGACTGTAGATAAGACAACTGCGGTTCCTGTCGCAGAGATAGGAAAGGAAAAGATAACCCTTGATGAATATGGTCGCGCCTATGACAGGACCGTGGATTTCTACAGGGATATGTATAAAGAAAAATTCAATGAAGAGATGGAGAAACAACTTAAGCTCAGAGAGGGGGTTCTAACCCTCCTTATAGATGAAAGGGTCCTGATGATCGCGGCAAGGAACACGGGCATGACTGTGGGCGATGATGAGCTTGAAGAGGCGATAGTGAACGAGCCAGGCTTTCTGCGCAACGGAGTATTTGACCGGGACATTTATTTGAGGATATTGCAGCTAAACAGGATTACACCCGAATATTTTGAGAATACAAAGAGAAATGACCTGCTCCTTCTCAAAATAAAGAGGCTTATAGGTGAGTCTGTTGACCTTACAGATGAGGAGATGAAGCGTATAACAGGCGATGAGCAGACGGCAAAGGCTTTCAGGCAGGCGCTTTTGTTTGACAAGAGGCAGAAGGCGGTAAAATCCTATGTTGAAGGTCTTAAGAAGCAGCTGAAAATTAAGATTAATACCCAATTGATATCTTAAATAAGGGCCATTCGCCTCAGGCGGACAAAGCGTCAAAAGGGCCAAGTCCTGTCGTGAATCTAAGTTTATTTGTAATATTAAGCCTGCTTTGGTTATACTATAAATCTGCCGGAATTCCAAAACAATTGGTTGTGAGGTTTACGTATGAAAAATGAAAATAAAGTTTACCTGATTGACGTTACAAACAGAGACGGTGTCCAGACCTCAAGGATACTTTTGCCCAAGCTTTCCAAAACAATGCTTAATATCTATCTCGATGAAATGGGCGTGTACCAGAGCGAGATAGGGTTCCCTACTCTTAAGCATGAACTGAATTACATCAACGGCAATCTTGAACTCGCTAAAGTAGGGGCAATCAAGAGGCTTCATCTGGAAGGGTGGTGCAGGGCAATACCTGAAGATGTGAATCTCACATTTAAGAACTGCCCGGGAATAAAACATCTGAATATATCCATATCTACATCCGAGATAATGATACAAGGCAAATTTCAGGGTAAAAAAGGGTTCAAGGATATTCTCAAATCAGCGATAGAAGCCATTAAAACCGCAAAGGAATTAGGCGCTGAGACTATCGGAATTAATGCAGAGGATGCATCAAGGACAGACCTTAACAGGCTTATAGAGTTTGTGATTGCAGGAAAAGAGGCGGGCGCGGACAGATTCAGATACTGTGATACGCTCGGCGCGGAGGACCCTATAACCATATATGAAAGGATTAAGGCCTTGGCGCTTGCGACAAAGTTTCCAATGGAGATGCACTGCCACAATGACCTCGGTATGGGAGAAGCGGTATCAATTACAGGGGCGCAGGGCGCGATCGAGAGCGGAGTTGATTCCTATATAAACACAACAATAAACGGATACGGCGAGCGTTGCGGCAACTGTGACCTTGTTTCAACAATACTTGCGCTTAAGTTCTCGCATGGGTTGACGGAAAAGGTTCATCTTGACGAGCATGTGGACCTTAAGATGGCGTGGAAGATTGCAAAATACGCATCATATGCGTTTAATCTTCCAATACCGATAAATCAGCCCGGTGTTGGTTCCAATGCATTTGCTCACGAATCAGGCATTCATGCGGATGGAGCATTAAAGGACAGAAGGAATTATGAGCTGTATGACCCTGAAGATGTGGGGAGAGGCGAACCCGAACTTCTCGAAACCGGAAGGGTTATAACAACAGGAGAATACGGCGGGCTTAAAGGTTTTAGGCATGTATATGACAAACTGGGCATACATTTCCATGACGACAACGAGGCAAGAAGAGTTCTTGAACTCGCGCAATATGCGAACCTTCACACACAGAAACCTCTGACTGACGACGAGCTAAGATTTATTGCAGAGTATCCTGATATCGCAAGGAAGATAATGACGGCTAATCCGTAAGAAGGTATCAAGGATACTCTGAAACCTTTTCCATCAGAATTTATTAAGGAGAATAAAATATGTACAACATAACTTTAATCCCGGGTGACGGCGTAGGGCCGGAAATAGCAGAGGCTACAAGACGGGTATTGGATGCAACCGGCGTAAAAATAAACTGGGAGATACAGGACGCCGGAGAAGATGTTTATCAAAAAGAGGGCAATCCTTTGCCTGACCGGATAATCGATTCCATAAAGAAAAATAAAACCGCGATTAAAGGGCCGGTAACAACGCCTGTCGGCACGGGCTTCAGGAGCGTTAATGTTACCTTAAGGCAGGCGCTTGACCTTTACAGCTGCCTCAGGCCGTGCAGGAGTTTTAAAGGCGCAAGGACGAAGTATGAAAATATTGACCTTGTCATAGTGAGGGAGAATACCGAAGACCTCTATGCTGGAATAGAGTTTCAGAAGGACAATCCAGATACCCAAAAGCTGATTGAGTTCATAAAATCATCAACAGGAAAAAGCATAAGGCAGGACTCAGGAATCAGCATAAAACCGATTTCTGTTTACGGCACCGAAAGAATAGTGAGATTTGCCTTTGAATATGCGAGAAAGAATAAAAGGAAAAAAGTCACAGCAGTTCATAAGGCAAACATTATGAAATATTCTGACGGTTTATTTCTTGAAGTGGCAAGGAACGTCGCCGCTAAATATAACGATATAGAGTTTGAGGACAGAATCATTGACAATATGTGCATGCAGCTTGTTCAGAAGCCTGAATTGTACGATGTTATCGTGCTTCCAAACCTTTATGGCGACATTGTCTCTGACCTGGTTGCCGGGCTTATAGGAGGGCTGGGTCTTGCGCCCGGAGCCAATATTGGAGATGAAATGGCTGTGTTTGAGCCGACTCACGGAAGCGCCCCTAAATATAAGGGCTTAAATAAGATGAACCCCTTTGCTATGATGCTTTCAGGCGTAATGATGCTCAGGCATCTTGGAGAATTCAGCGCTGCCGACAGGCTCGAAAAGGCAATAGCCTCGGTTATCGAAGAAGGCAAATACGTTACCTACGATATGAAACCAAAACCGGATGACCCCACTGCTGCCAAAACGTCCGAGGTGGCGGACGCGGTCATGGAAAGATGCAAAATGTGATATAATCTATTTTGCATGGATACAAACCTTTCGGACATAAATAATAAAACCACGATTCCGCACATCAATAATCAAATTACTATAACCGCGTCACTTTGCGGTTGTTGTAATCCAGTTGCCGCAATTTAGCGCCATGTGGCTTGAGATATTTCTAATATCCATATTCATTCTAATCAATGGTTTTTTCGCGGCCTCTGAAATAGCCGTAGTTACAATCAGAAAAAGCCGTATAAGGCAGTTGATGGACGAAGGCAGGAAAAATGCGGCAACACTCGATAAACTGAGAGAAACGCCGGACAGATTCCTTGCCACAATCCAGATAGGCGTGACAATGTCAGGGGCGTTGGCATCTGCAATAGGCGGAGCAGCGGCAGTGGAGGTCATAAAACCAGCGTTGAAGGCTGTGCCTATCCCGGTTATCGCCGCCTCGAGCGAGGCCATTTCAATAGGCATTGTGGTCGTACTGATTACATATTTTTCTCTAATATTCGGAGAACTTATTCCAAAATCCATTGCGCTGTCAAATCCTGAGGGCGTAGGACTTTTCACTGCTTCTGCTGTAGAAAGATTTTCCAGACTTGCCGGAGTATTTGTCAGCACATTAACGGCAAGCACCAACGTATTGCTAAAACCATTCGGCAAAAGGGCATTTACCGAAAGAGGCCATATAACAGAGGAAGAAGTCAAACTCCTTCTTGAAGAAGGAAAGAAACGCGGCATCTTTGAGGCCGAAGAAGAGGAGCTTATACATGGGGTTTTTGAGTTCACGGATACATCGGTTAAAGAAGTAATGATACCTGTGCCCCGGATGGTTACGGTCGGGCTTAATATGTCCATTAACGAAATCAAGTCCATAATCACCGAAGAGAAGTTCTCGCGCTACCCTGTGGCCGGTAAGGATATAAATGATATCAGGGGCATACTTTACGCCAAAGATTTCTTTAATATTCTCTATGAAACCGGAGCGGCAGGGATACATAAAATCATCAAGTTGCCGATGTATATCCCTGAGACCATGAAGATAAGCGGGCTATTAAGGGAGATGCAGAAAAAAAGGGTTCATATGGCGATAGTCATAGATGAATACGGCGCTGTTTCAGGGCTTGTTACACTGGAAGACCTTCTTGAGGAGATTGTAGGCGAAATCAGAGATGAATATGACGTGGAGAGCCCGGTTATCAAGCTTGGAGACGGAACAACGGTAATAGATACTTCCATAAGTATCAGGGATTTAATGGAAGACTATGGCATTGAGATTCCCGAATCTCCGGAATACGAGACCTTAGGCGGTTTTATCGTCACTCATCTTCAGAGAATTCCCCAGACGGGCGATATCGTGGAAATAGACGACAAGAGGCTGAGGGTCATTGAAATGGTGGGGCAGAGGGCTGCGAAGGTCAAGATGGAGAAAGTCAAAAGCGAAAACGGACAAAACCATCGCGCTTCATGATGTGCCTTAGCGAAGCGACGCTCATAAGAAAATTGCATTTTTTTTGTAATAGGTGTATTCTTTTGTAAATATATTTTTACAAGGAGGTGTAAAAATGAAAAGGTTGGTATTTTTAATTCTTATGGGACTGCTTCTCTTCTCCTTCGGATGCGCCACAAAGGAATACGTGAAAGAGCAGACAGACCCGCTTGTAGTCAGGATTAACAAGCTTGAGGCAAAGGTCGCAGACCTTGAAGCCCAGCAGGGAGTTGTGAACTCTGAACTGGCTAACGCAAAGAAAGAAATCGCGAATGCCAAGATGATGGCAGACGAGGCGATGAAGGCCGCGAAGGAATCTTCCGATAAGGCTGACGTTGCCGTGAAGAAGGCAGAGGCTGCTGCCGAAAAAGCAGAAATGGCCGCAAAGAAAGCTGCTGCCGCATCAGAAAAAACAGAGAGTTCCGCCAAAAAAGCCAAAAAGGCATTCGAACTTCAGCAGAAAAAATAAGATGTAAGGGAGGAATTCTCAAGGAGAATTCCTCCCTTATTACTCCGAGATCTCAACAGGTATTCCGCTCTTTTCATTTAATGCCAGATGCAGTTTCTTTGTTACGACACGGTGAATAAGGTTTTTCTTTTTCAGTAATTGTATCGCTACCTTAGAATAATCTGTGTTTTTATAGGAATCATCTTTGTGAACCTCAAGGAAAACCGAATTATTTTTAACTCCTACTTTTACGGGCTGTTTGACTATTGTTACCTTAACGCCGTTTGACGCCAATTTGAAGAGCTTCGGAATATCTTCCGGGTACAGCCTTATACATCCGTGGCTCGCCCTTCTGCCGACTCCCCACGGCCTGTTAGTGCCGTGAATAAGGTAGCTTCCTAACGAGAGCCTTAAGGCGTGTGAACCCAGAGGATTATCAGGCCCGGCAGGAACCACCTCGGGCAATTCGGGTTTTTCCTTTCTGATAGATTCGGGCACGCGCCAGCTTGGTTTTATTATCTTTTCTATAATCTTGAATTCCCCTGTCGGCGTGTCATTCCCTTCGCTTCCTATCCCCACGGGAAAGGTTGCCGCGACATTTGAATTGCGGTTCTTAAAAAAATAATAAAGCCTCATTTCAGAGAGATTTATAACTATACCTTCGTATTTTTTTATATCAGGCAGTATCCATGATGAAGGTATAATGACTGATGCGCCATTGCCGGGCACGAAGGGGTCAAGGCTCGGATTAGCGTCAGCAATTTCATTGTACCCCAGCCTGTACACGCGCGCTATTTCAATTAGGGAGTCGTCATTCGCAACGGTATGTGTTTTGACAGAGCCTATTACCGTATTATTTTTTGAGTAGGAATAATGCGCGGCTTTTACAGGCGGCGCTGTCCATCCGGCGAGCGGATTGGCGATTAAGAGAAACAATATCAGAAGTATAATTTTTTTCATGAAATTCAATTCATTAATTTTATAGGATTGGACTTAAAACTGTAAACCCTGTTAGGAGGCGTTGTTTTTTGAAATGCAGCTGTTTTAAACTTATTAAAAATTCAGAGAGGTACTAATTGAAGAAAAAGGCTAAAGAGCCGCCTATTCCCGCTGAACGGCATGAAACTGTCCGTCAACAGATAATTTCTCTTCTTGAAGGACAAACCCTTTCGGCAAAGGAGATATCAGGCCTTGCAAGCATACCCGAAAAAGAGGTCTACGAACACCTTGAACATATTCAAAGGACAGTCAGCACAAAAGACGCTCATCTTGTAATCACGCCTGCCGAGTGCGCGAAATGCGGTTTTGTATTTAAAAAAAGGGAGAAGCTGAAAAAACCGGGCAGATGCCCTGTATGCCGAAACGAGCAAATTCATGAGCCGCTTTTTTTGATTAAGAAAATATCTGCCGAAAGCGAGGAGACAGAGTGAAGATACAATTTTTTGGCGCCGCAAGGGGCGTCACTGGTTCCTGTTTCAGTGTCCGCACATCCGAAATTAACATGCTTGTCGACTGCGGTATGTTTCAGGGCGAGGGTTCCTATGCCATGAATAGAGAGCCTTTTTTGTTTAATCCGGCTGAAATAGATTATCTGTTCCTGACACACGCGCACATAGACCACAGCGGGCTCATCCCAAAACTTGTGAGAGACGGATTTAAAGGCAAGATAGTGACTACGTACGCCACAGCAGACCTCGCCGAAATTATGCTTTACGATTCAGCGCATATTCAGGAATCGGATGCCGAGTCGCAGACAAGGAGGGCGCTGAGAGAAGGCAGAGACCCGGTGCTTCCGCTTTACACAGTTGACGATGTCAGGGCCTCCGTTCCTTTTTTTAAGAAGGTTTCTTACGGAAAGATAGAGCACACGGGCAGGGGCGTGAATTACAGATTCCTTGACGCGGGGCATATCCTCGGTTCGGGCAGCCTTGAAATGTGGCTGCAGGAAGGGCCTAAGGAAAAGAAAATAATATTCTCGGGAGACATCGGAAGGAAAGGCAACCCCATAATAAACGACCCCTCGCTTGCTACAGAGGCGATGTATATTGTTATGGAATCAACATACGGCAACAGGCTGCACAAAGGCATGGCCGAAACCATAGACGAGCTTGTGGAAATTATAAAGGTGACATTCAAAAAAGGCGGAAATGTAATTATTCCCGCATTTGCGATTGGCAGGACGCAGGACCTTCTTTATGTGCTTAACCGGCTTGTGCGCGAAGACAGGATTTATAAGATCAATGTTTATATCGACAGCCCTTTGGCTGAACAAGCGACAAAGACCTATCTCGCCCATCCTGAGTGTTTTGATGAAGAGGCAAAGAAGATACTCAGCGCTCAATCGGTTGCGGACAGCATCAGGCTAAAGTTTACAAATTCTGTCGAGGAATCCATGGCGCTGAATAAGATAAAGTCCCATGCCATAATCATTGCAGGAAGCGGTATGTGCGAGGGAGGGAGGATAGGGCACCACCTGAAACATAACCTGTGGAGGCCTGAATGCAGCATTGTCTTTGCCGGATTTCAGGCGAAGGGCACTCTCGGCAGAAGGATTGTTGACAAAGCAAAGGTAGTCAATATCTTCGGAGAAAATATAGTTGTTAAGGCCGGCGTGCATACCCTCGGAGGTTTTTCAGCCCATGCAGACCGCGACGGCCTGCTTGATTGGCTTTCGGCATTTAATGACGGCCCGAAGGTCTTCGTGGTTCACGGCGAAGAGGAAGCATGCCTTTCTTTTTCGGAATCAATAAAAGAAAAATACGGGTTTAAAACTTTCGTGCCTTCAAGAGGCGAGATTTTCGATTTATAGCGATATTTATTCCAGCGCTAAAAAACATTCTTTTCTAATAAGGAAAGGAAGACCTTTAAGATCTTCGGATCAAAATCTTTTCCCTCACGCGACCTGAGATATTCCAATGCCCATTCCCTCGAGAATGCCTGCCGGTAGGGGCGGGCTGAAAGAAGCGCGTCCCATACGTCAACAATAGTGAATATCCTTGCGGCAAATGGGATTTCCTCGCCCTTTAATCCGCGGGGATATCCGCTCCCATCCCATTTTTCGTGATGGCAATAAGGAATGTCTATTGACTGTCTGAGGTATTTGATAGGCGAGAGCATTTCAAAAGCGTAAGCAGTATGCTTTTGCATCATCATGCGCTCGTCATCCGTCAAGGGCCCTGGTTTAAGCAGAATGCTGTCCGGTATTCCCATCTTCCCGATGTCATGCAAAAGAGCGCCCTTCCTGACATGCAAGAGTTCATGATCGTCCATGCCTAATTCTTGGCCTATCCTGAGAGTCATTTCAGCGACTCGCTTTGAATGCCCTTCCGTCTCCCTGTCTCTGAGGTCAAGCGCGCGCGACCATCCGTCAAGGGTCGTATCATATGCGAGGGTGATATCGGTGTTGGACCGTTCAAGATCGCTTAGCATCGTGGCATTGTCAATAGCGATTGCAGCCTGCGCGCCGAGGGCCTCAAGAAAATCAATCCACTCGGGCTCGGGCGTGAGGGAATCTCTGTGGAAAAGTTCAAGGGTTCCCTTCAAATTGCCTTTGGCTATGAGCGGAAGCCCGAAATAAGAGACGATATTCTCCTGTTCAATAAACGACCGGTTGACAACAGCCGCCTCATGTTTTGTTAGATCCGGCACAGAGATGAGCCTTCGCTCAAAGGCTACCTGTCCTGAGAGCCCTTCATTAAGACGCAATTTAATGCCGCGAATTTCCGGCGAACGGAAGCCCCTGCTCTCAGCGTATTCCAGAACCTGAGTATGAGGGTTCATGAGCGTAACAAGGGCGGCATGAATACGAAGATGCTCAATCAAGTGATCCAGAAGCACATTAAGCACGAGCCTGAGATCAAAGCTCGAGAGTATTGCCATATCTATCTCTCGCAATGTCATAAGCATCTTGAGCTGGTTTTGGATTTGTTCTCCGGCCCTCTTTCTCTCCGAAATATCCTCGCAGGTAGTTACGATTCCGATAGGTTCTCCATATCTGTTTTTGACCACGTCTGACATAAGATGGACAGGAAAGAAAGTGCCGTCCTTTTTGACATTCAGGGATTCTCTTCGCCAACCCTTTGTCTCCACCCAGGATTTTGCGGGCCGTTTCTTCCATAGCGTATTCGGCGCGAGAATTCTGACATCCCTGCCGATCAGTTCATCCACGGAATATCCGTGAGTATTCGCATCCGCAGAATTAACGTAAAGGATCTTCCCCTTTGTGTCTGTTATGGTTACACCGAGCTGCATGGTCTCTACAGCCTTCTTCAAGGCGAGGAGCTCTTTTTCCTTGGCTGCCGGCAGCTTCTTATGTTTTTTCGTTCGGGGCATGGCTTAGAAAAAGGCACGAGAGATTCAACGCGTTTGGCAGATTTCTTAATGGGAAAGTGTAATGTGCCTATGTTTTATTTTATTTTATCGATTGTTTTTGCGTCAACCTCTTTCGTTAACCCTTCTGATTCCTGAAATACGCGCCGCGCGCCGCAAACAGGGCATTGATACAAATGATATGTCCCCTTTGGCGGCGTTTCTTTATTCAGTATATATTTCGCGACAAGCGCCGGAAACTTTATATCTTTTTTCCCCATGTAATTCATTTTTCTGTATTTGGGTGTTTCATGGTGGCCGGTAATATCGGAGTGCACCTCAGGTTCGCCGCATTCTTTATTCGGGCAATAAACTTCCAGTGAATCTCCTCTCATTTTGCCTCCTTCCGCTTATTTGCGAAGCAGAATCCCGATATATTTGTTTATGGGATTAGACCTTTTTAAAAAGGGAACGATTTTTTTCTTTCTCGGTCCGAGGCTTCGAAGTTCCATAAGCAGAGAATCATCTTCAGGGTCTGCCTTTAGCCCTTTTGTAAATGATTCCATCGCATTCTTTTTGTCTCCGGATGCAAGATACGCCCTGCCGAGATTCAGGTAGAACATGGGATAAAAGGCCTCGCCTCCGATGGGCACTTCTTTACGAAGAATCTCTATCGCGCCTTTGCAATTTTTTATGCCTCGCTCATAGTTTTTGTCCCAGACCGCGTCGAGACAGCCATAATACGAAAGGAGCACAGGGTTAAACGGATGTTCGGACATGGCATTGCGCAGTAATCTTAAGGCCGCATCATATCTCTGAAGCCTGAGAAGCTTTTGCAATTCATCTATATATTCGGAAGGATCTCTGCGCGAGCGGGGTTTCTCTTCCCTGAGTTTGTCAATGGCAGTTGAATGCTCACGGCGCATGAGGTCGGCAAGTTTTTTGTCAAAGCCGGCCTCACCGAGCAATGGGCCGTAATCAGTTCTTTTCGTGGAGACTACCGCGCCATCTTTAAATACGCTGGTAATGATAAAGGGTTTTTTTGCGGAGAGTTTTTCAGTCTGGACGTGATATTTCACGCCCTCTACAACGACGTCTGTAGTGAATTCAGAACACTGCGCAGCTCTAACAGTAAGAGCCCTTTTTGCCGGATTATATTGGCAGAATGTGCAGTATCTGGTTCCAACAAGCGAACATGAACATTTCATACTGCCCGAAGCTGCTGCCTTGCCTTTTTCCTTTATTTTTTCCGCCATATTTTTATTATGGCAACATCAGGGTGACAATGCAAGTGCTGTAAAAGGGGATTAACGGCAATAATCTCTACCCCTAAAATGTGATTTTTTCTATTGTTAATAAAATGTTCAGAGAGGAGGCTTCTAAGTGAAGCAGAATTGTACGCCTCGAATATTTACCTCATACTTGACAAGTAGTCGTCTAAATGGTAAGTTAACTTATATGATTAAACGTTCTTTCTGGGTACAACAGATTCAGGCGGCGTGGGAAAAACGGCCAATCGTATGGCTTTCCGGCGTCAGGCGGGTAGGCAAAACCACCATAGCTAAAATGTTTCATAATGCCGTCTACCTGAATTGCGATCTGCCGTCGGTAAACCGCCAACTGGCGGATCCGGAATCTTTCTATGAGAGTCTTAAAAGTGGCTCTGTAGTCATCCTGGACGAGATACACAGACTTGAGGATCCGAGCCGTGTTTTAAAAATAGCATCGGATGCATATCCTCACTTGAAAGTGCTCGCAACGGGATCTTCTACCCTATCAGCCACCAAGAAATTCCGCGACAGCCTTACCGGACGAAAGCAGATGATCTATTTGCCTCCTGTGCTGTGGAGCGAATGCATGGACGAATTCGGCATAAAAGAACTCGACCTCCGTTTTTTACATGGAGGACTTCCTGAACCCCTGATGTCCGAAAAAAAGGACGCCTCTTTTTTTTCGGAATGGATAGACAGTTTTTATGCCCGAGACATTCAAGAGCTTTTCGGTATTCGCAACCGGACCGGATTCATGAAGTTATTGCATTTACTGCTGCGGCAAAGCGGCGGGCTTCTGGATTACAGCAATCTGGCGCAATTAAGCGACTTGAGCAGGCACACGGTCAAGTCGCATATCGAGGCCATGAGCATTGCCCACGCGCTTTTTTTGCTTTCGCCGTTTCATGGAGGCGGACGGAGAGAGATTACGCACAGGCCCAAATGTTATTGCTTTGATACCGGTTTTGTCACATTCGTTAAAGGATGGGACAGCATAAGGGAGGATGACCGCGGTTTTTTATGGGAGCATCTGGCTCTCGATATCTTGCGTACTGTTACCGACGACAAAAATCTTTTTTACTGGAGAGATAAATCCGGCAGAGAAATAGATTTCGTGATTAAAGGCTCCCGGCAGCGAGTCGATGCCGTTGAGTGCAAAATTAACCCCGACGATTTCAATCCCGCTAATCTTGCAGTATTCCGCTCTTTGTATCCCGAAGGAAGGAATTTTGTGCTATGCCCTAATGTCAGGGCGTCATATCAGCGGCGTTACGGGAATCTGGAGGTTGGCTTTATTACTGTAAAAGGCCTTTATCGCCTATATTAAAATAGGCCTCTGCTCTTGTTAAGTCCGCAGAAAATCCGCAAATCAACTAAGCCATCGGATATTACGCTTGAATCGAAAATAAAAACGTATTGATAAAAATGAGCCGACGAATCATACCCCTAAAATACCCCTAAAAAACTATGGACTTTCAAAGGCTGCAATTGCTAAATTTAATGATGCGGATAGCTATAGTAGAGGATAATCCACTTTTGCTTGAAAACCTCAGGCTTGTCTTGGGAGGAGAGAGGGATATGAATGTCGTAGGGGCATTCAGCAATGCCGAAGATGCCCTGGCGGAAATGTTTGAAGGCAATTCCGAAACAATGCCTGAAGTTTTGGTAGTTGACCTCGGACTTCCCGGCATGTCGGGGGTTGATATGATAAAAGAAGTTAAAGAAAAAATACCTGATGTGGAGATAATGGCGCACACAATTTTTGAAGATAAGGAAAATGTTTTTGCGGCGCTGAAAGCCGGGGCCTCCGGATACTTGCTGAAAGGAAGCGGCCCGAGGGAGCTTATAGAGGGAATTCGTAACCTCCATGAGGGAGGCGCTCCAATGAGCCCTAAGATTGCGCGCAAGGTAATAATGGAATTTCAGGAAGACGGCATTCAGGAACAATATCTCTTGACGCACAGGGAGAAAGAGATAGTAAGGGAGATAGAAAATGGATTGAGCTATAAAGAAATTGCGGCGAAGTTCAATATCAGCTCCCACACCGTTCACACGCACATCAAAAAAATCTACGAAAAGCTTCAGGCAAAAGACAGAAGGGAAGCCCTCATAAAGGCAAGAAAAAAGGGCATTATTTAAAATAAAACCTATCCGTACCATCTTGTCCTCATTTCTTGACTTTTATTGATTAGCGGTTATATTCTGTAACGTCCTTAAACGGTGCGATATGGTAATTTAGCGCTTAGGATAAAAAATATGAGAAGGAAGGTTTATCTCTATTATGCGCTCATTATTGATTTCCTGTCTTTTGGCCATCTTATGCTTCTTCTTTTCTGTTCCAAGTGCTTCCGCAGTAGAGGAAAATCAAAGCAACGACATGCCTGAGTTGATGAAATTAAGCCTTGAGGACCTGATGAATCTTGAGGTCAGCCTTGCGTCAAGGACAGGCAAAAAACTCTCAGATGTTCCTGCAGCGATATATGTTATTACGCAAGAAGATATAAGGCGTTCAGGGGCTTTGACTATCATGGACCTGCTTCGAATGGTTCCGGGTTTTCAGGTTGCTCAGCTGGATTCCACTTTATGGGCCATAAGCTCGCGAGGGTTTAATGACCGTTTCTCGAATAAGCTACTTATCCAGATAGACGGCCGCAGCGTTTATACCACTATTTTTTCCGGTGTGCATTGGGACAGGCATGATCTCATGCTGGAAGACATCGACCGCATTGAGGTGATACGCGGCCCGGGCGCAAGCCTGTGGGGCGCAAATGCGGTCAATGGAGTTATTAACATAGTCACAAAGAGCGCAAAGGATACTCAGGGAGGGCTTGTTTCTGCCGGGCATGGAACTGAAGAAAATGATTTCGAGGCATTCCGGTATGGCGGGAAAATCGGCAAGAATGCATCCTACAGGGTATACGGTAAGCATTTTGACCGGGAGGAGATAGACAGGAGCAGTCCTGACTGGACAGGATGGTACGGCTATAGGAGCGGCTTCAGGGTTGACTGGGATTTATCGAAAAAAGACTTGGTAACGATTCAGGGAGACGTCTTCGAAAATAAAGTCGAAAAATATAATGAATCCCACGTAAGCAATCCCGGGGTGAATATCCTTGGGCGCTGGACCCATGTTTTCTCCAGCACATCGGAAACAGTGTTCCAAACATACTATGACCGCACGGGGGAAATATCAAAAAGCGGGGCTTACTCAATGACGAGAGAGATTGTTGAGACCTTTGACATAGATTTTCAGCACCGCTTCAGGCTTTTCGAATATCAGGAAATCGTATGGGGATTGGGCGCGCGTTTTATAAAGGATGAATTGACGCAACATGATAGTTATTCTTTTAATCCTGTAAGCGATGATTCATACCGCTACAGCGGATTTGTACAGGATGAGATTACAATCGTAAGGGACATGCTTAAGGTAATACTTGGGGTAAAACTTGAATATAACGATTATACCGCTTATGAGACCCAGCCTAACGCAAGAATAGTCTGGACGCCAAATAGCAAGAATACGATTTGGGCGGCAGTCTCCCGTGCGGTGAGGACGCCGTCCCGCGCAGAACGCACTATCAAGCTTTACCATGGGACGAGTGCAATTATATATGGAACGCCGAATTTTGATTCAGAAACCCTTATAGCATATGAAGTAGGTTATCGCGTTCAGCCGACTAAGAAGATAATCTTTGACATTGCCGCATTTTGCAATGTTTACGATAATCTCCTTACACTTGAGCAGGGTTCTCTGATTTTTGAAAATGGCAATCCCTATATGTCGATTTATCCGATGAATAAGATGCACGGAGAAGCGTACGGGGTTGAAATGGCTGCTGACTGGAGGCCGCTAAAATGGTGGCAATTAAAGGCGTCATACGCATATCTCCAGATGCAGTTGCATAAAGACACTGACAGCACTGATACGTCTTTTGAAGCTGCTGAACGTAAAAGCCCGCGCAACACATTCTCATTGCGCTCAATAATGGATATCGCAAAAGATGTAGAGTTCGATACCGGCCTCTATTATGTGGATAATCTTTCAACTATAGGAATCAGAAATTATACTTACTACAATGCCCGCATTGGCTGGAAACCGGAAAAAAATCTCGATATGTCACTCATAATGCTAAACCTTTTTAACGACCATAAAGAATTTTATCAGACACCTCTTTTTGAAGCTGCTCCTAAAGAGATAAGGGATAAGATATACCTAAAAGTTACATGGCAATTCTAAGGTTTTTTTGTATTTTAGTCTATTCTTGTCTCATTCTTTTTACAGGAGCGGCTTATGCTCAAGAAGCCGCGCATCAGGAATATAAGGTCAAGGCAGTATTTCTATACAACTTCCTGAATTTTATCGACCGGCCTGCAGCAGCCCCTTCGGAAAAACAGCATGAGGCGACCGTCTGTATCCTTGGAGAAGACCCCTTTGGCGAGCACATAGATGCGATAAAGGGCAATAAAGTCGGAGGGAAAACGATCAATGTGAAAAGATTGAAAAATATAGAGGAAATAAAATCCTGCAGCGCTGTTTTTATCAGCGACTCCGAAGAAGATAATCTTGAAAAGATACTGCAGTACAGCCGTAAGAATTCCGTATTAACAGTTTCCGACATGGACGGCTTTGTAAAAAATGGCGGTATTATTCAATTTCTCACAAAGGATAAAAAAATACGCTTTAGGATAAATATCGGGGCAGCAGAGTCGGCGGGCCTGAAGATCAGCTCGAAGCTTATCAGGGTGAGTTATACCGGGGGAGAGAAATGATTAGGAACTTTTTCAGTAAGTTTGGCAACCTGTCAATAAGTAATAAGATATCTATGGTAATAATTACTTCTGCCTTCGTGATTATATTTATCGTGTCTACAATAATGATTACAAAGGACCGCTCTACGATGATTGAAATGATTGGGAATAACATTTCAATGCAGGCAAGCATAATAGGTTCAAACAGCGCAACCGCGCTGCTGTTTGACGACAGAAAAACCGCGCAGGAGATACTTGCAACCCTATCATCTTCTCCCAATATTGTTGCTGCCGCGTTATACGACCATAATAACCGGGTATTTGCAGTTTATGCAGGAGATAAGGCGAATAATGAGATTATTTCTGAAACACCGCCAAGACAGGGGCTTTATCACGGTGAGGGCTATTTAACGTCTGTCAGCGACATTTATTTGAATGAAAAACTTGTGGGGAAGGCATTAATAGGCGCAAGCCTTAAAGAGGTTAATTATATCCTGAGAAAGAATGCCTTATATACATCCGCGCTTATGTTAGCGCTCTTCTTGGGGACATTTATATTGTCTAAACTCATTCAGGGGCTGATAGTAAAACCCGTAGTTAATCTAAGGACGATTATGGACGACGTTTCAGACAAGGGCGATTATTCCGTGCGCGCCTCCAAATGGAACGATGACGAGATAGGGCAATTGGTTGACGGATTTAATGACATGCTTCTTCAGATTCAACGCAGGGATGAGGGAGAAAAGAAGCTTCTTTCGGAAAAAGAAAAAATGCTCCAAGACCTGCATGACGGCATTGGCGGCATTATCACAAATATGAAACTCCTTATTGATATGGCTCCTGCAGCCCCTGAGGAAGAGAGGCAGAAGATATGCGCGTCATTATCCGAACTGGCAAAAGAAGGGCTTTCTGAAATAAGAGGGCTTATGTACAGCCTTGATGATTCAAAGAATGACTGGCACCTGCTGGCCTCTGATTTAAGGCGTTATGGAAGCGGCCTGACCGAGCCTCACGGTATAGGCTTTGATATGGAAATCTTCATAGATGAATCTTGCGGAAAACCGTCCACACTCATTTCAATGAACTTATACAGGATATTTAAAGAGGCATTAAATAATGCGATAAAACACGCAAAGGCAGCCAATATCTCGGTGATGATAGACATCAATGCCGCTGATTTGAACTTCTTCATTAAAGATGACGGCATAGGCTTACAGCAAGACAGGGGAATCGGGAGAGGCATCTCAAACATGAAATCAAGGGCTAAAGAAATAGGCGGTGCGCTCTCCATTAGCTCTGAAAACGGTACAAGCATAAGCCTCAGTGCTCCGTTATCTTAAAAGTCCCTCCTAAAATATCTCTAACCTAAAAATACCCCTTCAAGGCGATTGTATTGTGTGTCCTAAGAATGTACTCTTAGGGTATGAAAAGTAATGGATGTATATTGTTGATATGCGTTTTTTCCCTATTGCTGATGTCCGGTTGCAGAGAGGGGCACGCCCAAAAAGAACCCCAGAGGCACATAATAAGATTTACGAATTCTGATGGCACTATCCCTGTCTCGGATAATATCATTATGGATAATCAGGAAGGGCTTATGTGGTTGAAAGATGACAATTGCATAAGAACCGCATATCCGGTTTTTGATGGTTTTAAGGATACAGGGGATGGACTGGTCAAGTATGAAGATGCGCTCAGTTTTATAGCCGGATTAAATAAGGGCGAATACCCGAAATGCGGCGGCGGTTTCAATGACTGGCGTTTGCCGACAAGAAAAGAGCTGAGAAGCCTTCTAAACACTGATATCGATACATGGCTGAACAGGCATGTATCCGTTAATATTCAGGCTGACCGCTATTGGGTTTCTGCTGAAAAAGGAGCATGGGCCTTTACGGCATGGTATTACAACAGCATACATCCTTCTTTAAAGATTGACGGCTGTTATGTCTGGCCTGTCCGCTCAGAAAAAAACAAAACGAAAGGAGGCGCGTAAAATGGATAAAGTAACACCGAAAATGGATAAGGAGGCTCGGCTTAACAGGCTGCTTATCGGAGGGATTGCGGTTTCAGGAGTTGTCTTTATCTATGCCTTTATTTTTTATGTTTTGAAGTAAAAGTTTTTTCCAAACACTTCCTCCCCCGGAAGTATCAGGAGGGGTTTTAAGAGAATCCCTCCTGAAGAACTAAAAACATAAAAGGAGGTTTCTCAAATGAAGCAGAATTGCTGGGAATTTAAACTTTGCGGAAGACAGCCCGGAGGCGAGCATGTTCATGATTTAGGCGTCTGCCCTGCTGCCGTAGAATCAAAGCTCGACGGTATGCATGGAGGAAAAAATTCAGGAAGGGCCTGCTGGGTCGTTGCAGGGACATTCTGCGGAAGGAAGGTGCAGGGCACGTTCGGGCAGAAATATGTCACCTGTCAGGTGTGTGATTTCTATAACAATGTGAAGACAGAGGAAAATGCAGGATTCCGGCTTTCTCCACGTCTGCTGTCAATGTTAAAAGAAGAATCAAGAGTAAGTGTCTGAGGCTTAAGCCTCAGACACTTACTCAAATAAAATCTACTTTACCCTTGCGCCTGCTTTCATCTCTTTCTCCGGCGAAATTACTGAGAGGTTTCCTTCCTCATCAGAAGCGGCTAAGAGCATTCCGTTTGATTCAACTCCCATGAGTTTTGCAGGCTCAAGGTTCGTGACAACCACAATTGTCTTTCCCACAAGCTCCTCAGGCGTGTAAGCCTTTCCAATCCCAGCGACTATCTGCCTCTCTTCGCCTGTATCGACTTTCATGACAATAAGCTTATTTGATTTTTCAACCCTCTGTGCTTCGAGCACTTTTCCGGTTTTTAATTCTACTTTTGCAAAATCATCAATCGTTATCATCCTTTAAATTTCTCCTTCAATGCTTTTTCAACAATCTCAGGCACAAGGCGTTTTACAGAGCCTCCTAACGAGGCAACTTCCTTGGCTATAGTAGACGTAAGGAATGTGTATTCCTCTGACGGCATCATAAACACAGTTTCTATATTGCGGTCGAGCTGTCTGTTCATGAGCGCCATCTGAAGTTCGTATTCAAAATCAGACACTGCCCGAAGTCCCCTTATGACAGCAGCGCCTTTTTTTGCCTTTACATATTCAACTAATAGGCCGTCAAATGCCTCAACTTTAACGTTCTTTAATCCCTTTACAGCGCCCCTGATAAGCCGCAGCCTCTCATCCACATTGAATAAAGGCTTTTTTTTAGGAGAGGCGGCAACCGCGATAATAACACCGTCAAATATGCTTAATCCTCTCTTAACGAGGTCTATATGTCCGTTTGTTATTGGGTCAAATGTTCCGGGACAAATGGCTATTCGTTTCATCTGAAATCTCCTTTCGAAACAATGTTAGCATAGTGTCGCCGTATTTGTAATCCTTCTTTTTAACAAGCATTCCAATCTCATCAGGCAGTTTTTTTTTCGAAATATGTTCGGCAATCACGATCCCTTCATCACTAAGCAGCAAGCCGCGTGCTAATAATGAAAGCGTATCTTCAATATCTTCTGAATGATAAGGCGGGTCAAGAAATATGATATCAAACTTCAGACCCTCTTTTTCCGCCTTCTTTATAAAATCAGATGCCTTGCCCTTTATAACCTCTGCTCCTGAAGAGCATCCGCAGTCTTTCAGCGCGTCTTCTATCTGTTCCGCTCTTTTTCTATCAGCCTCTACAAAGAAGGCCTTTTCCGCGCCTCTGCTAAGCGCCTCAATCCCAACGGCCCCGGTCCCTGCATAAAGGTCAATAAATTGAGCTTCTTCTATCCGTTCTCCGATGATATTGAATATTGACTCTCTGACCTTTGAAGAAGTGGGCCTTAAAATGCCATGACGCGTAACTCTTCTGAGTTCACTCTTAGAACCGATTTTTCTGCCTTTTAGGTTGCCTGCCGATATTCTCATGAGCTGTTAGATTTCAGCTTATAGCCGTCAGTTTTTAATGGGCGGATTGACTATGTTTGATGAGACTGAGGAATGGCCTTTTATCTTAACAATTCTCCCCTTTATCTCAATCCTGCCCTCGGCAAAGAACCTTATTGCCTCAGGATATATCTTATGCTCAAAGCTCAATATGCGCCTGGAAAGCGTATCCTCCGTGTCGTCATGAAGAACAGGGACTGCGGCCTGAATAATGATTGGGCCCATATCCATGCCCTCATCAACAAAATGAACCGTGCAGCCGGAAATCCTGGCGCCGTAGTCAAGCGCCTGTTTCTGGCCGTGAAGACCTGGAAATGCGGGAAGCAGCGCGGGATGGATGTTCATTATTTTGTTAGGGAATGCGTCTATCAGAGGCTTTCTTACAATTCTCATGAACCCCGCAAGAACAACAAGCTCAATTCCTCTTGCTTTTAGCTCATCAGCTATTTTTTTAAAGAAATCGTCTTTTGATGCAAACTCTTTTGGGTTTATAAAGAGGTGCTTGATATTATGTTTTTTAGCCCGTTCTATTGCGAATGCGTCGGGGATATCTGTTATAAGAAGTTCTATTGATGCCTTCAGGCCGCCTTTTTCAATTGAATCTATTATCGCCTGAAAATTAGAGCCGCGTCCCGATGCAAGGACACCTATCTTCAGCACGGGAGAAACCCCATTACAACCGAATCTCGATGATTGCAGATTCTCTCAGTTCCCTCATCCATTGCTTGTATCTCTCCGCGAAATATTGTTCCTGCAATTTAAGCCTTGCTGCTTCCTTTACTGCTGCCACGCTCTGTTTATCTGCTTTTTCCTCAAGCCTTATGATATGCAGCCCCCTGTCAGTCCAGAACGGCTGGCTGACATCGCCTATTTTCATCTGCGAAAGGACATCAGTAAATTCTTTTGCCATTACGTCTTTTCTGATAAATCCGAGGTCTCCTCCGGCCTTACCTGACGGATCTTCAGAATATTTTTGGGCAAGCAAAGCAAAATTCTCGCCCGCCTTCAGCTGCTGATATACAGATTCAGCCTTTTCTTCAACGCCCTTTTTGTCAGCAGTATTCTTCGGTTTTTTGAAAAAGATCTGCCTTATCTTGAATGCATCATCAGCAATGACGGCATCCTTGTTCTTTTCCAGATATTTGGCTATTTCAGCATCAGAAACGACTATCTTGGCTTTTACCTCCTGCGAAACGACCCTGCTTAAGATAATCTGCTCCGCAACTTTTTTCTTGTACTCATCTAAAGTGAAACCCTCTTTTTTAAGAGAGGTTGCCAATGCCTGATCATCCATGGAATATTTTTTCTTTATTTCGTTCAGCGCCTCGGTTATCTCCTCAGGCGTTGCGTTTATTCCCCTTTGCTTTGCAGCCTGAACCTGCAATTTCATATCAATCAGGACTTCCAGAAATTGAGCCTCATTCTCCTTGAATATCTTAGCCCTCTCTTCTTCTTTCAGTTCTTTCAATTTATCGCTTGCCTCAAATCCCATTGCCTTATATAAATCGCTCCATGTTATGACTTCCTGATTTACTACCGCGATTACCTTGTCAAGGAGTATAGCCGCGCCTGAAACACCGCAAAAGGACAGAATTATCAATAAGGAAATTATTATCTTAAGCCTTGTCATTTTATTCCTCCTGAGACGTGGAAACTGATATGTAAGTATACCCTAAGGTTCATAAATAATTCTACATTATGCCTTTGACGGGAAGGGGACAATTCAGGGGATTGCGGTGATGTCTTTAACCGATGACCCTACAACAAATACCTTGATATTGTTGCTGTCTTCATCTACAGGTACAAGAAAGAATCCCTTTTTCTCTTTATCAGGATTGGACAGGAAAAAACCTTTGTTCCAGGGTACGCCGCCCTGAAGATAGCCTATCATTGATTCGTTGTCGTTGAACTTAACGAATATTTTTTTGCCTTCGCTTCTTCTTATGCCGTATATCTTTTTTTCAACATATTTGCTGTCGCCATCAAAAGTCTTCACAAAGAATATCGCCTTGAGCTTTGGAATGGGGATGGACTGGTCTTTCTTCCCGTCTAATTTTTTGAATAAGACCTTGTGAGAGTCCTGAGAGAATTCTTTCAGATACCCTTTAAGCAGCTTGCCGTCAGTGAATCTAAGAACAACTTTATCCTCATCCGACATGGTTAGATTTTATGAGGTTGTCTCTATAGATGTCAAGGTGGCAGAGATGGCTGGCTATAAATTTAGCAGTTGTGCTTTGCTGTATCAGTGCCCCAATATATAGTATTTATCCTAAAAAATGAACGATTGTTCTTAAGATGCATAATATTACATTCACAATATTGCTGCTCTGTATACATAACTTATATAGTTCGTTTCTCCTTAAGATAGGTTTGTGTAAATAACAGATTTGATTGTTGACTTAAAGAAGATAGAGCGAATTCAAATTGTATACTGATAATTCACAAAAATGATTTTTTGTATAAAGGATTGATTTTTTTGTTGACAAATATGTTTTGTTGTGATATAAATTAATGCAAGATGGTTAAACAACAGTCAGGAACGGCTAAACAGCAGACAGGCGAAACCTCGCTAAAGATGCTGTTTTCCTCTGCCATAAGGGCAGATTTGCTGGCCCTTCTCCTCAACAGCCCTGAGGAAAAGTTCTATGTCAGGGAAATTGCCAACCTTATAAGGAAAAATCCCTCAGGAGTTAAAAGAGAACTGGATAATCTGGAAAAGATGGGAATTTTATTCAGCCATAGGGTTGCCAACCTTAAATACTTTCAGGCAAATAAAATGTCCCCGCTGTTTTCAGAACTCAAAAATCTTATCGCAAAATCCCTTGGCCTGCCCGGCGCTCTTAAAACAATAGTGAGGCTGGCCGGCGCAAAGGCGGCTTTTCTTTACGGCCCTTACGCGGAAGGCGAAGATGTCGGCAGCGTGGATCTTTTCATAATAGGAGCTTCTTCTAATAACATAGGGGCAGGACTAAAGGAGCTTGAAGAAAAATTCGGCAAGAAGATTAACTATACAGCAATCGACGAGTCTGAATACAAGCATAAAAAAGAAAAGGGCGATGTGGATCTTGAAAAACTGCTATCAAGTAAGAAAATTACTTTGATAGGCAGGATTTAAATCAAGGCTTTCCCCTTAGGGGGAATAGAGAGGGGGTGAACAACAATGGCAGCTAAGAAGAAAGCAGCAAAGAAGAAAAAGAAATAAGTTTGCGATCAGAGTCTTTTCGGGCTGGAGACTGCAATCTCCGGCCCACTTATTTTTCATTTAGAAAAACGACACTGTACTAATAAGATACTGGTTTTTCGGAAAAAATCAAGTGGTTTTTTCTAACTTCTTGAAAAATCAGCATTTTTTGTGGCAAATGCCAATCCTTGTGCCTGAACGAACTCTTCCTCGTCAGTCACGATTTCCCAGCAATCAGTGGCAGAAAGCAGGCTCTTCACGAATTTTACATTCGTGGAATGCCCCGCTCTATTTGCTACGATATGTCCGTATATGGGGAATCCTATCAGGGAGATATCCCCAATAAAATCAAGTATCTTATGCCTTACGAATTCATCTTTGAACCTCAGCCCAGATTTATTCAGGACGCCGTTGTCTCCGAGGATTATGGCATTTTCAAGAGAGCCGCCCTTTGCAAGCCCGTTTGCCCTCAGGTACTCTACATCTTTGACAAATCCGAAGGTCCTTGCCGGAGCAATTTCCTTTGCAAAGTTTTCTTCGGTCAGCTCGATGCTGAGTTTTTGCTCTCCAAGAAGGTGGTGGTTAAAAAGAATCCTGTAAGTAATCTTTCTTCCTTCGTATGGAAGCGCGGTAACCTCAGAATGCCCGTCTTCAAAGAATACGGGTTTTGTAATCCTCAGGTATGGGCGTTTCTTCCCTTGTTTAGCGATTCCGCCCTTTAGGATTATATCGATGAGTTCCGTAGAACTTCCGTCAAGAACAGGTATCTCAGAGCCGTCAAGCTCGATGAGAAGGTTGTCTATGCCTAATCCAGCTGCGGTTGCGAGGAGGTGCTCAACTGTTTTTATCTTTGTGCCATTATATCCGAGGCTTGTCGCAAACGCCGTGTCAACTACGGCATTTACATCAGCCTTTATTGTCAGGTTCTTATCAGTCCGATAGAAAACGATTCCGGAATCTCTCGGAGCCGGTTTCAACGTTACATTGACGTGATTGCCCGTATGAAGCCCGATGCCTTCAAAGCTAACTTCCCGTTTTATAGTTCTCTGCAAACGCATAACAATATTATAAGCAAATAAGATGCCAGGGGAATTATCCTGATTTATTGAGGATTTTTTGCAGGAATAGTGTTGTTTATATTCATCAGTGTGCGATTATCAACACGTATGATAACCGTAGTTTTAAGCCTCACCGCCAACAACAATTTCGGGAATCCTAATTGTCGGCATGGCGTCAGATACCGGCGCTCCCTGATCGTCCTTTCCGCAGGTCCCTATGGAAAAACCGAGGTCAGAGCCTACCATATCAATGGATTTAAGTATTTCAGGCCCGCTGCCCGTAAGCGTTGCGCCTCTTACAGGTTCGCCTACGGCTCCGTTTTCGATTATATAGCCTTCCTGAACGTCAAACACAAATTCTCCGTTAACGGTATTTACCTGTCCGCCGCCCATCTTTTTAACGAATAAGCCTTCTGAAACGGATTTCAGGACACTTTCAGGCGCGGATTCGCCACGTCCAATAAATGTATTTGTCATTCTCGGTATCGGCCTGCTGTGGTAAGATTCCCTCCGGCCGTTCCCCGTGGATTTTGTATTATCCCGCATGGCAGTGAATTTGTCGTACATATAGCCGATGAGGATTCCGTTTTTTACTAGGACTGTTTTTTGCGCGGGCGTGCCTTCGTCATCAAAACGGAACGAGCCTCTTTTATTTGGAAGCGTTGCATCGTCAATCACATTAACCAACGATGACGCGACCTGCTCGCCGATTCTTTTTGAATATACGGATAGCCCCTGCTGCGCGAGGTCAGCCTCAAGCCCGTGCCCGATTGCTTCATGTATCATTGTGCCGCCTGCCTCGGATGATATTACAACAGGCATTCTCCCTCCCGGAGCCCTTCTTGCCGTAAGCATCATTATGGAGCGCTCCGCAGCCTTTAATGCGATGGCCTCCGGTCGTTCATCCTCAAAAAGCTCAAAGCCGATCGAGCCTCCGGCCTGCTCATATCCTGTCTGGGTTACGCCGTTGTCTGATGCGACTATATGCACAACCAGAAGAGTATGGATTCGCTCATCTTCCGAGATAAAGCCGTCAGACGAAGCAATCTGGACCTTCTGTACAAAGTCGCGGTAGCCTGCCAATACCTGTTTTATCCTTTTGTCAAAAGCCCTCGCGGTCTTATTCGCGGTTCTTACGAGTTCTATTTTTTTGTCAACCGGTATTTTTTTAGGAAGAAGTTTTATGGCGAAGCCGGTGTTTGGTTTTTGTTTTCTTAAGTCAAGCATGAAGTCTTTGCCTTCGGATTTTCCGCTTGCAAGGTGCAATGCCCTTAACCTGTCCGCAAGCTCCATTAATGTTTTTTCTGTTGTCTCGTTGCTGAAGGCGTAATAGGTTTTGCCGCCTGCAATCAGCCTTATGCCGGCTCCTGAATCAACGCCTGAAAATATCTTTTCAATCTTATTGTCTTCAAGCTGAATGGATGTCGGCCTCTTATGTTCTACGAATACATCCGCGTATTCTCCGCCCGAAGAAAGGGTTCTTTTCAGTATCTTTTGTAAAAGTTCATTAGCCAGCATCAGAGTTCCTTTTTGTTATTGCCTTGGAAGCTTTTGTAATGTCTTTTATTATAGCACGCCTCTTCTTTTCTTGAGGGTGAAATAGGGATTGCATCTTCAAGTACAAATTTGATATTATTTTCTAAGGAGAAGCAGCAATGTTGGCAACAGCCACAGAACATTTGTATATAGAGAAAGACCCTTCAAAATATGAAGGCAAAGCAGTTATTAGGGGCACAAGAATTCCTGTTGCCTCCATCGTGAACCATTACCGCTCCGGAATGGACATAGGGGAAATTCTTGAGGGATACCCTTCTATAAAACCCGCACAGTTGTTTGATGCCCTCAGTTATTACTTTGATAACAAAGAAGAGATAGACAAAGAACTTGGGTAGATGATAAGCCTCTATCTGGATGAGGATGTCCATAAGAAGGTTGCTGCCGCTCTCAGATTAAAGGGCTACAATGTCGTAAGCGCCCACGAAGTTCAAAAACAAAGCCTTACTGACCACCAGCAGATAGAATATGCTATTTCTGAACGCAGCGCTATATTTACGTTTAATGCTGGTGATTTTAAAAAACTTCACGAAGAATATCTGAAAAAGGGCAAGAATCACTTCGGAATAGTCCTTTCAAAGCAAATACCGATAGGTGAATTGATAAAACGCCTGACAAAATTGCTCTTGGACCATTCAAAGAGTGAGTTGAATAATAATATTTTCTGGATTTAACTATTAAAGGAGGTTAAATGATAGGCCTTATTGGCTGGAGCGAGATTTATGACATTGAAGTAGCCGCTGTAACAAAAGACCAAAAGATTTCCACTCCGTTCGGCGCGCCTTCGGATTCTTACAGGGTAGCCGAAATATCAGGAATTGAGGTCGCCTTTCTTCCGAGGCACGGCTCTCCGCATCACATCGCCCCTCACAAGATTAACTACAGGGCCAATATCTGGGGCTTTAAGGAACTCGGCGTTGAAAGGATTATCTCGGTGAATGCGGTCGGAGGAATAAATCCCAAATACAAGCCCGGCGACATTGTTATCCTTAACCAGATTATTGATATGAGCGAGGGCAGGGCTGCGAGTTTTTATGATGAGGGAGAGATTGTGCATGTGGACTTTACCGAACCCTACTGCCCGGAGCTTAAGGCCGCGATGCTTGCAGGGGGCAAA
>Ga0172371_10001908_pt1 | contig 33171 bp, 29 predicted proteins | sample Lak12m_FD_114543 | JGI IMG/M metagenome (GOLD analysis project Ga0172371, IMG submission 114543) | Freshwater microbial communities from Kabuno Bay, South-Kivu, Congo - kab_022012_12m | ecosystem: Environmental > Aquatic > Freshwater > Lake | place: Democratic Republic of the Congo: South-Kivu...
CCTATTTTCAAAAGATTTCCCAAGGATTTCGGAGGATTGAATTTTTCTCCTCTTACGTAGAAAAAATGTTTCTTGGTATTGCGTTTTAAGTCTTGAACTTCATTGACCGGAGTGTCTTTTTTGTATAGATGATCTCTTTTTTCATTTAAAACTTCGCCGTTCTGATGCGGTTTTTTAGGTGGCTTTAAATTGATGTCACTATTTTTATCTTCGAGCTTTATGTCCTGAAGTTTTTTGGACATGCATCACTTGATATGCAAATAATTTATCGTGACAACGCCATCGTTAAAATAATTTTTACCGGAACTGAATGAAGAAATGATTCCGAGTGCCGGAGGTAAATTGTTTTGCTTGAAAATCAAAGGCAAAATTCCATCAAAATCGAAGAAACTTACTTCATCAGATCCTTTGATAACAGGCTTAATATCCTGAATAAATCTATCTGTAGAGCTGAGACTTTCGCCCTGTCCTTTCACGAGATCAAGCGTTGTTTTGACGGAATCATAGTCGCTGCAGATCACGGCTAGGTTATTGATAATTGAATAATAAATACTGCGATTTTGTTTACCCATTTTTAACTCGTAAATCGTAGTGTTATTGTAGGTACTTTCAATTTTCAAAATTTCTTCAGGAGCCGCGACTATTTCGCGACCTACCGTCCCGTCAGGCAAAGTGTGATCCACAACTTTTGGTTCAAAGATGCCGCCGTAACTGGCAAAATTGCTTGCGAGCTGATGAAGTTTTACTGTGTCAGATTGAGCATTTTCCAATCCAAAAACCAATTTATAAATATTTTTGTCGTTTAATTTTTCAATTGAAAAAGAGAATTCATTTTTCAATAAAGGTAAAATGTCATCTTTAAAGCTAGTGTCTTGGCCAAAGTATTTTTGAACATAACTCTGTATAACTTGATCCACCAACATCTGACTTGAATCATCTCCACCGCTGAAAGTGGAAATCATTTTTTCCAATTCCTTGCCTAGATCTTCACCGCCCCAGAATGCCAAAGTATTTTTTGGCAAATATGCGGCAAAATCAGCACTATATTTTTTATCAAAAGAAAGATAAGAAGAATTTTCAGAATTTTCGGTATGCAAAGTCAAGAAAGTTTGGATGGCAAAATTATTATCCAAAGCAATCAAAGCCGCACCTTCAGAATCGAAAGCTTTGATAAAAGGCTTGATCATTGAAAAAGAAACTCCGGTTGAATTTAAGAATGGCACTTTATGTAAAAAATTGTCGTTTAATTGGTCGAAATTTACATATAGGAAAGCGGTTCGATTTAAAGGTAAATTATTATCGACTTTTCTGTATTGATTGGTTGAATAAAGTTTTTCATTCGATGAATTTTGTGTGTCAATCAATTGAAAAATAGCCTGTTCACTTGGGCTGGCAACAAGGTAATTATCAAGAAAAGTAACATACTCTGAACCTCCGGGAAATTTGACGCTATACATTTTATTTCCGGTATAAACATTTTCTGTGGGATTGTATCTTTGTAAAAACTTTTCGACATTGGTTTGGCTCAATACTTCGGCAAAATAAAGATCATAAACGATATTTGTCTCTTTTGCGGAATTCATATAGGCAATGCCCACTTCCCTGCCGAGCCATGGTTTCACATCTGTTTCGTAAACAAGACTAAAGAAATTTTCAGCGAATTTGATGAGATTTTCTTTGCTGTATTCAGAGTGATTTTGAAGAAGTTTGAAAGTTTTATTGAGTTGGGTGTGGTCAAAATTGGTATTAATTTCTACAAGAGCCACCGTGGAATCCGCAGGAAGTAATTTGGCAATAGGCTCAGCGCTAAATGCTTTTTCAAAAATCAAATAACCAACGGCAAATAAAATAGCCAGCATTATTAATGCCAAAACTCCACCAAACAACTTCTTTTTATTAATTTTAAAGCGCGGTTTTTTTTCTTCTTTTTCCTTTTTTTTGATTGTTTTAAGCTCTTTTTCTGTTTCTGTAACTTCCTGTTGTTGGCGGATTAATTTTTTAGCTTTTGATTTTTTTCCCATGTGCCAATTATTAGCATATTTTTCAGTGTGTAGCAAAAGCTTGTAAACGACCTTTTTTTTACGTAGAATAAGCCCGTTTTTAACTTTTGAATCTGAAAATTATGAAAATGACCGCTAACGAATTACGCAGACTTTACATAGATTTTTTTGCAAAAAAGAATGGACATAAAGAAATTCGTGGTTCTTCTTTAATTCCGGAGAATGATCCGACAGTTTTGTTTACTACAGCGGGCATGCATCCACTGGTGCCCTTTTTGATGGGTGAAAAGCATCCCTCTGGCACGCGTTTAACAGATGTGCAGAAATGTATTCGTACGGATGACATTGAAGAAGTGGGAGACAAAAGCCATCTGACATTTTTTGAAATGTTGGGAAACTGGTCGCTTGGTGATTATTTCAAAGAAGGTGCGATCAAAATGAGTTTCGAATTTTTGACGAGTTCAGATGGCGGACTCGGCTTACCTTTGAGTAAATTGGCGTTCACGTGTTTTACTGGAGATACTGATGCGCCTCGCGATGAAGAATCTTTTGGAATTTGGCGAAATTTAGGCGTGACGGAAGCGCGTATAGCTTTTTTACCGAAAAAAGATAACTGGTGGGGACCGGCTGGAAAGACTGGCCCATGCGGTCCGGATACAGAAATGTTTTATTGGACTGGTGGAGAACCGGCACCTGAAGTTTACGATCCTAGCGACAAAAGATGGGTGGAAATTTGGAATGATGTTTTCATGCAATACAACAAACAGGAAGATGGCAGTTTCGTACCTTTGAAACAACAAAATGTTGATACTGGAATGGGACTTGAAAGAGTGTTGGGAATTATGAATGGGGCTGGTTCGCCTTTTGAGACAGAGTTGTTTGTCGATGTGATTGCGGAAATTAGGACTTTGGGCGGATATGAGGTGGATGAGAAAAAAATGATTTCCGAAAGAATTATTGCCGATCATTTGCGTTCTGCAACTTTCATTTTAGGTGATCCTTGTGCGGTTACTCCATCAAATACCGATCAGGGATATATTTTGAGAAGACTTATTCGTCGGGCGATTAGACATGGCCGTGAGCTTGGAATTGAAGTGGAATTTGCGAGAAAAATTGCGGGAATTATTGTAAAAAATTATGGAGATTTTTATAAAGAATTGGCAGAAAATGCAGAAAGAATTTATGAAGAGATGAGCAAGGAAGAAATGCAGTTTAACAGAACGTTAAATAAGGGTTTGCATGTGATTCACAAAGAGCTTGAGAGAATGGCTTCTGTAAAAGAAAAAGGCGCAAGTGCCCTTGGTGAAGATTTCTGCTTTGAAATGTTTGCAACTTATGGATTTCCGATTGAAATGACGATTGAGGAATTACAAGCTGCGGGATGGATTCGCAGCGTGGAAGAAAAGGCTTTATTGTTGAAAAATTTTGAAACCCATTTTAAAAAACATCAGGAATTGTCTCGTGTCGGCGCGGAAAAAAAATTCGCCGGAGGTTTGGCGGATCATAGTGAGGAAGTTACGAGATTGCATACGGCCACTCACTTACTCCATAAGGCTCTCCGAACTGTTTTGGGCGATCATGTGGAGCAAAGAGGTTCAAATATTACGGCTGAGAGACTTCGTTTCGATTTCTCGCATGGCGCAAAAATGACGGATGAGGAAAAGGCAAAAGTGGAAGGAATTGTGAACGATCAAATTCTCGCGGCCTTGCCGGTAAGCTATGCTGAAATGAGTGTGGCTGAAGCGAAGGCAAAGGGTGCTATTGGCTTATTTGAATCAAAATATGGCGACAGAGTGAAGGTGTATACCATGGGCGATGAGGCGGCTGGCACAGTTTTCAGTATGGAAATTTGTGGAGGCCCACACGTGAAAAATACCAGCGAATTGGGTGGATTCAAATTGTTGAAAGAGGAAGCTTGCGCGACTGGCATCAGAAGAATCAAGGCGCAGGTGACGGCAAACGTGAAATAGCTATTTAAGCTTGGTCTCAATATATTTATTGAGGCTCAGATTGTGAGCTTGGGCTTGCTGATAAAGTTCTTCATGCAAGTCTGGAGAAATGCGTACTAAAATTTTTCCATTAAAGCTGCTCTGGTAATCGGGCACAGGTATTGCCTCTCCTGATTTTTTTCTCCTCTTAATATCCTCTTCTATCATTTCTGCTACTAATTCGTGAATTTCTTCTATAGTGTCCGCCATAATTAAGATATTACTAAATTTAGGTATTATAACTTTGTATGCTTCTTCACTATCCTCACCAATGGGAATTATTGTGTAGCTGTATTCACATTTTCTCATTTTATGAGTGGATTAATTTTTTGAATTATTGTTTTTATATAACATCTTTTGACCGAATTATTGTGTACCGGAAAGCAAATTCCATCTTTACCGTTTCTTTTAAAAATATGATGACTGCCGCTGATCCTATCTAGGTGATAACCAGCAGAGTTTAAGATGTTTTCAACTTCGCGATACGTACCTTCCTTCTGATTGCAGAGCTTTGAGAAGCGTTTCTTGAGATTGATCACTTTGCTTAGGCTATAACGATATCATTTTTGATAGCATTGTCAATGGGAGCGACAGTTGAATTTGCTATCAATCTTGGTTTAGCAGACCAACTTTAAATTTTCTTAAAATAAAATTAAAATTTTTCTAGAATTTGGGGAATTGTTTGAAGATTGACTTGCATTGAAATAAAAATAATTATGAAAAAATTATTTTTACAGATCGTCCTAGGACGAAAATTGGGGTTACAACAAAATCCACCTGAAGTGTCAAACCTAAGGGTTTGTGCCGGCGGAAGTCGCTGGTCAAATTTGTCTAATCTGTAAAGTGTAGTACCACTTTTAGTTGTTGAAATGCCACAATGAAATTTGCTGGGCTAAAAAAATCCCGTTTTACGCCAACTCCCCTTCCAGGATCCATTCCATAGCTTTGGTGATGCGGACGGGGACGATTTTGCCGAGGAGGTTTTTACCTGATGCTGCCGCAAATTGGACGGTCTTATAATGTTCGGTGCGGCCGAGGCAGAGTTTGCCCGTCTGATGCCCGGGCAGGCCCGCTTTGCCGGGCAGGCCCTCTTGGCTTTCCACCAAGACTTTGACTATTTGATCCTGAAAACGAGAGTGAGCCTCTGTTGATTTTTTCTTTAGAAGAATATCGTTCATTCTATGCCAGCGCTTTTCTTTCACTTTTTCCGGAATATCATCCTTGATAAAACGAGCGGCTGTCGTGCCGGTTCTTTCCGAATACTGAGCGAGGTAAGCATGTTCGAAATTCATTTCATCAAAGAAATTGTAAGTGTTTTCAAATTCTTCGTCAGTTTCGCCGCAGAAGCCCACAATGATATCCGTAGAGATTGAAATTCCGGGGATTTTCTTGCGTAGTTTTTCAATAATTTTGCGATATTGCCCAGTGGTGTAAGTGCGATTCATGCGCTTCAGAGTGCGATCATCGCCGGATTGCACCGGAAGATGCAGATAGGGCATCTGAGTTTTCAATGTGGCCATGGCTTCGATGAGCTGATCGGACATATCTTTAGGATGGGAAGAGGTGAAGCGGAGGCGTTCCAGACCTTTTGCATGAAGCTTGTCAATTTCTTCGAGCAAGAAAACGAAAGGCTCTTTTTTTCCAAGAAATTCGAAAGTTTTTTCTTCTTTATCATAATGGCTGAGGCCGTAAGAATTTACCGTCTGCCCGATGAGAGTGATCTCTTTGCAGCCATTTTCCACTAATTGCGTACATTCTTTGATAATGTCCTCATGATTGCGAGATTTTTCACGGCCGCGGCTATATGGCACGATGCAGTAAGTGCAGAATTTATCGCAGCCATTGGAAATCGCCACGAAAGCTTGAGCTTTGGACTGGTGTGAAGTATGAGTAGGGGTGATTTTGAAATAATCTTCGAGAGATTCTTCTTTAATTTCCGGAATTTTGGAATTCGGATCAATTTCACGTGCGAGTGTCGCAAATTTTGGCAATTCTTCGGTGCGGAGAGCTATATCAAGTTCGCGAGTGGTATTGAAAAGCTTGTCACGCTCCGAAGAATAGCGAGAGCTGGATTTGCGCACCATACAGCCTGTAATTACCACTGTGAGCTTGCGGTGTTTGCGGCGCATTTGTTCGATCATGCGCATGTGCCCGTAGACGCGATCTTCCGCAGACTGGCGGATGCTGCAGGTATTGAACATAATCAGATCTGCTTTTTCCATTTCCGGAGCTTTGTCATAGCCAAGGGCTTGGAGATAAGACTCCATGCGTTCCGTATCAGAATAATTCATCTGACAGCCGTAAGTTTGAATGAAAAATTTTGGCATATTTAAATTGGATTGCGCGAGTCATAATAGTAATGAAAATGGCCTTAGGCAATGGGAAATTAACGATACTCTGGTGCTCCCGGCAGGAATTGAACCTGCATCTAGAGTTTAGGAAACCCCTATTCTATCCATTGAAATACGGGAGCGTGATAATTCTAAGCCTTATTTAAAATCACACACCTTGTCTTTTCTTCAGGGAGGTCGGCTCTGGATTTAATAACAAGTTTATCCATAACTTCAACTGTGTCTGACCAAATTCCTTTCAGTGCTCCCTTGAGATCATCTTCTCCCATTGGAATAATGATTCTAGGCTCTATACCTTCGATAATTTCGCTGGCTTTTTTAGCTTCGAGATTACTTCCTTTGCCAATTTTTACCATAAGTACATCCACATCACCGATTTCTTTGAGCATGTCGCTGGTCAAAGTGTGTCCCAATTCTCCAAGATGACAAACTTTTACTCCATCCACTTGAAAGCGGAAAAGAATTGTTTTTTCAATTTTTTCTTTTTCATTTTCAGCGGATTTTGATTTGGTCCAAGCCTGAAAACCTACAATTGGAACGTCTTTAATTTCATATTCTCCAGGCCAATTGAAAACTTTAGTAGCGCCTTCCACATGAGCAGGAGTCTCTTTTTCACCAAGACTTGAAAGTACAAAATCAGCCTTTAATTTGCCGGATTTTCCTTCCGGATTAATGACAAAAGTGGTGCCCTTATCCTTGATAGTAAAACAACTATTATTATGCCAAGTAATTTCCATATGAGATTTGTTTAAACTGATGTTTGAAAATAGGAAGATTGCTCGTGCATGCTAGCAAAAAACGGATTCAGAGGCAAGCCGGCTTGTCATATTCGAATCTTATTGCTAGCATGTTTGCGATTTTTAACAAAAAACCAAAAATGTCCAAAATTACCAAGGTTTTAGCGAGAGAAGTGTTGGATTCCAGAGGAAATCCTACTGTGGAGGTGGAAGTTTTTACGGAAAAATCCAGTGGACGAGCGATAGTACCAAGTGGAGCTTCTACAGGTGTACATGAGGCTTTGGAACTGAGAGATGGAGACAAAAAAAGATATGGCGGCAAGGGTGTTTTGAAAGCGGTAGCAAATGTGAAAGATTTGATCGCGCCAGCTGTGATGGGAATGAATAGCGAAGATCAAAGTGGCATAGATAAAAAAATGTTGGAACTGGATGGTACTGAAAATAAATCAAAACTCGGGGCGAATGCGATTTTGGGTGTATCGATGGCAATTGCCCGCGCCACAGCTAATGAACGAGGCGAATATTTATATGAATATTTAGGCGAAGGTAAGGCAAAAGTTTTACCTCTGCCAATGATGAATATTATCAATGGCGGTGCTCACGCCGATAGCGGTTTGGACATTCAGGAGTTTATGATTTTGCCTGTGGGTGGAAAGAATTTCGCTGATGCCTTACGTATGGGCGTGGAGGTTTTCCATACGCTGAAGGGACTTTTGAAGGATGCCGGTCAGTCTACTTCCGTAGGTGATGAAGGAGGATTTGCTCCACATTTACCAAAGAATGAGGCGGCGCTTGATTTCATAGTTCAAGCAATAGAAAAAGCCGGATACAAGCCATGGAAAGAAATTATGATAGGTTTGGATGCAGCAGCCAGTGAATTTTATGATGAAGCAAAAAAAGTTTATAAAATTAAAGTCGATGGCAAAGCGGAGGAACTGAGCAATAGCGATCTTGTGGCTTATTATGATGTACTTTTGCGAAAATATCCGATTGTCATGATAGAAGATGGGCATTCACAGGATGACTGGGAAGGATGGAATAAAATGATGGCGGATATAGGAAAAACCATTCAGGTCGTGGGTGATGATTTTTTAGTTACTAATGTGAAAAGATTGGAGAAAGCGATTGGCCTAAAAGCTGCAAATTCAATTTTGATTAAATTAAATCAGATTGGATCGGTGACGGAGACGCTGGAAACGATTCACATGGCGAAAGCGGCTAATTGGACAACGGTAATTTCTCATCGTAGCGGAGAAACGGAAGATTCTACAATTGCGGATTTAGCGGTGGCGATGGAGACCGGACAAATCAAAACCGGTTCACTTTCAAGAACAGATCGCATTTGCAAATACAACCAACTTTTGAGAATTGAAGAGCGATTGGGCGATAAAGCAGATTTCATCGGCGGTCGAGCTTTTTATCAGTTGGCAGAGGGATATAAAAATCGTGAAAACTTCTAAATTTTATGATGAAAGATATTAAAAAATCAGAAGTCAAAGATTTGCTGCCGAAAAGAAATCCATACTCTCACAAAGGTCAAAATGGACGCGTAGTGATTGTGGGTGGAAGTATAGATTATTCGGGAGCGCCAATCCTGTCAGGTCTGGGCTCATTGTATAGCGGTGCTGATTTGGTACATCTGTATGTGCCTGAATGCAATTTTGAATGTACGCGCAGTATGTATCCGGACTTTATTGTAAAAAAATATCCGGGAGAATTTTTGGCACCAAGATATGCCGTGGATATTATTGAATTTGCCAAGAAAAAGGCGGATGCAATTTTAATAGGTCCGGGCTTGGGAGAGAGAGAACAAACGCAGGAAGCGGTACTGGAAATAGTAAATAATTTGCATATTCCAATGGTTTTGGATGCCGAGGCGATGATGGTGCTCAAAAAAATCGATAAGTTCCCATTACAACAACAGATCGTCATTACGCCTCATCAAAACGAATTTAAACATTTGGTTGATAGGGAAATTGTGGTGAGTGAAAAAGATCCTAAATCTTCTGTTTTGCTAAGATCGGTGGCGATGGATTTGCATATTAACGTGTTGCTGAAGGGTGCCGTGGACTATGTGGCCTCGGAAGAAGGCGTGGTGGAAATGAATCGCACGGGAAATGCCGGCATGACTGTGGGCGGCAGTGGTGACGTACTCGCGGGAGTGGTGGCTACTTTTTTGGCTCAGGGACTTGATGGATTCAATGCGGCGAGATGCGCGGCCTATTACGTTGGCGTGGCCGGAGATATGCTTAAGAAAAACAAAGGTTATCATTTTTCAGCCAGCGATATCGCGATGATGCTTCCATATGCAATTCCTCAAGTTTAAAATTTTTGCGCCGTGGAAGAACGTGCTGAGGCATGGTCTTTCGACGAGGGTGGGTGGCGTGAGTGGCGGGTCGGACATGGAACATTTGGCGAGTCTGAATCTTGGTCAATTTTTAGGCGATAGCGAGACAAATCTAGCCGAGAATTATAGACGATTTTGTGAAGCCGTGGGTGTGGATGAGAACAAACTGGTGATGGCAGAGCAGGAACATAGTGATGAGATTTTCGTGCTTAGAGATGGCGAATTTCGACCAGAATATTTTGGCTGGAGAAAGCCTTTAAAGGGCTACGATGGATTTATCACTGATGCGGTTGGCGTGCCGCTTTTGGTGAGGTTTGCGGATTGCCAGGGAGCGCTGATGTTTGATCCGGTGAAGCGCGTGGTCGCGGCAGTACATTCCGGTTGGAGAGGAAATGTTAAAAATATTTTGGGCAAGGCGGTGAAGAAAATGGTGGAAGAATTTGGCTGCTCGGCTAGCGATATTTTGGTGGGAATTTCTCAATCTTTGGGGCCTTGTCATGCGGAATTTACCGATCCTTTGAAAGAATTGCCTGAGTGGATGCAAAAATATGTCGGTAAAAATGCCGGCATAAAAGAGCGTTATGTGGATTTATGGAAATGTAGTTTTGAGCAACTGGTTGCGGAAGGTGTGCGGCCAGAAAATATTGAAATCATGCGCCGCTGTACTGTTTGTGAAAATGATATTTTCTTTTCTTTCCGTGGTGGCAAAAAGAAGACCGGACATATGGCGGGAGTGATTTGTCTGGATTGAAAAATAAAATTACTTATTCTTCAAATACTTGCTCTGCCTTTGGAACCATTTGCGCATGTCTTTGGCGGAGATGCGGCGTTTTTTCATGATAAGTCTGCGCTTTCTCAGGGCTTTTGGAAGTTGTTTCAAATAATCAAAATATGAGCCCCAGAGGTAAGGTTCCTTGAAAGTAATGTAAGTAAAAATTGCCAATTTTTTCAGCATGATAGGAAAAAAATCCAAGAAAAAATTTGTCCAAAGTTCGTTTTTTCTTTCCATTAAATGCTGATTTTTGAATGAATATTTCTTTTGAAATTTGCTCAAACTATTGCGGTGAGCGACTATTTCTTTATTGAAAAATCGGCGTTGTACTCCCGTGCCGCGTCCATGATAAGCCACCGCCAACGGATAATATAAATTTTTCCAGCCGGCCAATAAAAATCTCCAGGAAAGATCCACATCTTCCTTGTACATGAAAAAATCTTCGTCTAAATATTCGCCCATGATTTTCACATCTTCCAACGCTTTGGTGCGGTACAGCGGGCAAGCGCCGGAAACGCCGAACACTTCACATTCTTCGTCGAATTGGCCTTCGTCGATCAGTCCCTGACCGTCGTCGATAATACGGCGATTTTTGTAGGCGAAAAGTCCCACGGTATCGATAATATTTGTAGGTTGCAAACGATCAAAGTCGTATTTGTATACTTTTCCGGTGGCCGCGGCGACGTCCTGTCTCTCCTCCATGCGTGGAATCAATTCCTCAAAATAAGTCGGAGAATAGACGATATCGGGATTAGTAATCACTACGTAATCCGCTTTTTCGAAATGGCCACTATTTTCAAAAGCAGCTTCCTGAGGATCGCTTTTCAGGGCTTCTTCCTGATCTTTGCCTTCGATGGCCATTCTGATACCTTGGTTGGCGGCGCGAGCGTAGCCGAGGTTTTCACTGTTCGGCACAATAATAAGATTCGTCTTATGTCCAAAAGTCTTTTTTACATATTCCAAACCGCTTTTATCCGGAGAATTATTATCGATAAAAATTACTTCAATATTTTTGTAAGTCTGTTCGAAAATTGCAGTGAGACAAGACTCCAAATAATGAGGAGTATTGTAATGAATGATGACTAATGAGATTTTTGGCTGATTCTCGTTCATATTAATAGTTTACATAATGCCCGTTTTGGCTTAAAATCCACACCAGTATAGTGATAGTCGTTAATAATTGAAAGATAAAATATCAATCATGTCAACCTACCTTTTTACTTCAGAATCAGTAACCGAGGGGCATCCGGATAAAATGGCCGATCAAATTTCCGATGCGATTCTCGACGATCTGTTAAAACAAGATCCTCAAAGTCGTGTAGCCTGTGAAACAATGGTTACGACGGGATTGGTTTTTGTAGCGGGAGAAATAAAGACAAAGGCTTATACAGACATTCCGAAAGTAGTGCGCGAAACAATAAAAAATATCGGTTATGATGATTCGGCTTATGGTTTTGACTACAAGGCTTGTAGCGTAATTACGGCGATAGATGAACAAAGTCCGGATATCGCAATGGGCGTAGATACCGGTGGCGCTGGAGATCAAGGAATGATGTTTGGTTTTGCCTGCACTGAGACAAAAGAGCTCATGCCTATGCCGATAATTTTGGCGCATAAGTTGGCGAGAAAATTGGCGGAATTGAGAAAAAAAGGCGTGCTGAAATATTTGCGACCGGATGGAAAGACGCAAGTGACAGTGGAATATGACGGATTTAAACCGGTTCGCGTGCATACGGTGGTGGTTTCCACGCAACATGGTCCGGAAGTTTCTCAGACAAAGATTAGAAAAGATATGATAGAAAAAGTGATCAAGCCGGTTTGTGGAGATTTGATAGATAAAAAAACGGTATTTCATGTGAATCCTACGGGAAGATTTATTATAGGAGGTCCTCCGGGTGATTGCGGACTTACAGGTCGTAAAATTATTGTGGATACTTATGGAGGAATGGGTCACCATGGTGGTGGATGTTTTTCTGGCAAGGACGCGACAAAAGTGGATCGCAGCGGAGCGTACATGGCGCGCTATGCGGCTAAAAATGTTGTGGCGGCCGGCCTGGCGCAGAGATGTGAAGTGCAGGTAGCTTACGCGATAGGAGTAAAAGATCCGGTTTCCATCAATGTGAATACTTTTGGCACAGGAAAAGTGAATGATGAGAAATTGGCGGAGTTGATAAAAAAGAATTTCGATTTTTCTCCACGCGGAATTATCGAGCATCTAAAATTAAGACGCCCTATTTTTAATTCTACGGCCACTTATGGACATTTTGGGCGTGAAGGCGAGGGATTCTACTGGGAAAAGACCGACATGGCTGAGAAGCTTAAAAAAGAGGTTTTATGAAAAATTATAAAATAAAAGATATTGGCTTGGCCTCACAAGGGCTAAATAATATTGCCTTGGCGGAGAGAGATATGGGCGCATTACTTGAGGTGCGAAAGAAATTCGCGAAGAGTCAGATTTTTAAAGGCCTGAAAATAGGCATGGCGCTGCATGTGACAAAAGAAACTGCGGTGCTCGTACGAACACTGCGAGCCGGTGGCGCGGAAGTGTGGTTGGCTTCATGCAATCCCCTTTCCACTCAGGACGATGTGGCGGCGGCACTGGCAAAGGAAGGAGTGCATGTATTTGGTCATAAAGGCGAGTCTGAGGCGGATTATTATAAATTTTTGAAATGCGTGATAGAAGGCGGCCCTAATCTGACGATAGATGATGGTTGCGATTTGGTGGCTGAAATTCATAAAAATTACCCTGAATTGTTGAAGGATATTATCGGCGGGTGTGAGGAAACTACGACGGGCATTATTCGCTTGAAGGCGATGGAAAAGGCTGGAGCATTGAAGTATCCGGTGATTGCAGTGAATGATAATAAGACCAAGCATTTGATGGATAATTATTACGGCACGGGACAATCGACTTTGGATGGAATTATGCGCGCGAGTAATTTTATGTTTGCCGGAAAGACGGTGGTGGTCGCCGGATATGGATCATGCGGTAAAGGAATCGCTTTGCGAGCGCGCGGATTAGGAGCGCGGGTGATTGTGTGTGAAGTGGATAATTTCAGGGCTTTGCAGGCGATGATGGATGGTCACATGGTAATGAAAATGAGTGAAGCTTCCGGGCTTGGCGATCTTTTTGTGACGGTGACCGGAGATATTAATGTGATTCGTCCGGAACATGTAAAAGCGATGAGGGATGGCGCTATTTTGGCTAACAGTGGCCATTTTAATTGCGAAATTGATTTAGCCGGAATTGAAAAACTATGCGGAAAAGGACGGGAAGTGAGACCTTTTATGAAGGAATATTCCGTGAAAGGAGGGAGAGGTGCGGATAAGAAAATTTTTATTTTGGCTGATGGACGATTAGTGAATCTCTCAGCTGCCGAAGGTCATCCGAGCGAAGTGATGAGTTTGAGTTTCTGTGGGCAAGCTTTGGCTTGCGAATATTTAGTGAAGGCTGGCGGCCTAAAGGCCGGCGTGCATGTATTGTCTGAGAAAATTGACGACTATATTTCTGCTTTGCAGTTGAGGGCTAGAGGTGTGAAAATCGATGAACTCACCAAGGAGCAGAAGAAATATTTGTCCGGGTGGGAGAGTGGAACGTGAGGCTTATTTGGAAGCTTTCTTTGCTAACTTTAAAGACTTCTCTAGATTAAAATCCAGTATTTCAATACTTACTATTCTACCGTTTTTTGCGTAATCAATCACGCAATTATCTTGAATATCGCTATCAACAATTTCTTCTTTATTAAAGTAGATCATTGTTATATTCACCTCCGGGTCATAAGTTATTTTAACCATATTTGAGATATCTTTTAAGTTGTGAGGTTATTATGACTGTGATAATTGTACACTTGTCATTTTCAATTCTGCAAGGCAAAAGGAGTAGATATTCATCATCACGAATGAGCTTAATGTAATTAATTTTGCCATCTTTATTATATATTTTTGTTGGACTTTTTAGGCAATAAATTACCTCATGAAAAGAAATTTTTCGCTGCGCAATCCTCTTAACTGCATGATATGTAAAAATCAGTTCCATGCTACTACCCTAGCAAACGAATATTAAATTTTCTTAAAATTTTTCTAAATTAATTTTTGAACTTGCTTCAAGCGTGGCTAAAATCTACGAATCTCGTACGATTTTATAATTATTTTAAGTTTATTTAATGTTTAAGTGCTACTCTAGAATAGGAGTTATTGAAAAACCCTATTGCATGTGCTATTGTATATATAAGTTATCATATAAATACGCATATAAAATGAACATCATATCAACAAAACAGATGCAGCAAAAAATAGGAGAAATCTCGGCTGACATAGAAAATAATGGCTATATCATCACCAAACATGGTAAAGGCAAAATGATTCTTTTACCATATTTCGATGGCTGTGATGAATGGATTGAGGATTATATTGAAGATTATGAGATGATGAAGAATAAAGATAAGCTTCAAAAGGAATTAAGGGACTCTCTGGAGTCTGGAATTGGTAAATTAAGAATTTAAAAATGATTACTTTTGTATCAACAAAAAATTTCGAAAAAACGTATGACGTTTTAAGCGCTGACGATAGATCAAGGATAGAGGAAAAACTCCGATATTTAAAATCTCATCCAAATATTTTCACCGTGATTAAAAGAATTGAAAATCTTGATCCGGCTACTCACAGAGTCAGAATAGGAAACTACAGAATATTGTTAAGACTTGATCAAGAAAATGCTGAGGAAATGATCTTCATCTTATTGAAACTTGGCCACAGGAGAGAAATATATAATTAAAATTACATTTGCCGTACTAATCCGGACAAGTCAGGAGAAGAGCGATGTGTTTGAGCTTTTTTGTTTTTTCAAAATATTTCTCATCAGCTGTGACAAAGGTGCCACCAAGTTTGATCGCCAAAGCATGGTAGGCCGCATCGTAAAAGGAAACCTTGTGATGTTTTTGAACTATTTTCGTGGCGAGTGAAGTCAGACTGAGAGTCAGAGAATATTCATCCATCCTGGCCAAAAGCAATTGTGAAAAAAACTGCAGAGCAAAATCAGTAGCCTTCAAACTAATGACATTCATTACTTCATAAAAAGCAAAACTTGGTATGGCCAGCTCTATTTCGTTATTGAGGTGTTTATTTCTGATCAGCAACGCACGGTCCGCATCTACTTCCTGCTGGAAAAACCATTTCACAATGACGGAAGCGTCGATGATTAAAAGCTCTTTAGAGTCGGCCATAGTTTTTCAGTTTCATAAATTCTGCTGTGCTCATGCGAATTTTGTGACTTGCGGCAAGTTTATCCATTTCCTCACAAGCCTTTTTGCGGCCGTAGTGAATTATGGCTTTTTCTAAAGCATCGTTGATAAAATCACTTCTTTTGCGCTCAGGCACAAGCTGATCCAGTTCTACTAAAAGATGTTTACTTATCATAAAATTAACTCTTTTACGATCTTCAGCTTTGTACATAGTGGGTATTATTAATGTGTAATAATATTACACAAACTAGGTCAAAAATACAACATAAAAAAAGCCCCGAGGCTTTTGGCCGAGGGGCTTTTGATTTCTGATTTGAATTTCTTCTTAAAGCATGTCGTTGAAGATTCTGTAGAGAACTGTGGTTGCTTCTGCTCTGGTGATGCTCTTTCCACCATCGAAGTTTCCGTCTCTTCCTTTAACGAAGCCGAGATCCTTTGATACTGCTGCTACGTTCGCAAACCAATCTTTACCGTTCACATCTTTGAATGATGCTTTTGGTGTTGTTGCGCTCATTGATGCGTCAAAGTCTGTTTTCGCCTGATCTTTCAATGTTGTGCCGTATGCGCGGAGTGCCAAAGCGATGAATTCTGCTCTGTTTGCATCCTTGCCCGGTGTGTAGCTACCGTCCGGATTTCCTGTTACCACTTTTGAATCTTTCAATTGTGATACGCAGCTTCCGTAGTAGGCATCTTTCTTCACATCTGTCATTGGATCTGTATCTACTGCTTTGGCTTCATCCATCTTCAATACACGACAGATCAAGATTGCAGCGTCTGCTTTATTTAAATTATTGTCTGGTTTGAATGTGCCATCTGGATTTCCTTTTACTACGCCTTTGTCTACCATTGTCTGAATCTCTGTCTTTGCCCAGCTCTTTTCAATATCTGTCAATTTTGCTGGCGTTGCTGGGGTTGCTGGAGTTTCGCCTGGAGTTGCTGGCGTTGCTGGAGTTTCGCCTGGAGTTGCTGGAGTTGCTGGCGTTGCTGGGGTCGCTGGAGTCGCCGGAGCGGCGGCGGCGGCTCCAGTTGCTACTGTGATTGTTAAGTAAGCGGTCAATGTTCCTTCTGTACCTTGCAGATCAAATGCGGAAATTCTGTACTTAACTACATCTCCCACTTTTACATTGCTATCTGTGTAAGTCTGAACACCTGCTGGAACTGTTGTTAGAGATTGTTCTGCATCGGTACCAACTGTTTTATAGATTTTGATTGTTGCTGTACCTGAAGGGTCAACCCAGCTTAATTTAACTTTGTTATCAGAAGTAACAACTCCAGCTAAATTTGTTGCAGCTGCCGGACCTGTTAAAGCAACTGAAGATGAAGGTTGAGTAATATTTGTAGTGGTAACTGCCGTACTTGCTATGTCTCCTCCAGTACAAGTGAATCCTGTCATACAAACCTTGTATGTTTTACCTGTCAATCCTGATGCTAATGGATTACCAGCTACGTCGATGAAGCTTGGTACAGTATCCTGAGTATTAGTTAAATTTAGAGCAGCATCTGCGTAGTAGGTATTTGCTCCACTAAAATTAATTGTGTATGTGGTGCCGCTACCTAAAGCTCTTATTACTGTTAAGCTAGTGCCATATTCGTTTGCAAGTCCGCTAACGGCCCAATCATTTCTAGTACCTGAAGCATCTGTCGATGTACCTGCTAAGGTGGACAGTGTTTCTGAAGAAGTGCATGTCAGCGTATCTACTTTTCCATCTTGACCAGCATGCCAACTTGAAAAGTTTCCAGCTGTAAAGGCTGAATCGTTATAGTAGGAATCTGTCAATACACATCCTGAAACTGTAGGTTTTGTGGTATCCCATGCAGATGATGCTGGAGAAAGTGGAATTCTTGCGGTAGCAGCAACAGGAAGATTTGGTGAAGCAGTATCATGTACGTAGGAAACTGCAGATACTGGAGTAAAAGTGCTACCCGGATATTCATAAGTAGTATTGGATGATGCTATATATCCACCTGTCCCTGTTGCAAATTTAACCAAAATGGTGCTTGTGCCACTTCCGCTAATGCTGTTAGTTCCCGTAGGTGTTGTAACTGTGGCTGTTCCTGAATTAGCAAACGAACCAAACCCTGTAATTAAACCTGTAGAAGTCATATCTCCCCTGTTTGTAGTACTCGCACTGTCTCCTCCGCTGATTACGATTGGCTCGGAATATACAAATGTAAAATTATTTATTCCTGATGCTTTTGCAGCCGTGAGGGACATGAGTACTGGATTTGCCCCATCATTAACTGATACCGTAGCCGTAGGAACACTATTAGGTGCAGCGGCTCCGTCTTTTAGATTACCCACTGTGTTAGTGTAGGTTATTGAGGGGGTGGTTCCTCCTCCAGTAACTCCTGCGGCAGCATTTATTAGTATAGTAAAAGTATTAGTTCCATTTGTAGCACAAGTATCAGCTCCAGCCTGAGCGAGAACGACAGTTGAGCCAGGGGTTCCAACCGTTATATCGGTACGAACAAAAGAACCACAAGATAATCCTGAATCAGTAGAGGTCGTCAATACTACGTGGTCAACAGTTCCATTGTTATCATCATCTGTATAAACTGCAGATAAGATTACTGGAGCTGCTAAATCGGTTTCAACAAAATCGGTTAGGATGGTATTAAGTGCCTGCTGATTAACCCCATCCGTAACGGCTATACTGCCTGGCGTGTATGTTACATCATCGGCAGTTGGAGAGGTATTGAAGCTAGAATTCACACCTTCCGTTAAAGTAAATTTGATAGTGCAAGAAACACCAGCTGCTGAAGAATATTGAGACATGCTAGCCACGGTTACTGGTAAAACAGTTCCAGCGTCAGTCACCGTTAATCCTGTAACTGCTCCGGTTACTTCATTACAAGCTGCTCCTCCTCCTCCAACATTTGCATAAGTGACATCCACATATACGGTATCTATTTTACCATTGCCATTTTCATCTGCTAATTTTAATGTTCCAGCTATAGCATCTCCTTCTGCAGCAAATGCTACAGTGTTTAGAGCTAAAAAAGTAGTGAGCCCAAGCAAGCTTATAAACATGAGTTTAAGCCATTTTTTCTGCATGATTTTCATAGGTGAAAATTTAGATAATAAAATTTTATATAATTAAAGTTTTTCTTTGGCAAAGTATACTCGCAGGGTGGGTTTAAAACAATAATTTGAAAACGTCTTGGGTAGACAAAAAACGGGGATATTTCCCCGTTTAGTTTTGCTATTTTTTGCAGGTCTTTTTTAGATTTTCGTCTTTGATTTTGTCACAGCAGGCATTGGCAGCATCTTTTTGATTACCCGAAAAGAGAACCGTCGCAGCAGCTTGATAAGAATCGTCAACTGAATCTTTTGGGAATTTTGATTGAAAATCGGCAAAAAGTTTCTCGCAACTTGGAACTTTGAGTCCCTTGATTGAACCCGGATCAGTTACCACTCCTCTGGTAGTTACCGGTTTCTTAGCTACTTCCGGAGCTTTATCAAACCAGCTACATCCGGTGAGAAGTACTGCGGTCAAAACTGTCGTAATAATAAGATTTTTTTTCATAATTATTTGAATTTAGAATTTGGAAATTTATTTGAATATGCTTGAGTTTCTGCGCGATATTTCTTTGCTAGATTTTCGTTGCCTTTGAGACTGGTGATGTCCATGATGTCATCATAGTAATGTTGAGCGGTTTTAAGGTCATTAGCGGTAATTTTTTGTTTGAGTAATTCAAATTCTGCAGCAAGTTTTAGACCCATTGCGTCTTCGTCCCAGTGAAGTTGAAGTATCATATAAGCTGCATCTATTGTGGTGCTGTAATCTTTATTTTCAAAAGACTTTTGAGAGTAGTCTTTGGCTATTTTGGCTAGTAAACCAATATTTTCTTGTAAAGCCATCCCTTGGAAAATTTTCTTTGCCATATCATAGGCTTTGGCTAAATTACCTTTCTTATATTCCTCTTCGGCTTGTTTTCTCAATTTTTCTGAAATTTGAGCAGCTAATTTGGAGGTAAATTCACCCTGATCTGAATAGGCTTTTAACACAGCTACGCCATCGTCAAAGTTGCCACTATTGAGCGATTGGGTGGCCCAGTCGTCTAAAGATTGCTGCTGCTTGGCTATTCCATCTGATATCTTTTGATAATCATTTTTTGCATTGCCACAGGCAGAAAAGGCTAGAACTGATAACAAAATCGTGGATATTAAAATTATTTTTTTGGAATTTTTCATATATTTCTAAAGGGTTATGTAAGTGTTGTTATCTTAACAAAAATACAAAAAAAAGCGAGGCCTTTTTAGGGGCCTCGCTTTTAGAATATAAATTTCTAATAAGGGAAATTTATTAGTATGTGCCAGACAAAGTAGGTGTACTAGTTGTAGCTGCATTACCAGAAACATCCATGAATAATGTTTGACTTGGAGTTACAGTTCCTGTTGGTCCAGTTCCTGTTGAAGTACCGGCGGTCAAAACAAATACCGTACTACTATTCCACGATGGGGTAAACGTAGTAGCACCAGTTGTGGGAGTTCCGAAAGTTAACAGAGTACCAGCAGTCACGTTCTGAGCAGCCAGATTAGCGGTGATTTGTCCGCCACTAATCTTGGTAACATTTGTAAATGTTAATTGACTCATAGGCTCACTAAACGTCAAGGTTATAGTATCTTCTGAATCTAACGTATTATTACTATCACCTCCAGAGGCAGCACTAGATAATGCAGGTGCTGTAGTATCTGGAGTACCTGTAGATGCAGAAGAACTGAAATCACGGAGAGGTACTAATGTACCAGATTGATTAATCCAAGCTATCGGTGTACTTGTTCCATCGGTCCATGATACATCTCCAGAAGATCCATATGCAGCGCTTGAGCTTGTACCTGTGTTTGCAAGTTGAACGCTTAATGCACCATTTGTACCACTTATTGTATCAGCTTTGATATCGTAAGTCTGGCTATGTCCTTCAACTACTTCATCATATGGAGTGTCGCTGAATGTAGTATCAGCCGAACCATCAGCATTTGAATCTCCAAAATTAAATTCAACTACGCTATCGGCAACGTACTTACCTGTTACACCGTAGGAAGAATCATTGTAATGTTCGTCTGGATACATTACGAAGTTAGAAGCAGATGCGTTAGTTGCAGTAACAGTAATTCTCATCTTGGTGATTGTAGCTTTATTTTCAGCAGTATCAGTCGTATTAGGAGTAGCAGAGAATACTATCTTAGCAAGTTCCATTGCTGTCATAGCAGCACTACTTAATCCTGTAGTATTAGCAGCAACTGTAAGTTTTGTGTCGTATACAGTCATTGCATTTCCTGCAACTTTACCTGGTGTAGCAACATCGTTAACAGCGACAGCACCAGCAGCAGCAGCTATAGTTGTACCATTAGCACCTCTAACTACATAGAGAAGGTCGTAAGCACCAGCAGAGTTTCTATATGCTGCATAAACATACATATGTTCTGAACCAACTTCTATGAAGTCTCCTACTGCTCCTGTACATGCCGTAGCTGATTCAGCTTGAGCTGTACAAGAAGAAGCTCCTGGCAATACAGTCAAATCAGAAACAACTACTACATTGTTTGCAGATGAAGCTGCAAGTTTACCAGCGTATTTAATTGCATCTGAGTCAGAGTGTGTAGCTGCTGTACTTCCATTATAACCTCTAGTTACAGTCAATATTGGGTTGCTTGTTGCAGTAACCAACATTTGCTCTGAACCAACTAAAATGTTTGTACCTACTGGGAATAATGTTGGAACACCTGCGAGAGCACAAGTTTTAACTGTAAGACTTGTAGCGTCTGCAGTTAAATTTCCGTTTACTTGACAAGCTGCGCCGTCATTGACAGCTACGCCTGAATCAGAAGTTAAAGTTGCTGTTGAATCTGCGAATGCTCCAATAATTGTTGGAGTGATTGCAGCTGAACCTTCTGCTTTTACATTTGACAAGATGAATGTTGGAGACTTGCCTGAAACTGAAGTCTGTCCACTACTTACGATGTCCGCCTTTACAGTAACATAATAGCTTGAATTAGAAGCCACTTTTGGTCTATTTGCTCCTGACCAAGTCCACTCTAAGTAACCAGGAGTAGAACTATTCTCGGCTTGAATTGAGCTAACTGTACCAATTACATCACCTAAAGCAGTGTTATCTGCAGAACCATACAATACTGCATCAGAAACGGCAGCAGCATTTGTAGTATTGTCTATTCTTAAGGTTAACTGTTTTAGATAAATATCCTCAGCCTTAGTAGCTGCAAACCTAAATTTAGCGACAGTTCCATTCGTATCAGTGTATGGAGTACCAGCAACTAAAACTTTTGCAATTGGAGTATCTGAAGCTGTGGAAACAGTCAATGTTCCACCTGAAACTACACTTACCGTCTGTAGAGGAAGTGCGCTAGAAGGACCCGAAGCTGAAGATTGAGATGTTTGACCTGTTCCTGAAACACCTGAAGCGCTTACCGTAGTTGTCAAAGTTTGTCCTCCTGTGAATGAAGAAGAAATGTCAGCGTAAACTACAACCTGAGCCTCTTCACTAAGGCCTAGCATAAGGTTGCCTACTGAAAGAGTTAGTACGCTATTATCTGGAACACTTGATTGCGTTGTACCAAGTTGTGTTCCTGTGTTGTCTGAACCCTTATAAACTTTCAAGTTCGTCACCACTGTATCTGAGTTAACAGTGTTAACAGTATTATCGACTTTCAATGCGATACTAGTAACGTTAACTTTTTCTGATGAGCTTCCTTTAACTTTGAAAGAACCGATCTTTACGCTAGAAGTACCATGAACAACTGTTTGAGCACCATAAGAAGTATCAGAAGTAACTGCTAGTGAAGATGTGGTTACAGACATAGAATTTGCTGTAGCAGAACCAGTGTTGGCAAATTTCAAAGAACTCTTCTTGTAGTAATACATCTTGTTTACACCAACTGTAAGGTTTTCCCCTGCACCTGTGTATGTAGAATTAGAACCAAGAGAACCAACGATGTTAAACTTCATTGATTCACCAGCTTTAACTGTCTGATAAGCAGAGAGAGTAGCGTAAGATGGAGAATTATTCCAGAGACTTAGAGTGTCTGCAGAAACTGTGTAAAGTGTTTTACCTTCACTTGTTACTACTTTAACTGATCCTTGAAGATCATTTTGAGATGTAGCTGAACAAGTACTATCACTGCTAGATGTCTGTACACAATCAAAGTATGAAGTGGCATTTGAAGTAGTTGTTTTTTTGCTTGAACCATTAGAGAAGTCCAAAGCAATCTTTTGCAATTCTACGTCTTCACCTTGAGCTTGTACTGTGAATGTACCAAGAACCACATCACTAGCACCAAGAGTCATATCTCCTGATGGAGATGAATTGTCTTTAGCCAAAGATGCAGAACCTTCATTTACAGTAACGAAGTTATAACCAGAATTGCCAGTTGTAAGATCACCCATTGGGAATGCTGTATCTGTCAATGTACCAGCTGTAGCGATAATACCAGCAGCACTATTAGATCCTGTAACTACTACATCGTAGTCGTTTTGAACGATGAACTGAGCTGTTCTTGTTGAACCTCCAGTTACATCAACATAAACGTCGAAGTTTCTAGCTGTACCTTTCTTTAATGTATAAGGCTTGTCAAACATAATGTTTGCAATCTTATCAGTTGTCTGGTCTACTGAACCAAGTGGGTTACCATCCTGGTCTTTTACAGTAATATTTTTGAGATCAGAATCAGAAGTATTTCCATTGTTGAACAATGTAATACCGCTGAATGTTACGTCTTCTTTAGAAGATGTCTCACTTAGTTTGAAAGTAGTGATCTTGTAAGCAGTTTGCGGATCGATAGCTCTGTTTGTAGAAGCCAAGTTTACAACATCGAATGTAACTGCAGCTACAGAGTTAGAACCATCAACGATACCAAATTCAGGACTTGAAATTGGGAATGTGCCGTCTACTGTACCACCGTCAATTACTACGTCACTAGCAGATGCAATTTTAGCACCAACAGTTCCTGAACCAATAGTAGCGTCAAGATTTACAGCAACGTCGAGTTTAACATCTCCGCCTGCTGCAACTTCAATAGGAGTATTGAATACCACAGTTGCTTTACCTTCAGAAACACTTACTACGTTACCTTCTCTAACAGAACCTTCCCAAACACTTACCTTGAGGTTAGTGTCTGATACTTTTCCGAAAGTTGTAACTGTAAGTTCATTTATATTAGCACCTTTAGAACCACCTGATACATCGAGAGTCAACAGTTTATTGAAAGCTGTACCATCAGCAAGAACAGATACTGCTGGAGAATCAGCGTCCATAGAAACAGTTACTGAACCACCGGTTGTTGTTACTGGAGGAGTTGTGTCTGGAGTCGTTGTGCTCTTTGTACAATCAGTGATCAATGCTGGAGCGTCTTTAGCGACAACCAACATTTTAGCCAATTGAGCTCTTGTTACGTTGTCACCAGGCATAAACTTGCCGTTGATACCTTTAACAAGTCCGTAGCAGTAAGCTGTGTAGATGTTGTTCATCCAAGCGTCAGCTCCTGTGTAGCCAAGTTTAACGTCAGAGAAAGCAGCTGTTTTTGGAGCAGCGGCAGCCAAACCGAAAGCTTGAACTACAACTTTAGCAGCTTGTGCTCTATTTGTAAGCCCTGTAGCGTCGAATTTTAGCTTCTCAGAGAATACTTGGAATTGTCTACCAGCCTGAAGGGCTTTATACCAATAGTCTGTAGACTTAACGTCTGTAAATACTCCTGATGGGAATGCCTCAAGAGTTGTAGCAGCTTTCTGAAGACCAGCGGCAGCATCGACCATAACGGCCATGTCTGCACGAATTACGTTCTGGTCTGGCATAGCTGTAGTCTTTGTGAAAATACCAGCGTCCTTTACTTTAACGTCCCATCCTTCGGTAGTGAACCAATGGTTGTCTGGAACATCAGTAAATGGACTCTTTGCAAATGCTGCGTTTGTAACAGCAAATGTTGAAAGGACTGCAACCAATGAGATGGAAGCAATCACTTTTCTTAGATTACCCATGTGTTTTTCGGGTTAAGAAATAATTTGAAACAGATAATAGAAAACAGATAAAAGTTTGCTATATATATTAAAGTTTTAAACCCCATGAGGGATTAAAAACAATCTTTGCCTTTTGAAAGCAAAATACTTTGTTTTAGTTTTTCCCGGTTTTCAAAGATCTAATATATAAATGTTTTCTTTGGATGATTAACCTCTTGAGTAGTCAAAATCGCACAATCTATTGCAATACTGCTTACAAACCGCGGAGTGCTTCTCCTTTCGGTTTTTGGCTTAAATACTTGTAAGGAATTTATCAGACCGACTAACCATCGTCAATTACATTTTACCGCTTTACTTCTGTTAGAGATGATGAGCCGGTGTACAGTTGAACACTGCTTTTTCTTTGATTTAAGCCCTTTTGATCAGATTCAATGTTCGCCTATTATAACTATTTTTAGTTTTTTTTGTTTCTAAAATATCGCTGACAAAATTTTTATTTATTGTATTGTTGTGTTTTGGCGTGGTGGCTTGACTGATTCGGAAGTGTTTTGTGGCTATCGCGGGGATGAACTTGATTTTTGTGTATTTTGATTGCTTTATGGGTAGTCGATTTGACAAAATTGGCAGATTTTGGCGTGGAAATTCGGCCTTTGGGGTATTTACTTATTGGGGATTTGTATTCATTTGGTGGCCGACAGCTAATCTTCAGGCGCAAGGTTGGCCAAGTATTCACACATTTCTTTGGGTGACAGATTTGAAAATTCTTCTTCGCTCAATTTTCGTGTGCGAATTTCAAACGGCACGCCATTTATTATGATTATTTTTTGAAAATAAATTCTGATAGCCTCGCTCATTTTTATTCCTGTTCTTTTGAGAATTTTTTCGACATTTGCCTTGGTTCTAGCATCAACGCGGATCGCAATTCTTGAATTTTGAGCCATATATATGGGTGGTTATGATGTTGCGTGGTGCGGGCGGCGAGCCTTCCGTGTCACTCCCGCGGAATACGTGTGTCAATTGTTACACTAATGTCGTTTTTTTGTTTTACTGACTGATGGTTCGCAATATTGTGGGTACATTGGACGTACATATTTCGGAGGGTAAGGGGTGAGCTCGCAAGGAGTAAACTCGCCGCTCTAAATTTTGAGCTATTCAAGATTCTTGTATCACCCAAATATAAATTTTTCTTAAATTAATTCTAAATTTTTCGACATAAATACCTGTTTAGTGCTAGAATAAGCGCATGAAAAGAATTTTACTGATTGGAAATTCACCATTGCCGGAAGAAAACACGCCTGCGAGACCGGCGGCTGGTTTGCGTACTTGGCAATTTTTGAAGGGGCTGGAGAACGCGAGCGGAGCGAGCGCCCATTTTCAGGTCAGGCTTATTACTATAGACATGCCTGAATGCCGCCGCCAAAGCGGGGTATCAGACCGAATTGAATCAAAAACACATGAACATTTTGTTGTTTCCAAGAATGATATCGATTTACTGAAGAAGATTCAGCATTTGCATGATGAATTTCATCCGGATGTAATTATTTCGGTGAATACTTACCCATCTTATATAGCGGCGGGTATTAAATCATTGACTCCTTTGTGGGCGGATTTGAATGGCTGGATTATGGCGGAAGCTCAAGCACAAGCCTTTAAAATGGGCTCAAACGACTATCTTGCTCACTATTTTGAGATGGAAAAGAAGATAATCGAGGCGGCGGACAAATTTTCCTCAGTATCAAAAGCGCAGTCCAATGCCATTTTGGGCGAATTGGCGACTTTCGGACGTTTGAATAAGGAAAGTTTTGGCTATAAGTTTGTGGAACATATTCCAAATGGCACCGAATGGTTTACCAATGAAAAATCAGCTGAAAACGCGGAAATGAGTTTAAATCTACCGGAAAATGCTTTCGCACTGCTTTGGGTGGGCGGATACAATACCTGGGTGGATGAATTCACTTTATTTAAAGGAGTAAGTGAAGCGATGGAAAAATGTCCCAATCTCTACTTCGTATCTACAGGAGGGCAAATTTCCGGTCTCGACGGGCAAACTTTTGAAAAATTCAAAAAATTAATTGAAGAATCCGAATATAAAAACAGATTTATATTTTTAGGCTGGGTGGAAACCGCCGCGATGCCTTCGATTTACGCCAGAGCTCAAGCCGGAATAAACGTAGATAGAAGATGCATAGAAACGCTTACGGGAGCCAGAAATCGCCTTAATGAAATGATGAAATTCGGTTTGCCGGTGATCACAACGCTGGGCAGTGAAATTTCCTATGAAGTGGCAAGAGTGGGCGCGGGATTGACAGTAAAAAGCGGTGACCATGAAGCATTGGCCGCGGCAATTACAAAAATTTATAATGAGTGGAATGAAGAAAGCGCAAAATTCAAAGGATATGGCAGAAATGGCTTGGAATACATCCAAAACGAATGCAATTATAGTCTGACGCTGAAACCTTTAATTGAGTGGCTGGAAAATCCGAGACCGGCACCGGATAGAGGCGTGGATGTAAAATTTGAAGGAGGAGCGGCAGTAAAAATACGCATGGTATGGAAATATTTGAGAGCAAATGGTTTCAAAAAATCTTTTCAAAAATTTTTACAAAAATTGAAAAATTAAAATTGTATATAAAAAAGCGCCCCATGAGAGAGGCGCTTAGAATTTTCACTTATACTCAAAAACTTTTAGAGTTTCTTTTCCATATGATCCAACCATTCGGCAGCTTTGTCTTTACCGCCAAGACCAAAGGCAATACCTCCGGCAATAGCCATCATCGCGATAAATCCGGTGAAAAGTGTCTGCACAAGAGCAGCAGCAATACTCAACTGAATTAAGCTGGCCATCAAAGCAAAAATAATGATTGCCCACTTAGCTACATTAGCCAAAAAGCGTGGAGAATGCATTTTTGTGGCTTTCACTGAACGATAAACGATTTCGTAAACAAAATTTCCGCCAACGAAACCAATCATCATTACCACTACGGCGATCACTACATTTGGCAAGAATCCGGCAACTTGTTTCAAGAAGTCATTGATTTGTGACATTTGAAGAATATCCGCCACAGCCATCAAAACCACAACAATAAGGAACCATTTCACCAACCAACCAATAATTCCACCAATGCTGATTTTTCCAAAAGCTTTGAAGGTATCATTGATTCCAAGCTTATCGATAAGCTTGTCTACATGTGTAAGCTCAATAAGTTTCTTAATGAGCTTGCCAAGACTGGCAGCTACGACAATGCCGAGAATGAGCACGATCACAGCCGCAATGAAATTTGGAAGGAAGTCTGTAACTTTGAGCAAGAGACCTTGCAAAGAAGCGGTTACAGCCTGTCTCCAGGTTTCAAAATACTGCATAGGAACGGGGTTAAAAATATAATTTGGGCGTGAGGACACCCTTGTTGTCTTTCAGTTTCTCAGATTGGAAGTAAAAATGCAAATTAAGTAAAATTTTTTGATTTGAGAAAGAGAGAATATTTCGCTAAACTCGCGGCTGTAAGAAAATTTTCGACCACGTGGCGCCATCGTCTAATGGTTAGGACATCAGGTTCTCAACCTGGTAATAGGGGTTCGATTCCCCTTGGCGCTACCAATTATTTTACCTCTTTTTAAGAAAGTGTTAAATTGGCGGTATGAAAAATGTCGTGCAACTTACTTTAGACAGTTATCAAGATTTGTTTTCGGATTTTGATCCGAGACCTTATTCGGAGCGCGGACTTTCCGATGATTTTCTGCATGAATTAAAAAGCGTGGTGAAAGAAGTTTCGCTGGAAGAATTTGAAATGATTTTTTCTTTACCGGCAAAAGAAAGAAATCCTGAATTGGAAAAAACAATTACCGAACGTCTGCACGCATATTTTCGCAAGCATGACGTTTTTTTACTAAGAGAAAAACGAGACCATATCAGAAATGGCGCCATACTGACCTTTGTAGGATTGGCTGTAATGTGTGGAGCGGTGCTTTTATCATGGACCGAAGATGGCAACAAAATTATTTCTTTGATTAAAGTGATTCTTGAGCCGGCGGGATGGTTTATGAGCTGGTACGGATTGGATCAAGTATTTTATTCTTCACGCAGAAATCGACACAATTTGATTTTTTTCCAAAAAGCCATAAAGGCAAAAATTGTCTTTGTGAACGCGTAATTGCGTATTTGCACTCGCCTATCGTGAGTGCTAGACAACTTTTCATGTGCGAATTATAATGAAATGGTAATAAAAAATTTATGGCAAAAGATTTGTACGAAATTTTAGGAGTGGCTAAGGGCGCGAACGATCAGGAAATTAAAAACGCCTATCGCAAATTGGCTTTGAAATGGCATCCAGATAAGCATAAAGGTGAAAAAGAGGCCGAGGATAAATTCAAAGAAATCAATCAGGCTTACGAAGTTTTATCGGACAAATCCAAGCGTCAGCAATATGACACTTTCGGTTCGACCGGAGGTCCCGGTGGCGGTCCGGGATTTGGCGGAGCGCAGGGCTTTGGCGGATTTGATTTTAGTGGAGAAGGCGCGGGTTTCGCAGATATTTTTGAAACTTTTTTTGGTGGTGGCGGTGGTGGCGGCAAGGGTAGAGCAAGCAGAAAATCCGGCGGCGCGATGCGCGGAAACGATATTGAGGCGAATATAAAAATAACTTTTGAGGAAGCGGTTTTTGGCTGTGAAAAAGAATTGGAAATCAGCAAACCGGATCAATGCGGACACTGTAAAGGCAATGGAGCAGAGCCGGGAACTCCGATTGTAACTTGTAAACAATGTCACGGCAGCGGTGAAATTCGCACGGTGAGAAATACAATTTTGGGACAAATGAGTACCGCTCATATTTGTGATGAATGTAACGGTGCGGGCAGAGTGGCGGAGAAAAAATGTACGACTTGTCATGGAACGACTCGCGTGAGAATGAAAGAAAGAGTGAAAGTAAAAATTCCCGCAGGCGTGGATAATGGCTCTACGATACGCGTAAGTGGCAAAGGTGAAGGTGGCGTGAGAGGTGGCGCGAGCGGCGATTTGTATATAAATTTAGCGGTGGAGGCGAGCAAAAAATTTGTGAGAGATGGCATGGATATTCATAGCGAAGTGGAAATTCCAGTGATTCAAGCGGTGCTCGGCAGCGAGGTGGAAGTGGAGACTCTGGAAGGTCCACAAAAAATCAGAATTCCGGCGGGAACTCAGGATGGAAAAGTGTTTAAATTAAGCGAAAAAGGCGTGGTGCGCATTGGCGGATCCGCGCGTGGAAATCAGCTGGTAAAATTGCGGGTGAAAATTCCGGAAAAATTATCAAAACGTGAAAAGGAATTGTATATAGAATTGGCGAAAGAAAGCGGAATTGATGTAAAAAAGGGCGGATGGTGGTGAGGAGGTTTGCAAAAAAAACTGGTTAGTATTAAATTTAACGTAGCTCATTCCTAAAATTTCTTATGGATATTCACCTTTCGTGGGATTTATTTATCATCGTATTCTTTGTGGTAATTTTGGCTTACAGCCTTATTATTGGACGCGACAACACGCTTAAAGTAATTCTCGGAACTTATGTGGCCGCTTTGGCCGCCGATGCCGGCGGAGCGATTTTTGGAAAATATTTCAGCGGTTCGGAAATGTTTTTGAAACTTTTGAAATTCGCTTCTTTGGGTACGGAAAGCGCAGCGGTGGCTTTCATGAAAGTTCTGATTTTTGTGGTGATGGTGATTTTGATCGCCGTGAAAGGAGCGTTTTTTGTGCAAACAACCAGCGATAGATCCGGACCAGTCAGATTCATCATCAGTGTGATGTATTCCTTTATGAGTGCGGGATTGATTATAAGCGTGATTTTGGTGTTTGTGAGCGGTGTTTCTTTTATTGGCGGCGGCAATACCCAGACTACCGGTTCGGCGCTTTGGGCGATGTACAGTCAGTCGCAGATGGTGAAGGCCATTGTGGGAAACAGTTATTTTTGGTTCTTTGTGCCGGCTTTGGCATTTTTGGTACAAAGTATTTACAACAAAAAGGAAGGACCGGTGGCGTGAGACGTGTGGCGAGGCGTGAACTAGAGTGTGAATTTGCCTTGCTTTTGGTGGCCTCCCTGCATAGAATGTGGTGGCAATTTTTACCGTGGGTTGGTAGCTCAGTCGGTAGAGCAACAGCCTTTTAAGCTGATGGTCGCGGGTTCGATTCCCGCCCAACCCACCATTAAAAAACGTCGAGGGCTGCGCTTTGGACTGAGGATTTTAAAGCTTGCACGCCTGTGCCTGTGACGACGTCAATTATTTTTTGGGAATCTTTGCCGAAAAGCCTGAGAGCTAAATTTATTTTTGCGCGAGCGGTTTCGGCTGTCATATCAAGTACGTTAATACCGTGTTCTTTCAGTCTGTGAGCCACTTCATAATCCTGATCGACACTGCCGCCAAGAACCTGATTCACATAAAAAATCGGCCTACCATTAGCCCCTCGCAATATCGCCTGCATGTCCTTCATGGCTTGCGTTAGCGAAGGATATGTTTCCACCAAAATTGCTTGAGTGTCAGATTCCATGACCTCGTGAGTAAGGCGAAATGGATCCTTGGAAATGGTAGATTTGATAAATAAAACATCGTCAGTTCCTCTAAATGCTTTTGTCTCTAAATATGGCTGGGCAAAATCTTCATTTTTTGTGGCGCGGAAGTTGGCTGCGGAGGCGGTTTTTGCCGTTTCATTTTTGGTTGAATCTATTAGTTTTTCTCCCTGAAATGAAGTGTGCAATTTATCCGATATTTTTCTGGTTTTTGTGGGATCGTAAAGGCCACCTTCCACTCTCAAACCAAAGGTGGTTAATCCCCTTTCCCTCAAACTTAATAAATCGTCGTAAGCACTTTTGAAATTTTCCAAGCCATCTGAGCCGGTTTCTTCCATTGGCTTCATGGCTCCAATCGCGACAACGGAAAATGGGCAATTCGGCCCGAGCATGGTTTTCAAAATCGTCATTGCTTCGACACAAGTATCCGTACCGACGGTAATGACAAATCCAGCAAATTGATGTTTTTCTTTTTCAGTCAGATCGTTCCAAATACAGGTCATGGCAATGGCAATATCGGCAATGAAATCTATTTCTAATTGTGAGCTGTCGATGCCGTAGCTTTCTGCTGCGTCACTTGTGGTTTTAGATCTGGGAAAAGCAAAAGATTGGCATACGCAATCGGGATGATCAACTTCCACGTGTTGTTTAAATTTATCTTGAATTTGGCCTTTGGGAACCAACATTCCTGCTTCGTTCGATTCCATCATGATGGTGCCGCCGAGATTGATGCCAATAATGCCGACGTTTTTATCCGGTCTCATGTCTATTTCTCTGAAGACAGTCGCGATTACTCTATCGTAGATATTTAATCTCCAAGTGAAAAAGCGTAAGTTTTCCGGATCGGTGGGATCATCAAATTCGTAGCCCGGATTGTCGGGATTTTGTAGCTTTCTTCCTGCTGAAACTTCAATTCCGGGAATATAGTTTTCAAGAATCATGGCATCTGTCTGAGGGTCGATCCAAGGGACTATTCTTGTGGAAATAGCACCTGTGACAGGATCGCGAAGGCTTCTGATATTTCTGAAGCCGGGAGTGCTGCCTTCAGGAGCCGGTGGAAGCATGGAAATAAACCGTGATTTAGCGAGCATTACTGAAGTGGGAGCAGCGACCTGGAGGGCTTCCGCTACGTGGCTTGGCCGATCTGTTGGTGTGTCATTTTTTGCCATCGCCATACTTAAAGACTTAAAGTATGGCAATTTACCATAAATACGCCAATCAGTCAACAAGGTGTAATGTTTTAGAGATCAAAAACTGCGCCCGGTCCTCTCGGACACTCGGGTAGGCGCTGGGCGTCGCTGCTGCTCGGGCGCGAACCATAATTATTCTTCCGAATATGTCAATTTGGCGTGCCGTGTCATACGGCAGCTAAATTCCAGCTTAAGTTGTAATTCGTATAAGCAACTCTTATTTTGAATTTTTTAGAGATAGAATGGCTTATTCAAGCTAAAAAATTGACTAAAAAGTGTGCGCGCGCACAGATTATTATGCGAACTTTTTTGCAAGCCAATATTTGAATTTCTTAATTTACGTAGGAATTAATTGACAAATATCACTTTTAAATTTTATGGGGTTCTTGAGAACCAATTTTAATCTACAAACCCACCATTAAATATACTTCTTTACTTTCGCTACGAGGTCGTCCAAAGAAATATCCGCTTTGACGATGTATTCTTTGATGTCTTCCTGATAAGCGGAACTTTCAAGATTTGTAAGGAGAATTGTAGGAATGTTCTTTTTTAATTTGTTTCTGAGGTCGTAATAAAAAGTCAGACCGTCCATGCCGGGCATCAAGATATCCAAAATCAAAAGTTCGAGAGCCTTTTCACCACTATCAATGGATTTGACGGAAAAGCCTTCTTTCAAAAGCCTTTTCTTAAACACGTCTATTTGAGATTCATCATCGTCAACAATCAGGATTTTTTTCATGTCATGATTTTACACCAGCCGTTTAAAATATCAACGAAGTGTGAAAATCAGCAACCGACTCCGATTTATCCGGGATCGAATGATCTTGCGGCTCTGACTGCATGAGCTGTGGCTGCACGGGCGGCTTCAGCTTCGTTTCTTGCCGTGAGAGCTTCTACCGTAGCCGGTGAAAACAAAGAGACTGGTGCTGTGATAACTATTTCAGGAAAATTTAATTGGCTTTCAAAATCGATAGATACATCACAGCCTCTGGCTTTTAATTCTGCTATTGCCGCTTTGTTCTCCTGTGAATTAACGGACCCCGTGAG
>Ga0172371_10001910_pt1 | contig 33137 bp, 31 predicted proteins | sample Lak12m_FD_114543 | JGI IMG/M metagenome (GOLD analysis project Ga0172371, IMG submission 114543) | Freshwater microbial communities from Kabuno Bay, South-Kivu, Congo - kab_022012_12m | ecosystem: Environmental > Aquatic > Freshwater > Lake | place: Democratic Republic of the Congo: South-Kivu...
AGACTGAACTGGAAGTCAAGAAAAAAGATGCTGTTTTAGTGGCTACATATTTCAAGGCAAAATGACCTAACCCACAAATAACATTACATTTAGTTAAAAAATCGCCGCGAACTTCCGTCTAGTATGTTGGCCCACTGATCCCAATTCGCGTTAAAAGCCAGGTGAAGATTCCTCTGTCCCCCCCTTATGTTCGTGGATGGGAAGCAAACCAGTCAATTGAGTGGCCCATAAAGTAGCTGATCAAGGACGGGGCAAAAGTCGCGTATCAAGGGCACAGGTGGTATGCCCATGTCTCGACGGCGTTTCGCTTGACTCGGCACTACCAAGCCGTGTTCGGGTGAGGGCCAAGAATTACTGTTGATGTTGGTGCTGCTCCCTCTGCAAATGCTTTCTGGCGGCACGACCCCGCGCGCGAGCATGCCCGAGCGGGTTCAAGACGTGATGCTGGGAGCGCCGACCACCCATTTCGTCATGCTCGCCCAGGGGATTCTGTATCGTGGGGCGGGCCTCACGGTCATGTGGACGCAATTTCTGGCGATCGGCGTGATCGGTGGAAGCTCCTTCGGTATCGCTCTAGCACGCTTCCGCAGGACCATCGGGACTATGACGTAAACGTGGCTCGCATCCCCGCATAAGCCGTGCCTTTCACGGTCACGAACTCCTCATACGAAGTGGCTTTCAAAGAGGTTTCCCCCGGTCTTACTCTTTTGAATGCTCCCTGGGCCTATCCGGCGGAGGAGGCATCCACTGGCCTTTGAGGTAATCGAATCGCTTGCGCCATGAACGTGCTTGCTTGGCATTGAGGATCGCGGCCACCTCTTCTCTGGTGCTCTCCAATTCGCTCTCTATGCGGGGCCAGACTTCCCGTCTAATATCCTGTATTGCCTTTTGTCTCCTGGCGATGATCGCCTGGACCTTCGCGGCCTCCGCGTCGGAGAGGTTGAGCTTGCCCTTGATCCGTTTGGTGATACGCGCTGGGAACTCCTCCGGATTGTGGATTGCATGAATTACTATCCTGTGAAGGATTACGACCGTCAATCCGGATCCTATCACTGCCCCGCAGACGAGTATTGCGATACCGAGCAGCACCGACCTCCGCCTTCTGCTGGGAACCCGCGGGAGGCTGGGGCCCGGCGATGGAGTTATGGGAGTCGGATCTATCATGGTGACACCCACGCTACGAGGCGAAAAGTGTTAATCAGCGGGTCAGTCCATCTGTCGAGAGTCTGCAGGGCCAGGATTGACACAGGAATAGCCACTGCAAACGAGCACGCGGCCACCCACGCCAACGGTCTTACATAATCCTCCTCCCCATAGCCGATCTCCGAGATCACGCTCCGGGTTACATCCACAGGAGGAACCTCCTCCTGTTTCGAGGCGATTGCCAACTTTCGCAGCAGATCTATTTCGTTCATCAGCCCACCTCCACTCCCGCATCTTGAAGCAGTTTCTTGAGCTTCTTGCGAGCCCTCCAGGTTTGGACTTTCACCATCGTTCGAGTCCAGCCGCTCAAATCGGCCGTCTCTTCCACGCTCCTGTTTTCAACATATCGGAGCGTCAACACCAGTCTGTCGCGGGCTGCAAGCCTGTCCATCAGGCCGTGGAGCAGATCCGCGGCCCGCGAGGGTTCCATTGGCTCGCGGTCTTCGGAAGGCAATTCCGCGCAATCTTCAATCGGAACATGCACTCGCAGTCTCTCCCGTTCCTTTTTCTTCCAGTAACGGTATCCGACGCTGGTACCAATACGCGCCAGCCAGTGTTCGAACGGAGCCTTCGCCCGGTAGGTCTTCAGGCTGAGATACGCTTCCACAAAGACTTCGTGGACCAGATCCCTGTGGGCGAAAGTGTCGCGTGTGAAGCGCCACATGCGGGACGCAACCTTGGATTGGTGGCGGGCAATCAGGCGGGCGTAAGCGTCACCGTCGCCGTTCAGGCTTTCTCTGATGTCCACCATATCCGGGCCTGCCACCAAGACCTCTTCCGCGGAATCCGAACTCACTTGATCAGCCCGCAAGGCCCCATCGAGCAGCAGTGAGGGCCAAGACACACCCAGATCCGGACCGCCTGCCATTTGTACCGCAACATGACTATACAGCAAAAGAAATCTTTTCAGATTCAGACTCCGCATCGCGCCTACCCTTTATTGCTCGCCATCCGGGCTATTTTCCGCAATCGATTCCTGTGAACCCGTCCTTTCGGGTTCTCATCTCCGGCCCCTGCCGCTACCGCGCTGGGATGCCGCACCGGCACCGGAATAACCCCCGCCTTGACTCCATGCTGAACTCCTGCGCACCTGGCCATTGCTGGAGCGCTGTGCCGACCGGTAGTTTCCGGAAGATGTCTTGTTTCGGCTCGCGGTGGCCGATTTTCCCTTGGATTTGTCTGTCCCGGAATACGTGCGGGAAGCGGTGTCCGGTGGGGAACCTGACACTTCCCTGGTCTTGCCATAATCGGTGGTATTTCCCCCTGACCCGGTCACGGTCCCCGACGTGGTGACCGTTTTCCCTCCGTCAGGGTTGGAAGTTACTGTGGTGCTCCCGGAGTGGCTCACCGTCTGGTCCCTGGACCCAGTGGTAGACCCGGACGTGGAGACGGTCTTTCCGCCATCAGCATTGGTGGTGACAGTGCTGGAGCCGCTGTGGCTCGCGGAATTCTCCCTGGGCCCTGTCACCGACGCGGAAGTCTCCACCTTCTTTCCTCCATCCTGAGTGGTCGAAGTAGTGACTGATCCGCTGTACCCTACGGAATTATCCCTCGGGCCGCTGACCGTTCCGCTGCTCTGCACGGTTTTCCCGCCGTCAGCATTCGGTGTGACCGTGGCGGTTCCGCTCTGGGTTACAGTCTTGTCGCGCGGTCCGGTTACTGAGGAAGAAGTCTCGACTGTCTTCCCGCCTCCGTCGTTTGGAGTAACCGTAGCCGTTGTGCTGCCTGTAACCGATCTGCCGCCCGGGCCGGTTGCGGTGCCGGAGCCCTGGACCGTCGTGCCGCTTCCCTCATTGAGAGTGGCCGTTCCTTGTCCGCTGTAGGAGACACTTCTGTCTTTCGGCCCCGTGGCCGATCCGGTGGTTTGCCACGAGCCGCCCGACGGGCTCACAGCACCAGACGATTGCCCTTGTGCACTCACATTGCCACCGGGACCCGTGCCCGTTTTCGAGACGCCCCAAGATTTTCCGTCCCGGCCCTTTGTCCCATTTCCGTCCTGAGGCGACCCCTGTGCGCAGGCCAGAGTGGCCAGACCGAACGTTACGCAGACCAGTGTGACAGCCAGACACCTCATCAGATTCATCCTTCTTGCTCTTTGACGATAAAGCCTAATGTAAGGTGGCCCTCTGCCCGAGGGACTCGCTTTTTTCTTGGAACTGTCCCTCCGGCGGTGAGATCCTTGTGCCCGCCGTGCCCGGAAGGAAACCTTCGAGCGAGCAGTCGAGCAGGCAGTTGGGCCAAGATTAAAATGCCGTGAAAGACCAGTGGCTATTGCCCTACTGATCCAGGCGATTTTCAAGACGAGTTGACGGGGTGGACTTTTTGACAGAAGTCCATCCCCGGAAATAGTCCCCAAGAATGACTCAGTTCAGGTTTCCTATTTCATTGAGCCACTGATCCACAGACTTGTCGCGTCCCTCGCCGAATTGTCGGATTCGCTCTATCTGGGCGTCGGTGAGGTGTTGCCGGGCCTCCTTGATCACCTTGGAAGCCAGCAGAGCAGCCTCTCCGATCGTCTTGCCAAGATCGTCTGCAGCCTTGCGTATGGCGGTGGGGTCGGAAGGCTGAGCCAGTACCGCCTGCCTGAGCGCTCGGCGTTTGTTCACAACGTCTCGCACCGCTGGTCTTATTTCGTCCCGATGGGTCTTGACTGTCGCGACCAGTTTGCTTCGTTGTTCGTCGGTGAGGTTCAGCTCGGATCTGAGGACCAGGAGTCGTCCAATATTGCCGGTAATCAGTTTCGCCAACGGAGTCCCGGCGAAGAAAGGCAGCTTTGCGGCTGAGTCGTCGGCCGCGGGGCAGTTCCCTGAAAGGGCTACGATAGCGGCCAGAACTATGCCCAGACTTAGCAGTGTGCGCTGGGTGCTCATCTTGTTCCTCCGGATCTGTTTCGGAAAGTCCATTCTGAGACGAACCGTCGATCGATCATCGGGTCCCTTTGTCAAATAAGTGGTGACATCCCTCCATTGGTTACATCTCGTTCGAAAAAATCTCGTGCGCGGCTCTTATGATAAAAACCTCTTGACATCGCATGGCACAAAGGGTAATCGTAAAGATTACCAGAGGTGGTAATATCTTATGCTTTTAAACGTACGGCAGAGCGCAGTCTATTATTTCTGGTATTTTTACGGGTTATCCCCGGGAGGTAGCGTGCGCTCTTAGCTGTCTGACAGGAAATAGCTAAAAAAAGGGAAGATGCGGAGCAAACGCTCCGCATCTTTTTTTTTGGAGGAAGAACGATGGTGGTAGTCATGAAAAAGGATGCGACAGAGGCACAGGTGTCCCGGGTGCTTTCCAAAGTGGAGAGCCTCGGACTTACGTCTCATCTCTCCAGGGGTAAGATCCGCACTATAGTCGGAGTAGTCGGAGATAACAGCGGATTTGACGGCGACAGCCTGGCTTGTCTGGACGGAGTCGAGCGGGTCGTTCCCCTGCTCGGGCCTTTCAAGCTTTGCAGCCGGGACTTCAAGAAGGAAAACACGGTATTCTCCATCGACGGCTCCCAGATCGGCGACAAGAAGATCGTCGTCATAGCCGGCCCGTGCGCGGTGGAAAGCAAGGACCAGGTTGTTCAGACTGCATTGGCAGTCAAGAAGGCCGGAGCGGTTGCCCTCAGGGGTGGCGCGTTCAAGCCGAGAACCTCGCCTTACAGCTTCCAGGGCCTCGGAGAAGAAGGTCTCAAGATCCTTGCCATGGCGAGGGATATGGCCGGACTGGCCGTGGTGACCGAGGTCACCTCTCCCGAACAGGTGCCTCTTGTGGCGCAGTATGCCGACGTGCTCCAGATCGGAGCCCGTAACATGCAGAATTTTGCGCTCCTCCACGCGGCAGGTGAGTCTCACAAACCGGTCCTTCTCAAGAGAGGCTTGATGAGCACCATCGAAGAATTCCTCAACGCGGCGGAATATATCCTCAGCCACAACAATCCGCGGGTGATCCTCTGCGAGCGGGGGATACGGACCTTCGAGACTTACACCCGCAACACCGTGGACATCAACGCCATCCCGGTAATTAAATCCCTCAGCCACCTTCCTGTGCTGGTAGACCCGAGTCACGGCACGGGAAAGAGGGAATTTGTCAGTGCGGTCAGCAAGGCCGCCGTGGCTGCAGGCGCAGACGGACTTATAATCGAGGTTCATCCTGATCCGGAAAACGCGTTGTCCGACGGTGCGCAGAGCCTTCGCCCCGCGGAATTCGAGAAGCTGATGCAGGAATTGCGTCCGGTGGCCGAAGCGGTTGGTAGATGCATGTAGTAGCGGTTATTGAGGATCTGCGCTGCGGTTTCAGGGGCGCTGTCGCGGCCTTATAGTTATAGAGGAATATCCGTGTGAGGCTTTCACAATCAACTTTGGCAATTTCGGGAACGGGCCTCATGGGTGGCAGCCTGGGCAGATCCCTGGTAAGACGACGCCTGTGCAGAGAGGTCCGCGCCTTGGCCCGACGCCAAGAGGCGGCAGATGCGGCGATCGCATTCCAAGCCGCGGACATAGCCGGAACTGAGCCTGAAGGGATCCTGAGCAATGTGGATTTACTTGTACTCGCCACACCGGTCCGTACCATCGAGGCACAGATTGGCTCCCTTTCCCGGTATTTGAAGAGCGGTGCGGTGATTACGGACATGGGAAGCGTCAAGAGCGGTATCGTGCGCGCCATGGACGACCTTCCTTCACGCGTGCACGGAGTAGGCGGGCATCCCATGTGCGGAAAAGAGACTGCCGGTATCGAGGCGTCGGATCCGGATCTATTTCTCGGCAAAGTGTGGGTTTTGACCCCTCAGGCAAACACTGACGGTAAGGCCTTGAACTTGGTTCAAGAACTCGCTTCCGCGGTGGGGGCGAAGCCGTTGATAATGTCGGCCGAAGATCACGACAAGGTTGTAGCATGTGTGAGCCACCTCTGTTACATGCTGGCTGCGACGCTGGTGGCGGTGGCCGAGGAGGCGGCCACGGAACTCCCAGCTGTCTGGACGCTGGCCTCCAGTGGTTTTCGCGATACATCAAGGGTAGCCGCAGGAGATCTGACCATGATGACGGACATTCTATCGGCCAATAAAGCGAATGTCTGTCAAATGCTGGCCAAGACGCGCTCTCGAATCGATCTCTTCATGGATCTCCTCGAACGAGGGGATGAGAGACTCCTGAAGGCGGCACTGGCTGATGTCAGAGCCCGTCGAGCCGCTATGTTCGTGAATGATCGCACATTGACAACAGAGAGTAGTCCGGATGAATGAGAAGTCGTTGTTGAAGGTTCGACCTTCTAGTCGTCTGTCAGGGAAAATTCGACTCCCCGGCGACAAGTCTTTATCTCATCGGGCATTGCTCCTGGCGTCGCTGGGCGACGGATCTGCCAGAATCGGAAACTGTCTTGTTGCAGGCGTGACAACCGCCATGATGGACTGCCTGAAAGCCATGGGCGTAGAGATCCGCTTGGACGACCTCATGGATGAAGGCACCGCGGGTTCGGCAGACCTTACGGTGCTGGGCCGCGGCATAAAGGGGCTGTCCATGCCTGACCGGCCCCTTGATTGCAGAGGCTCGGCAACAACCATGAGGCTTCTGGCAGGGATATTGGCCGGGCAAGACTTTGAGTCCACGCTGGACGGAAACTGGCGGCTGCGGGAGCGCCCCATGGACCGGGTCGTAGAGCCGTTGCGGGCCAAAGGGGCACGAATTGCTACCGAGGGCGGCCACGCTCCTTTGACTTTTTTCCCGTCTACTCTTTCGTCCTCCACTCACCTGCTGCCGGTTGCCAGCGCGCAGGTGAAGTCCGCTCTTATGCTTGCGGGCCTCTTTTCCAAGGGGAGCACCACTGTAGTCGAGCCCCATTCCAGCCGCGACCATACCGAAAGGATGCTGAGGAATCTTGGAGTCGAGGTCCGGGAGTGGCATGACAGCGATTCCCGTCACTGGGTAAGGGTCGAAGGCGGCCAAAGTGCGCTGCCGACCCTGGCTTTGGACATTCCGGCGGATCCCTCCTCTGCCGCTTTTCTGGTTGCCGCGGGACTGTTGGTTCGTGATGCGGAAATTGAGCTGCCCGGAGTGTGCATAAATCCGGGCCGTATCGGACTTTACAGGGTTCTTGAATCCATGGGCGCTAAGATTGAGATGCGCGCATTTCAGCAAGCAGGCAGCGAGCCGATCGCGGATTTGCACATAAGCCCCTGTCGGATTCGAGGGACAACAGTGGGCGGAGCGACTGTGCCGGCCATGATTGATGAATTTCCCATCTTTGCCGTGGTTGCCACTCAGGCAGACGGAACGACTGTTGTTCGGGACGCGCAGGAGCTGCGCTTGAAAGAGAGCGACAGGATAGCTGCGCTTGCTGAAGAACTAACGAAAATGGGTGCAGAGATCGAGCAACGCAGCGATGGATTTGTCGTACATGGTCCTGTCCGACTCCGCGGCACTCTCGTAAATGGCCGGGGTGATCACAGGCTGGCCATGAGTCTTGCAGTGGCAGGTCTGGTGGCGGAGGGCGAAACCTCCATCGAAGGATGGACCGTTCTCGAGGATTCCTTTCCTGGCTTTCCGCGAGTGCTGAAAGCTCTTGGGGCTGATGTCGAATGTTAACAGGCGCCACAGCTGTGCTGGGAATAATTGGCAAGCCGGTGGCTCACAGCCTTAGCCCGGTCATGCACAATGCTGCCTTTGACGCGCTCGGAATGGATTGGGTCTATGTTCCTTTCCCAGTGGAACCCGACAGACTTGAAACCGCAGTCAAGGGACTGGCAATGCTCGGAATTCGGGGGGTGAACGTTACTGTTCCGCACAAAGAGAAGGTTATACCCGCCCTGAACACCCTGTCGCCTCAGGCTTCGGTAATCGGAGCGGTAAACACCATTTCCGTTCGAGACGGGAGCCTTGTCGGAGACAATACGGATTGGGCAGGGTTTCTCGACGATCTGGCCGAGCAAGGGTTCGATCCATCCGGTTCCAGAGCCGTCATTTTAGGAGCAGGAGGTTCTTCCAGGGCAGTGGTTTATGGGCTGGCCGTTCGGGGGGCTGAAGTGGTTGTCGCGTCCAGAAATCCCGAAGCGGCACGCGCGATGGTGGAAGGCTTCAGAAGGACCTTTCCTGATAATTCCTTGGCCGGCACTTCCATGGACAAGCTCCATGCCCTGGACTTTTTGCCGGATCTGATCGTAAATACTACCCCCGTGGGGATGAGTCCTCATGGTGGCCTCTCCCCCTGGCCGCAATCGATCGCGTTTCCCGAGTGCAAGTTGGCGTACGACCTGATTTACGCTCCTCCTGTGACCCGCTTCATGGAACAAGCCTCGGAAACCGGGGTCAGAAATGCATGCGGAGTGGGCATGTTAATTCATCAAGCTGCCAGGTCGTTCAAGATCTGGACGGGGAAAGAAGCCCCGTTACACGTGATGAAACGGGCCGCTGAGGCTGCATCGATTGGCAGACGCTTCGCGAGCGGACCTGATACCAAGTCGCTGTCAAAGAAGTAATCTGGGGGGAAGCTTCTTTGCACAAAGAAGTTCCCCCGATCTTACTGTCTTGAATGCGCTTTGGCGGGACAACTATATGCTCAGGTTTCTCACGGCAGGCGAATCTCACGGCCCTGAATTGACCGTGATTCTGGATGGTCTACCTGCAGGCATTCCATTGGACAGCGCCGACATAGACCCGCAGCTGGCCCGCAGGCAGACGGGCGAAGGATCGGGCGGCAGGATGGCCATAGAAAAGGATCACGCACGCATCACCGGCGGAGTCATGGCCGGCCGAACAACGGGTGGGCCGCTGTCCATGGTCATAGTCAACAGGGATTTCGAGGCATGGCGGGCCAGGGACATCCCGCCCATGACGATCCCGAGACCCGGTCATGCGGATCTTACTTCCGCGATTAAATACGGTTACAGAGAATTGCGGCTCGGCCTGGAACGGGCCTCCGCGCGGGAGACCGCGGCGCGTGTTGCTGCCGGCTCGGCCTGCCGGAAGCTGTTGAACTGCCTGGGCGTTGTGGTAGGCTCATATGTGGTATCCATAGGGGACGTATGCGCCGACATCCAAGGCGAGTATGCAGAGAGGTTCCGGCTTGCCGAGTCGAACGCCGTGCGCTGCCCGGATCGGAGCGCAGCCGAAGAGATGGTAGCGGAAATCAACGCGGCACGGCAGGCCGGGGACACGGTCGGCGGTGTATTGGAATGCGTGGCGCTGAATCTTCCGCCAGGTCTCGGCAGTCATGTTCAATGGGATCGAAGGCTGTCATCCAGACTGATGGCGGCGGTGGGTTCGGTACCAGCCATCAAGGGGGTCGAGTTCGGACGTGCTTTTCTTAACTCGACACTCCAGGGCACGGCTGTCCACGATGCAATAATTCTGGATGGCCACCAATCGAAGCCGACCTTGACAAGAAGTTCCAACAGGGCAGGTGGACTGGAGGGCGGCATAACCACAGGCGAGCCGCTGGTGATCAGGGCTGCCATGAAGCCGATCAACACGACGCTGAGGGGGATCAGCTCAGTTGACCTGGCCACAGTTGAACCGGTTAAGACTACGTATGAACGCAGTGACATCTGCGCGGTTCCTCGCGCCTGCGTAGTTGTGGAGGCCATGGTCGCATTCGTACTCGCGGATTCGCTGCTGGAGAAGCTCGGGGGAGATTGCCTCGAGGAGATCATGAACAGGTTCAGGAACATGAGAACCAGCAGGTCGGAAGACCTACCCATGGACAACGTACCGTGGAGGTTCGGATTTGAATAGACGGTGACCGACCCTATCCAATGGATTTTTCCACGAACATAATTCTTACAGGGTTTATGGGAACGGGCAAAACCGAAGTTGCCAGACTTGTTGCTCAACGTCTTGGCTTGCGCTTTCTCGATACCGACAGCGAAATCGAGCAGCGGGCCGGAATTTCCATCTCCGAGATATTCCAACGGGTTGGCGAACAGCATTTCCGGAACCTGGAAAAAGAGATCTGCTCGGAATTTGCCGAGTTACGGCAGACTGTCGTGGCAACCGGCGGCGGGATGCCTGTCGACCCTGACAACCGCAAGAGGCTTTGTGCTGCCGGAACGGTCATTTGTTTGAAAGCCTCGGTCGGAGAGGTGCTGTCACGAATTGGGAGCGTTGGCAGCCGGCCTTTGCTCGACGACGCTGACCCCGTAGGAGAGGCGAGCAAGCTGCTCAAAGAGAGGGAAGCTGCCTATTCCGCAATACCTTTCCAGTTAGACACAACAGGAAAGACTGTCGAGCGAGTAGCTGAGGAAGTACTCCGGGTCGTGAAATCCAGGGAGGGCGAAACCAGATTCCTTTCCGTGTCTACCCCAGGAGGTGGAGGCTATACCATAACTTTAGGGGATGAGGTCCTGGAGCGTATCGGGGCATTGCTCAGGGATAGAGGGCTGACCTCGAAAGTGGCTGTGGTCACGGATAGTAACGTAGCCGGCCTATACCTGGAGCGCGTAATGGCCAGTTTGGGGCGTGAGGGATTCAAGCCTTTTTCCTGCGTGTTTCCGGCCGGTGAGGAAAGCAAGACGCTCTCCCAGCTTGAAAAGCTCTACAGATCCTTCGTAGCCGGCGGGCTGGATCGACGGGGGTCTGTCGTTGCTCTTGGTGGCGGTGTAACGGGGGATCTTGCCGGGTTTGCAGCGGCCACCTACATGAGGGGAGTGGGTCTTGTTCAATGTCCTACCACATTGCTCGCCATGGTGGATTCCTGTGTCGGCGGCAAGACGGGTGTTGACCTAATTGAAGGGAAAAACCTGGTAGGGGCCTTCAAGCAGCCGATTCAAGTTGCAGCGGACGTCCAGACACTCCAGACGCTTCCGCAACTGCAGGTCAGTGCAGGCATGGCCGAATTGATCAAGCATGCCGTGATAGACGACCCCATCCTGTTCGACTCTCTGGAAAGTTCCGATGGACCCCCCTTACTCAGCTCTGAACTTGTCTCGCGTTCAATGGCCGTGAAGATACGGGTGGTGGAAGAAGATCCTGACGAGTCGGGGATTCGTGCAGTCCTCAACCTCGGGCATACTGTCGGGCACGCGTTGGAAAAATGCAGCGGATACGTTACGTCTCACGGTGAGGCCGTATCCGTGGGCCTGGCAGCTGCAGCCCGGATCTCGGAAGGGATAGGCCTGTGTGGCAGTCACGTCCCCGAAAGGGTGGAAGCCCTGCTCGAGAAAACGGGCCTGCCCATTAACCATGAGATGGATTCCTCGGAACTCATGCGGACTATGGCCTCGGACAAGAAGGCTGTGGAAGGCCGCGTCCCCTTCGTGTTGATCAGAGACATCGGCGTGGTGGAACACGGCTGCCATGTTCCTCCTGCCATCGTGTTGGACGTTCTCGAATACCTGCGACGAAAATAGTCTTACGAAAGAATGGCGCAATGAAAATACTTGTGATGCACGGACCGAACCTCAATCTGCTAGGAAAAAGGGAGCCTGACGTCTACGGCCCCACGACATTGGATGAGATCAACCGGGTCCTGACCGAACAGGCCGCGGAAATCGGCGTTGAGACTAGATTCGTACAATCCAATCATGAAGGCGCTCTGATCGACTCCCTGCACGACGCCATGAATTGGGCAGACGGAATTGTGATAAATCCTGGCGGACTGACGCATACCAGTGTGGCGCTCAGGGACGCTATTGCTGCCGCAGGCATGCCGGCTGTGGAAGTTCACCTGTCCAACATACACGCCAGGGAGGGATTCCGGCACAGATCAGTGACAGCTGGAGCCTGCGCCGGCCAGATATGCGGATTCGGGCCTTACTCTTACAACCTCGGCCTGCTGGCTGTCAAACGCATGATTGACACCAATGCGCGGTCAAGTAAGTGACAATGAGCGAAACCGGCCTTGCCAGGTCTTCGAAGCGAAGTCAGGCTGCGCCGTTCGTAGCGGAGGAGACAGGGCAAGGCGGATGATGGACCAGCATGTCAATGTTACTCGTATGAAAGCGCGCTGGTGTGACAAGCTCTAGGCCGCACTGGATACCTGTGAGGAGACCGTCTGCATGAAACTATCCGTGATTCTCGCTCATCCGGACAAGCGCAGTCTTAATCGTGCCATTGCCGACAGAGTTGTTGCAGCCTTGGATAATAACGGACACAGGGTAGCTTTTCACGATCTTTATAGTGAGAAGTTCAATCCCATCCTCCCCGCGGAAGAAATTCCCCGCGAAGCTGTTTTGCCGGACCCGTTGACAGATCAGTGCGGGGAGATAGCTTCTGCCGACGGAATCATTATTGTCCACCCCAATTGGTGGGGACAGCCGCCGGCAATTCTGAAAGGCTGGATCGACCGAGTTTTCCGTCCGGATGTTGCTTACAAGTTCCTGGAAGAGGACTCGGGAGAAGGGGTCCCGATCGGCTTGCTGAACGCCAGGGCTGCCCTCGTGTTCAATACGGCCAACACGCCTCAAGCTAGGGAATTGGCAGTATTCGGCGATCCGCTCGAGACTCTGTGGCGGAACTGCATCTTCGACCTGTGCGGTGTGAAAACGTTTTACCGAAGGACGTTCGCGTTCGTCGTGACAAGCACTGCCGATGAACGAGCCGGCTGGTTACAAGAAGTTGAAGACACTGTAAATCGGTTTTTCCCTCCAGATTGACGCTGCGGCTTCGAGTGGCGCTCCTGCTACTCATGCCAGCAAGTCGAACAATAATCCCTCGAAACTATGTACGTGTTTCACACAAGCATCCATGCCGCTTGGATCCTATGCGGGCTGGTATCAAGTCTGGCCTTGCATCGCGCGGATCGTTGCTTAAATTGTGAGCAAGGGGACCGAGGCATGAAACGACCCAGTCGGCAGGCCAATGATGGTGCCAAGACGTTTGCCCGTTATTTTCGGGTGAATGGGTTCCTCGAGCCTTGGCGTTCGAAAAGAGGAGCGCCATTTGATCGCTTGAGAAGGGATTAGTCTGCCGAACTGACAAATGATGGTTCATTGATGGATACGAGATGGATCGTGTACACAAAGAACCCTATATGCGTTGCAATTGTTTTGACCATTTTGGTTCTTGCGTCCCGGGAGGTCCGAGCAAGCGACCTGACAGGAGCATTAATGATGGAAATAATTACTCAAAACACACAGACCGCCGCTGAATACTCGGCTCGCCCCGGGCATGGAAAACCGAACCGCCTCATAAGCGAGAAGAGCCCGTACCTCCTTCAACATGCGTACAACCCTGTGGAGTGGTTCCCATGGGGTGAGGAGGCTTTCACCAAGGCCCGGCAAGAAGACAAGCCGATTTTCTTGTCCATCGGATACTCGACGTGTCACTGGTGCCATGTCATGGAAAAGGAATCGTTCGAGGATGAGGAAACCGCCAGGCTTATTAATGATACCTTCGTGTCGATAAAGGTCGACCGTGAGGAGCGCCCCGACATAGACCACATTTATATGGTCGTGTGCCAGATGATGACCGGCGGAGGAGGTTGGCCCCTCAATGTCATTATGACAGCTGACAGGAAGCCTTTTTTTGCTGGAACGTACTTCCCGAAGGAAACACGTCCGGGAAGAATCGGGATGATCGATCTGTCTCACCGGATAAAAGAATTGTGGACGAATAAGCGGGAAGATGTTCTCCAATCCGCGGGCAAGGTCATGGCCGCTCTGCGGCAGGTGCCGGACGAATCTCCGGGGGAGGTGCTCGGCACAGATGTACTCGATGCGGCCTACAGGCAGTTGGCTCAGCGTTTCGACGTGAGACACGGCGGATTCAGCCAGGCACCGAAGTTCCCCACTCCGCACAATATGCTTTTCCTCTTGCGCTACTGGAAGCGAACTGGCGATAGACGCGCCCTGGAGATGGTGGAACAGACGCTCGACTCAATGCGACTCGGCGGAATATATGACCAGGTAGGATTCGGATTTCACCGCTATTCCACCGACGACCGGTGGCTTGTGCCCCACTTTGAGAAGATGCTTTACGACCAGGCCATGCTCGCAATGACTTATACGGAAGCCTACCAGGCGACCGGAAAGCCTTCGTACGCCAAGACGGCTCAGGAGATATTCACCTATGTGTTGAGGGATATGACATCCGAACAGGGTGGATTCTTTTCCGCGGAAGACGCGGACAGTGAAGGAGAAGAAGGCAAGTTCTATGTGTGGAAGCTTGAGGAAATCCAACGTGCGCTTGATGACAGGCAACGGGATCTGGCAATCGCCGCGTTCGGATTGCAGCAAGCCGGGAATTTTAAGGAAGAGGCCACGGGACGGCTCACTGGGAACAATATCCTTTACTTGAGGAGACCTGCCGAAAAACTCGCAGCGGACTTCAACCTCAGCGATGCCGGCCTGGAATCGCTACTGGAACAGACCCGTCAAGAGCTCTTCGAGTCGAGAGAAAAGCGCATACACCCTCACAAGGACGACAAGATCCTTACGGACTGGAATGGTCTCATGATAGCAGCCTTGTCACAGGGCTATCAGGTGTTTCACAAGCCGGAGTACCTGGATGCAGCCAAGAGAGCAGCCGATTTTATCTTGGGGACATTGCGCACGTCCGATGGTCTGACATTACATCGATACCGTGACGGTGAAGCGGGGATGCCTGCACACGTGGACGACTACGCATTCCTGGTATGGGGATTGCTGGACCTCTACGAGGCTGGCTTTGAGGTCCGCTACCTAAAAAGCGCACAAAATCTCACTCAGGAGTTGTTGGACCGGTTCTGGGATGCGTCCGCAGGAGGCTTCTTTTTTACTGCAGACGACGGTGAGCAGCTCATACTCAGAAAGAAAGAGATCTATGACGGAGCCACACCTTCGGGAAACTCAGTGGCCATGCTCAATCTGCTCCGGCTGGCGCGGATTACCGGCGACCCCGAACTTGAACACAGGGCTCATTTGATCGGACGCACTTTCTCAGGCAACGTGCGTCAGTTTCCGTCAGGCTACACTCAGCTTCTGGCGGCCCTGGAGTTTGCTCAAGGTCCTTCCCATGAGGTGGTAATTGTGGGACAGTCGGCAGGGGCGGACACGGAACGAATGCTAAGGCAGCTGAACCGCCCATTTTTGCCGAACAAAGTGGTACTTCTCCGACCGGCTGACGAGGCATCACCCGAGATAGCGGATATCGCCAAATACACCAAGGACCAGCATAGCATAGACGGGCAGGCCACCGCTTATGTCTGCGTAAACTACAGCTGCGAACTCCCCACCACGGATACGCGCCGGATGCTCCAACTGCTGGGAGAAAATTGATCTTGAACCCTCGGTGAATTCGACTGCGGGGGCGACATCGTGCCGCCCTCGGTCGGGGCACACCTCCTTCCACTTCAGAGGCGCCAACTTACAGTCAATATCGACCCACAATCTCCCCATCTTTTTAATAAAAGGTGGGGCGAGAGGCGGTTCCTGATGCCCCCATTCATAAGCCCGGAAGATTCCGCGGCAAAATGAAGAAATGTATGTTCGATGAACCAACCATGTGATAAGTTGAAGAAAGTGAAGCGATGTTGAGGGTATTCTGATGTCTGGAGGTGGTGACGCGCAAAGAGAGGCAATCTGACCTGTAATTAACCGTTCACTTATGATCGATTTTCAGGGAGCAGGCTCGCCTCGGACGAAGGTTTCCTGTTGCTCAGAGAGATAGACGACCACTTTGTGATCCTGGGTCCAATCTGATGTGATGTGGAGGATATGATGTCGTGGGTTCAAAGCTGGCACCCTCAGCTTCAGATGGCTTGACAAAGAGTGTGTCTGATTCCCGTCAATGGAGGTGCAGCAGTCATGGCAAGAATGAGAAAAGCCGAGAGATCACCATCCCTGTCCCCGACCTTACCTAAGTGTCCCACAGGCATAAAAGGCTTGGATGAAATAACGGGAGGCGGGTTACCGCAAGGGCGCCCTACCTTGGTTTGTGGCTCCGCTGGGTGTGGCAAGACAGTATTGGGGATGGAGTTTCTGGTCCGTGGCGCAACGGAATACAATGAAGCGGGTGTCTTCATAGCTTTTGAAGAGACCGAAGCAGAATTAATCAAGAACTTCAGTTCCCTTGGGTTCGATTTACCGACCTTGATAGCGGGTAAGAAACTTGCCATTGATCACGTCTTCGTCGAGCGGAATGACATCGAAGAAACTGGAGAATATGACCTTGAGGGGCTGTTCATCCGCCTGGCGATGGCAGTTGACGGAGTGAAAGCTAAACGGGTGGTCCTGGATACCATTGAATCCCTCTTTGCAGGATTTACCAATGAGGGCATCCTGCGTGCAGAGCTGCGCCGACTATTTAAGTGGTTGAAGGACAAAGGCGTGACAGCGGTTATCACTGCTGAGCGAGGAGGTGAGACGTTTACTAGGCATGGGTTAGAGGAATACGTGGCAGACTGTGTAGTGATGATGGATCATCGTGTCCTGGATCATATCTCCACAAGGCGCCTGAGAATAGTGAAATACCGTGGCTCCGCGCACGGAGCCGACGAGTACCCCTTCTTAATTTACCCCAGCGGAATCTCTCTGCTTCCAATTACCTCCCTTGGCTTGAATCACACGGCGCCCACAGACAGAATCTCTACGGGAATAGATCGGCTGGACACCATGTTCAGCGGCAAAGGATATTATCGAGGCAGCACCGTACTGGTCTCAGGTAGCGCCGGTACTGGAAAAACTAGTGTAGCTGCTCACTTTGTAGATTCCGCCTGTGGTCGCAGCGAACGAGTCGTCTATCTCGCTTTTGAGGAATCTCCGAGCCAGATTATTCGCAACATGAAGTCCATTGGGATCGATTTAGAAAAATGGGTAAAGAATGGTTTCCTGAAGTTTCATGCAATCCGCCCCACTTTGTACGGGCTGGAGTCACACCTTACAGGAATTCACCGGGTAATCGAAGACTTCCAGCCGACTTGTGTCGTGATGGACCCTGTCTCGAATCTTGTGTCTGTAGGAAACATAACCGAAGTAAAAGGGATGTTGATGCGCCTCATAGATTTCTTGAAGACCAACGAGATCACCTGTCTTTGTACGGATCTGACACACGGCGGGACACCAATGGAACAGACTGACGTAGGGATTTCATCGCTCATGGACACGTGGATTTTGCTTCGATCCACGGAGTCTGATGGTGAACGGAACCGTACCCTCTGCATCGCCAAGTCCAGGGGCATGGATCATTCGGCCCAGATTCGCGAGTTTCGGTTGACCGACCAGGGTGCAGAACTAATCGATGTTTATGTTGGCCCCGGCGGTGTATTAACCGGCTCAGCGAGAGCCGCGAGAGAGGCCAGCGAAAGGCTCGACGAGGTGGCTCGAAGCCAGGAAACTGAACGCAAACAACGCGAGCTGAAGCGAAAGAGGGCATTATTTCAGGCTCAGTTGGCTGCCATGCAAGCGCAATTTGAGGCCGAGGAAGAAACGTTACAAATCTCCATAGACCAGGGGCTGACTCGCGAAAAGTCCCTGTCTAAGGATCAACTACGCATGGCAAAGATTCGTAAGGCTGATGCCACATGATTGTTCATGAATCCATGACCGCTGGACAGCAAGGGGGACCCGCATGACAAAACCAAAACATGAATCCATAGATGCATTGGACGAGGGTATCTGGAACCTGCGCCTGTACGTTGCGGGCCAGACCCCGAGATCCATCAGAGCCTTCGACAACCTGAGAAAGATCTGTGAGGAGCATCTCGCAGGAAGATACTCACTCGAGGTAATTGACCTCACGGTCAACCCCCAGCTTGCCAAGGGCGATCAAATCCTTGCCTTGCCTACTCTGGTCAGGAAACTGCCTCCGCCCCTCAGGAAGATAATTGGCGATCTTTCCAATACGGAGCGTGTCTTAGTGGGACTGGATTTACGTCCAGGAAAGTGAATGCCGAAAGGAGGATTCCGTGGCTAAAAAGCAAGACAAGAAAATAGAGGCGAAAAACCAAGAGCCGGAGGCCAAAAGGCCGAGATATGTTCTGCGATTATTTGTGGCGGGAACAAATCGCAAATCCCTACGGGCCATGCAGAACCTGAAGAAATTACTGAGCGAAGAGATGGAAGGACAGTACGAACTTGAAATAATCGACATCTACCAACAGCCGATTTTTGCAAAGAGTGGGCAAATTGTTGCCGCTCCGACACTCATCAAAGAATTGCCCCCTCCCTTGCGGAAGCTAGTGGGCGATCTTTCGGACACCGAGAAAGTTCTTGCCGGGCTCGACCTTGAGCCACGAGAGTAGAAACACGGGGAATCGGCCATGTCAAAACACGAGGACAACACAAAGGATCTGCTGACTGAAATTGAACGTTTGACATTGCGTCTGCATGAAGCCGAAGAGACTTTAGATGCCATCAGGAGGGGCGAAGTAGATGCTCTTGTGGTATCAGGACCTGACGGCGAACACGTATATACCCTTGAGGGCGCGGATCGAGCTTATCGCCTCCTTTTTGAAACAATGAACGAGGGAGCAGCAATCTTAGGTTCAGACGGCACCATCTTCTTTTGTAATTGCAGATTGTCGGCAATGCTGAAAACTCCGATGGAGAGTATTCGCGGCAGCTCCATACTTCGCTACGTCCCAGCGACAGATGCCCCTTTGGTGAAGGACCTTTTGGAAAGAGGGCTGGAAGAGCCCCAGAAAATGGAGATTCCAATGGAATCTCAAGGCGGAGACGCCGTTCCATGCCTTGTCTCCACCAGCCCGTTCTCAGTTGAGGACTCTTCTGCCATATGTATGATTTTGACCGACCTCACTGAACGTAAGCGATGGGAAGAGGACCTGATTCGCTCAAATAGCGATCTTCAGCAATTCGCGTATGTTACATCCCATGATTTGCAAGAGCCTCTCCGCAATGTTGTCACTTGTCTCCAGATGTTGGAGAAAAAATACAAGGGCAATCTGGACGCGGACGCCCACCAGTTCATCCGCTATGCAATTGATGCGGCTGTACGGATGAAAAACCTGATTCAAGACTTATTGGCGTTTTCTCGGATCGCAACAAAGGAAAGATCGCCAAAGGAGATAGATTGTGGGCAACTACTGGGCGAGGCCCTGAATAATCTGAGCTCCGCCATTGCCGAGACTGGAGCTGTGATTACTCACGATCGGCTTCCTACAGTCTATGGAGATGACTCCCAACTGCTGCGGGTGTTTCAAAATCTGCTTCAAAATGCCATCAAATTTCGGGGGGATGAGCCACCGAAGGTACATGTTTCCGCGGTCAAAAACAAAAATGAGTGCGTCTTTTCCGTTAAGGACAATGGCATCGGTATCGAAGCGCAGCATTTAGAACGAATTTTCGTGATCTTTCAGCGACTGAATAAAAGATCGAAGTACGGCGGCACGGGCATGGGGCTGGCCATCGTCAAAAAGGTTGTGGAGAGTCACGGTGGACGGATTTGGGTGCAGTCCGAACCCGGTTCGGGAACGACTTTCTATTTCACGCTACCTGGAAAGTGGACTCGAACATGATGCTTTCGGGGACGAAAGTTCAGCCTGTGGAGATTCTGTTGGTGAAAGACAACCCAGTCGATTTGATGTTTACGAGTGTAGGATTTCGAATTGAGCGCACACAAACGAGGCGATTCTTTCAGAATTGGTTGACGTGACGGGAGTATTATCGGTTGCCAAGTGCAACGCGGATCGTCATTGACGTCCAGGCAAGAAAGCTGCTTGCTCTCTTCGACACATAGCCCGCAAAGACAGTCGACCACACCATGGATGGGGAACCCGGGACACGGTCTTGATGAGCACCTGAAACGAATCCCTTAAGAATCAATTGGTTATTGTCACCCAAAGAAAGCATTGCATGATCGCTTTGGACGACTGCGACCAACTACTGAAGCCTCCTACTTGCAATGTCATCCAGAGATAGTTCGGGGCTAAGTTCGCGTAGACGCGGAACAGTGGGGATATTGAAAGTTCCCGAATTTCGTCAAGGATGGCGTCTTCTTGCAACCGCAAAAAAATCTTGTCCTATTTCCGGGCGTGCACACCGTCGCCCCGGACTTGATCCGAGGTCCAGACTCTGGAGCCATGCTTCCGCAGGACTGACGAACAAGACGGCCCTACAATGGGCGTGCCGAATTCTTCAGTTCGGGTACGCAAACGAACGTGTCTTTGGGCACTGCTCTGGTTCAACGCCTATTGGGGTGTCACCGTATTCCCGCAACTGTGTAATTCGTTTCTGGCAATCGTCGTGGCGCACGCAAGCGCCTTCTTGACAACAGGCACCGGGCTGCTACAGATTTGTCTTAGTTTCACGAACGCGGAGGTACTATGGGCATAAACTCTAAACGCCTGGTCCCGGCGCTGTTGGTCTCGGGCCTTCTGGTGCTCGGGCCGATTTTGCTCTGTTCGGAACTCCAGGCCAGATCTTCTTTCGGATTTAGCTCCAGTAGAGGTTTCTCCAGTCAACGCGCGGTAAAATTCGACAGGAATTCCTCCTGGTCGCCCGCAACGCGCGGCACCTGGAACCGGAGTGGCGGAGGCTTCTTCGGGGGTTCTCCTCAATCTTCCGGCGGCTATTCAAAGCCATCTACGAAGGAGAAAGCGGATCAAGGCTATTCCAAGCCCTCCCCTACGCAAACTCAGAGCTCCGGGGGTTACGCGAAACCCTCAACTCCAGGGTCGCCGCCTTCCGGTGGTACAGGAGCCGCCGTAGATCAGCGGTCGTCCTCATCGGGGTATTCAAAGCCGACTTCTCCATCAGGCACGCCTCCTGCCGAAGCCAAACCTGGCGGAACTGCTACGTCAGGGGGGTACGCCAAGCCAGGCGCGTCCCGTGCGGCCACGGAGAAGTTCACCGGAGGCTCCAAGTTTGACAAGCAAGTCGCGGATCAGGAAAGGAAACGCCGGTCTCTGGAATCTCTTCAGAGTTACAAAGCCGAGCAGGCCAAGTTCAAGAACACGGCCGCTCCGGTCGATCCCTCACAATACGGGTCCAGTCCTCTTCTTCGGAAGGGAAAGGTCTACACGGGTTTCGATTACGGAACTCATTACCAGCAGCGCGACAACTTCTACCGCGCTCAAGGTTATCGGCAGCCTGCCTATGCTTTTGGCGGTTCGTCGAGCTTCGGGATGTTCGACAGTCTGTTTCTCTTCTGGATGCTGAACAACATGGGCAACAGGAACGTTGCCGCCACAGCCTACCACCACTCGGATGATCCAGGATTCCAGAAGTGGCGGCAGGAGGTAGAGAACCTTTCCAAAGACAACCCGGACCTCAAGGCAAAGCTGGCCGAAATGGACAAGCAGATCAAAGCCTTACAAGGCACTCCCAAAGATCCCGCGTACCTCCCGCCTGGCGTGCCGCCGGAAATAGCTCTTGCCGCGACCGCCCTGGCATCGAAAAAACCGGAAAAAGCGCCGCTCAGATTCGCCGGTGGCCAATCCGGGGGTTGGTACGAGAAGTACGGGACATTGCTCCAGAAGACTGCTTCGGGCCTGGACGTGAAGGTGATCAGCACCAAGGGTTCGTTGGAAAACTTGAAGCTTCTACTGAAGGGCGACGCTGATATCGCAGTAGTTCAATCAGACGCTCTCGCACTAGCCGAGAAGAAGTTCCCGGGAAAAAATCTTGTGTCCGAACAGGCAAGCCTTTACGTAGAGTACGCTCAACTCATCGCCAACCGTCATAGCGGAGTCAAATCGCTGCGAGACCTGGATCCAAGGAAACACGTCGTCTATGTGGGACCGATGGAGTCCGGCACTGCCCTGACCTGGGTGGGCCTCTGCGAACAGGAGCCCAGATATAAGAAGATTCCTGTGAAGTACGCGGACTACGCGGCGGCATTGGCCGAAGTTGAGCGCAACAAGAACTCCCTGATGCTGTTCGTGGGCGGGCTCAACAGCAGCCTTCTCAACACCGCGGAAGAGGAGGCCAAGAAGTCTGAGAACATCCGACTGGTTGAGATACAGGACAGACATTTCGCAGACAAGAAGGACAAGAACGGGAACCCGATTTACAGGTACGTGGACATCGCTAGCAATATCTATCCATATCTTCAAAAGGGATGGATCTTCAGCGGCGATGTCAAGACATTGGGAGTTCAAGCCGTTCTCGTCCTGCGCACCGAGTGGGCGGCAAAATTCGGGCCTGAGTCCATGGACGCACTGTCCGCAGCCATACTCGAGACAAAACCCGAGATTCAGAAGATGGTGAATGGTGCAGCACAGAAGACGGGATCACTGTTCCGGGGCCCGGCCAACTTACGGCTAGCCTTGGCCTTACATGGTCAGGAGCAGTCCCTGCAAGTTCTCAACTTCATAACCAACAATTCCAAGGAGATGGCATGGCAGACAGCTGGAGCCTACTGAAACGGATCGGCCAAAAGAAGATCGATGACTTGAAGGAATCATTTTCCAGGCCCGCGTCGCAACGGATAGACCTGGACCTGCCGCTCGGTCTGAGAATGAACGCCTTGCTGGAGATCCCGGAGATTGACTTCATCCTTGGCGGAAACGACCTTAAAATGAAGCATCCCGGAGGCACCCTGACGGTAGCCTCCATGGGCAAGATACCCATGGGGGATTCGACTGTCCACCGTTTCTACGCCAATTTAGAGGGAGGCGTGTACGTGCTGCAGGTTGTTGTGGACAGCAATCACGCGATCGAGGAGTGCAAGCTGTTTACGCTTCTGGATGAAGTCTATCCGGACGACTGGGGATTCTGGCTGGCAGAGTCAGACGGGTACATAGGGCTGGACAGGTTTCAGATCAAGGACGGAACCGTCTACTATCGAGTTTGGGATAGCCAGGGCGGCGAGAATCCAACTGCTGGGGATCAGCAAAGTAGCAGCATGTCCCGCATTGCGCCGGTCCACCTGGAAGAGATGATTTACATGGACCCTTACGGGGAACAGAAGGAGATGGTAAGATACGAGAGCATGCTCTACGGGCGCCACGTCAACGACAACGTCGACGAGTACCTTCTGGTGTCCGCAGCCGAAGAAATCAACGGCGCGTCAGTGCAGATCATGCTTGGCATTGATCTGCAACCAGCGTCCATCAAGGTCATTTGACCGAAGTAGCCTACTAGGAGGACTGCCTATGAACGGAATTCTCGGATTCCTGAAATCTTTCGGTAAGGAAAAACTGAGCCAGGCCGGGGAGAGCGTAGCCAAGAAGATAGTATCCTGGGACCCGGAGACTGCTACCCAGGCCGAAATCGAGGAAATGATTAAAGAGCTGGACAAGATCACCGTCGAGGCGGGAAAGGCCCAGGCCAGCTACATCAAAGAAAAGAACGAAGCCGACGCGGCTCAAAAGAACTACGACAGATACCTGGCAGCCGCTGAGCTGCTCAACAAACAGACCGACGAGGCTCAGACCAGCGGAAACGCGGCCAAGGCCCAGGAATTGGCACCAAGCCTGGAAAAGCTGCTTCACGATCTCGAAACCATGAGGCCCGAGGTGGAACGGGAAGCTAGGGAAGCAGAAGAAGCAAAGGCATATTTCGATGAAGTGAAGGAATTGGCGGAATTGACCGCACAAAAGGTTAAGACAGCACGATCTCAGCTGGAACAAGCCCAAAGAGATATGCGCCGGGCCGAGGTGGAAAAGCAGAGGGCCGGGGCTCGAGCGGAAAAGTCGGAACATCTTGCCGGACTCCGAAAAGACGCTTCCAGCCTTGGAGTGGCCCTCGAGGCCATGAACAAACAGGCCGAATCAGCCAGGGCTTCCGCGGCGGCTTCCGACATGAAGGCCAAGCTGCTCAGCCCGGAGAAGGCCAAAGAAGACGAGAATATCCAGGCGGCCCTCAAGCAGGTTTCCGGTGAAGAAACGCCAAGCGGAAGCTTCGCCGACCGCCTGGCGGCGTTGCGAAAAAAGTGAGGCCTGGACACCATACGGAGATTCCGGAACCATTTCTGTCACGGCGGGAGCGTGTGTCGAGCGGGTTGCTCCCGCCGTCTCCTCGAACATTTCGTCATCCTACGTTGTCGGCAGGAACTGCAAAAAAGATCCCTTTACGAGCCAGCCAACCAGGTCAACTCGTTCAACGACCTGCAACTGGTGGAATCGGATCTCGGGAAATAACCTCTCCTCTTTGGGTAGGCAAGAGATAGCTCTGTCGCGGCCGGGTGAACATAAGAGTCTGCACGGTATCAGCGATCACCCTCAGCCGAACCTTGGAATTAGCCCGATCCGCAAGTGTGCCCACCCCTGTCCGTGGTTGGCTGGCAGTGTGCCGGTTTCCGCGCCCGACACCGCCTCAATTCCAGTGGCTGTCCCCGTGAAAGGAATCATAGGCATCATTGAATGATGCTTGTGTAGAGCCCTTCGCATCAGCGCCTCCGTCTTTCCCTCAATCGACGTCCCAGCGCTTTGACACTGAGCACTTGCTTTTCGCGGACTTCTGGTTATATATTCCGGCGTATCCTGATATCGATGAGCATTCAAAAGAGTAAGATGGGTGGGAACTGCTTTGTGCAAACAAGCTTCCCCCCAGATTTGTTCTTTGCAAGCGAACTAGTATGAGCTGATGCGCCGTAAAACGAGTGACGGTGCGAGGCCGCTGCATCGCCGGCCTTATGGGAATTTGCAAAATCCCTAGTCATGGGTTTGCCTCGTCTGGAGCGGGGTGCAAAGGTGGTGGGTTGCAGTGACAAACCATTCGAGAGATTGGCTTGCCCAGGCTATTAGTGATCTGGAACAATCCCGCTCGTCGAAGTCCGCGGATCGGCATGTGTGTTAGAAGATCCAATGGTACGGCTGTGGAACGACAAACTACATTGTACTGGATGATTTGCCAATGAAGATAGCTTTATTGGTGATGCTCAATCTGGCCCTCGGGGGCCTATTTGTTTTTCTGCTGCGGAAGCCGGACCTACTCACCTACTACATTAAGGGCCGTTTTTGGCTTACTTGGCTCGCTATAGCAATCATTACCCTGATGGACGAGTTGACGTCGGTGTTCTACGCGCCGGCAGAGGCTTTTCGTTTCATGGGGCCAAGCGCAATAGTTTTCGTAGCGTTTACCGCGGTCTTCATACATTACATGACAACCCGCCTGGTGGAGATCGCTGAGATCCTGGAACACCACGGGATATTCGGCGGCGGGGTTTATTCGTTTTCCTATTTGGTGCTGGGGCCGACGGTTTCTTTTGTTGCGATTTCTTCAATCATGGTGGACTACATATTAACCGCATGCTTGTCGTCGGTCAGTGCCATCGAAAACGTTTCCTCCTTTTTTTCCGTTCCCCATTATTCCAAAATGATTATGGCCTTGGCTGTGGTTTGGGCGATAGCGGGTCTCAACATACTCGGGATTCGGGAAAACGCTCGGTTCACATTTGCGGTTTTTATCCTGGCGGCCATCCTCTTTCTGAACCTCATCGTTTCCGGCATCCTGGCGCTGGACGGAGGGTCGATAGTACGGCTCAAGCAATCCGTCGCCGAGGCCTCGCACGATCTTCAGACCGGCTCCTGGGTCAAGAGTTATGGTGTATTCATAGCATCGGTTGCCAGTTGCGTTCTAGCTTACTCGGGTGTCGAGTCTGTATTGCAGACAGCGGGCCTGGTACGCAGTTGGCGCGAAATTGGCAAGGCGTATATCTTTCTGGCTATCTCGGTCGGAATAGTGACCCCCGTATTGGCCGCGCTTGCCCTGAGTGCGCCCATAGACTTTGCCCGCCACGAGGGAGATCTGATCACCCACTATGCTACGATGCTCAACGGCCTGCCATTCGGAGCAGCCATAGCCGGACTGGCCGGGCTCACTCTTGTCATGGCTGTCAACACTGCCTTCGTTGCGTCGAGCGAGCTAATGGAGAGGATAGCGGAAAGATATCGATTCCATTGGCTCATTGCCACCAACAGCAATCAGTCCTTGTACCGTATCCACATACTCAATGCCGCTGCGTTTTCCACGATTATCCTGATTACCCAGGGAAGCCAGATGACACTTGCGGAAATGTACGCCCTCGGACTGATAGCCAGTTTCTGCATCAACATGGGATCCCTTTTGATCTACCGGTACTCCATGGGCACCAAGGAAGTCAGATCGTTCAACACCAGCCGGCTCATCACCTTGATCATGTGGTTGATATTTGTCAGCTGCTTCACCTTTCTGGCGTGGATGAAGCCGCACGGTACCGAATTATGGGCATCGGTGACCTTCATCGTGCTGTTGGCCGGACTGCTGGTAGCACGCACCAGGGCCCCGGAGATCCATGAGATCGCACAAGGGGACAGTGAAGGCGCCCTGATAGAGTATTTGGCGGATTCACCGTCCCGGTACGTCCGCATACTTTTCAGGCGCCCCAGAGAAGAAGCCCTCGAAAAGACGCAGGAAACACAGGCTTTTGTGACCTTCTACAGTCCCCGGGAGGGCGCCCCCACCAAGCTCGCACCGAACCATTTTCGGTTCCCAGCCCGAACCCGGAGCGTTTATCAACACGTGGTCGGTCTCTTGAAGGTCGTGGAGCAGGAGCTGACTGGCTTCAAAGTCACCGTGGTTTTCGGTTGGCCCCTCTCCTCTTGGGTTGATCGCATCTCCATAGGGGTAATGGTATTCAACATTATGCGTCTTCCCCGCCAATTTTCGAATTTCAATTTCGTGATCCATTATCCGGGAAGACCCTACGTCAAACGCGGCAAAGACAAATCCGGCAAGAAAAAGGGAACCGCAAAGGCCGGGGGTTAGGACGGACAGGCGTCAACTTACCGGGCAAAAATCGACTCGTAAATCCCCGGCCTCCTTTTAGAAAAGCTGATCCTTACCCACAACCGAGGTTGCTGGACACCGGTTGTGGGTAAGGATCAGGACAGGGCAGGCGTGATTCATTTTTTGGGAATTCGGGATCCATTCCTTTTCATCTATTTCAGGGCAGTAACAACTTCGGATGGGAGCAGGGTGTTGAGGAACTCCCGCTTGACCTCCCGGAAACCTGATTGGATAGCGTGAGATTCCATCAAGACCGGTCGGCAGCCACCCAAGAGATACGGGGCCAGTTTATAAAGGCGTTCGTACATGACGGGGGTACCAGTCTTCTTGCTGAGATTGACCAGGATCAAACGACCACCGGGTTTCAAAACCCGATGAAATTCCCTCAGGACCACCGGAAAGTCGGAAATGGGTATAAGATCCAACATATAGCTGTTGTAGAGTGCATCAAAGTGCTCGTCAGGAAACGGCAAATTCCGGGCATCTCCCTGCCGCAAGTCGAAATTGGAATAACCCTTTGCAGATACGAATGTTTTGGTTTTTTGCAACATCTTCGGTGAGAGGTCGATCCCATACACAACATTGTTTGGATCCATTCTCTTTAGAAATTCAAGAAACGTGCGTCCTATGCCCACCGCCACTTCCAAGACCCGATCATGGGATTTGATTTGAGCCAACTCAAGGCCTCTCATGCGAGCGTATTTTTCGAATGGTGCGGCCAGGAAGTAGATTTTGCTGTATGAATCGTAGGTCTTCTTGATCTTGGCTGTATCGACCGGGGCCTCGACCATTCCATCGATCATTGCACAAAGTTGCTGGCCTTTCATGATTCTCCCCCCTTTTCTTTCAGTATCTCTTGGGCAACAGGACCTAGCAGTTGTCTTACAAGCCCTGTCAAGTCGTCGACCTTGATCAGAGAGATACAGCATGTCTTTCCATCCATTTTCCAGCTTACAACGGCTAGCTTGTCACCTGCACGGATATTTGCCCTATCCCTCAGATCTTTCGGGAGAACCATTTGCCCCCTCTCGTCTACTGTTATTATTGACTCGATACTGCAGCAACCAATCGCCTGGTCTGCTCGGTTTGTCTGAGTCTGGTCAGCTCCTTTGGTAGTCATGGTTGAATCCTCCGCATCTGATTCATCTGATAAATCAGGGTAAACGGAATATACTTATTCCTGACGGGAAGTCAAGCGCGAAATAAACCCATGATCCTCCTGAGCAGACCTTATCTGCACAGAGCCCAGAAAATCCCATTTCACCTGCATCAGCGCTCGCTAACCTGCCTGCCGCACCGGTATGAAAGAAACGCCCCCCTCCCTGAGCTTCTCCTGCCCAAGATCGTGAAAATGATACAGATACCGACATGTCGAAGAAGGAGACGGCACCGACCTCCTTGAGGTTTTTCATTTTTTTTCGATGCGCGATCAGGGTTAAGGATTATGTTCTCAGGTAGGATATTTCTGTGGCAGACTTGTAGGTTGGCAGAGCCCGCTGGGCACTGCAATCGCAGTTCAGCGAGCGCGGAAGCCGCACGAACCTGCCAGGAAGGAATGATCGAATGCGTGTCGCCGTGGCCATGAGCGGCGGGGTCGACAGCACAATCTCGGCTCTTCTGCTCGGGCGGATGGGCTATGAGGTTATCGGTCTGCACATGTGCCTGCACCCCGAATCCCATCGAGCCTGGCATTGCGCGCAAAAGGCCGCGGAGGAACTGGGCGTTCCTATTCATCATGTCGATTTTTCACGCGAATTCGGTGAATTGGTATTAGCGCCGTTTGTCGCGGCATATGCGGCTGGCCGGACTCCTTCTCCATGCCCCCTGTGCAATCGGGTCATGAAGACCACACTACTGTTTCAGCGTGCTCTTCAATTCGGCTGCGAGAAGCTCGCGACCGGCCATTATGCTCGAGTGGAGCAAGCCGGTGACGAATGGGTTTTGCGTCAGGCCGTTGACAGAAGCAAGGACCAGTCGTACTTTCTTTTTATGCTGACGCAGCAAATACTTGAGAGAACCTTGTTTCCGCTCGGGGCCCTGAGCAAGGCTACAGTGAGGGAAATTGCAGGCCAGGAAGGCCTTTCTGTGGGTTTGTCCGCGGAATCGCAAGAGCTTTGCTTCATGCCAGATGGAGACTACCGGCAGTTTCTTCGCAAACATGGAGTGCAAGAAAGGCCGGGGCCCATTGTGGATAGCAGCGGCAAGGTGCTGGGCCGCCACAGCGGGATCGATGTTTACACGGTGGGCCAGCGACGGCGTCTGGGGATATGCGGGCGCAAACCTTTGTACGTAATACGGATTGACCCAGACAACGATACTGTGGTCGTTGGAACCAAAGAACAGACCTATTCATCGGGATTCAGGATGACGGGGGTGAACTTCGTACGGCCTGCGCACCCAGTTTCGGGCGAGGAGTTCTCGGTCAAGGTCCGTTCGACTGCCAGGCCCATGCCATGCCGTGTAGCGGGCGTAACCTCGGATGCTCTTGAGATAACGTTCCGTGACCCACAGTCCGCTGTGGCTCCTGGTCAGGCTGCCGTACTGTACTCGGGAGACAGGCTTGCCGGAGGAGGATGGATAGAGGAGACGTGGCTATAGAGATGGACCCACATCTGCAAGCTAAGGAGCGCAAGGTGAAAGAGGTTATCCGGCAGGTTGTGGACCAAGGCCGGGTGATCGTGGCGTTCTCAGGTGGAGTGGATTCAAGCCTCGTGCTCTGGGAAACCGTTCGCGCCTTGGGCCCGGAACGAGTGACCGCCGTTACCGCCACTTCTCCTACGTCGTTTCCTGAAGAGGAAATCGAAGCGAGGGCTTTCGCGGATTCCTTGGGAGTGGAGCATCTGGTTGTCCCCACCAGCGAATGCGAGGACCCTGATTTCATGAGCAACCCGCCTGACCGCTGCTACCTGTGCAAACATATCCGTTACTCGATGTTGAAGCGTCTAGCCGAGAACATGGGAGCGTGCGCGATTTTCGACGGAACTCAGGCAGACGACGACCCATCCCAACGGCCCGGATCGCGTGCGATCAAGGAACTAGGAATCGTTGCTCCGTTGGCCGAAGCTGGAATTGGCAAACAAGACGTTAGAGAGATGCTCAGGGAGGCAGGATTCACATTTCTTGCCGAGAAACAAGCTCAACCGTGCTTGGCCACACGGATCCCCACCGGCGAGGCCATCACTCTGGACGCGCTGGAGACCGTGCGTCAGGCCGAGTTGTTCTTGAAGCAACGTGGCCTCAAAATTGTCAGGCTGAGACACCATTTCAACCTTGGCCGCATAGTCACGGACAGGCACGGTATGTCTTTAATTTTTTCGGATGATAGTGTGCGTGAAGAGATCCGTATTGGCCTTGAGAAGCTAGGATATAAATATGTTACCCTGGATCTCAGCGAGTACGGTAAGCCCAAGTAAGCGATTGATCTGATTCCTGGAATCCGTCTCGTGCTTAGGAGCCGCTTCAGTCATTCTGGTCTACCCCGGCTCCACCTCCGGAGCAAGCGACGGAACCAGGGCCTTTCAATCGAGCATGCCGCGCCTCCCTTATTGATCTGAAGGGTTGCACCAATGTAGAATAATCTATGATCAGGCAAGGCATTTTCCAATGACCGAGATCAATGCTCCCAAATCGCCTCTTGAATGGCATGACGTGCCGGATCTCACGCAGCCGTTGTTGGTAACGGGGTTTCACGGGTGGTCCGACGCGGGAAGTGTCTCGAGCGACACGCTGACTTTCCTGATAGACACTCTTCGGCCCAGGGTGTTTGCGACCCTGGATGAAGAATCCTTCGTGAATTACACGCTTGACAGGCCGATCGCTCAGATTGAAGACGGGGTCATTCACGAGATGGAGCCCATGGCATGCTGCTTTGCTTCCTGGGCCAACAGTGATGCCGGTCACGACCTGGTCCTGTTTTTGGGGAGAGAGCCGCATTTCAGCTGGCAAAGCTATTCGAGGATTGTGCTGGACTTGATTGATAAACTTGGTGTAATAAGGCTTTATACTGTCGGGGGGGTCCAGGACACGGTTTCGCACACATCACCTCCTCTGATAAGCGTTGTGGGGTCGTCACCTTCGGTGGTTACCGAGACACTGCAGCTCGGCGCTGGTTTGAGGGCCGCGGAATATTACGGCCCTGTGAGCATCCACTCTTGCCTTGTCCGGACGTGCAGCGAGGCAGGAATTGAAGCAGTCAGCCTGTGGGGTCATGTGCCGGCGTACTTGCAGAAAAGTCCGAGAGTAGTGACCAAATTGGTCGCACTGCTGAATCGCGTTGTGGGGATGCACTGTCCTGTTCACGGATTGAAGCAAAAGACCCAGGAACTCGACAAGAAAATAAATGAAGCACTACTCAGGGACCCGAGTTTGAAAAAATTCGTGGACAGCATCGAACAAGAGAAAAAGTCGGAGACGCAGGCCAAGAAAGACGATAAGATAATTCGATTGGACGATTTTGTGCGCCGCGATTCTCGCAACGATCCTGAACCTTCGAGCTGACAGATCAGACATTAGCCGGGGTCGGCATAGGCTTATGGACTCAAGCAGTTACGCCATTCAAATAATTCCCGACCTGACCATAGACGACAAGTACACGGCCATCATTACCGAGGCCCAAAACCGCATAGCCTCGTTCACCGGTAATGCACTCAGAGACCACCGTATACCCGAGCTGTTCTTGCTGGATAAGAGTAAGCTGAGCGTTCAAGAGGCTGCCGCGGTGCTGGCGGACCAGGGAAGGCTGGCCACAGGATTTCAGTTCGAGGCGCGAACCGATGGCTCGGATGACAACTTCCGGATGTACGTTCGAAAGCACTCCGAAGACGGCAAGTCGTTCAAGTTCTACCTTACGCCGGCAGTCCAGCAGATAATGCTTCAGCTTATATCCTTGGAAGACCGGCGCACGGTCGCCATATTCTCCATGCTAGGAAGCTCGCTGGACGTGGGTTACCGGATACTGACGACTCTATATGGCAACCAGCTCAGGAGACTGGTCGAAAAAACCGCTCCGTTCCTACGAGAAGGCATAAGCTCAAAGATTGAGAAACTGTCTCTTGCCAGAGCGGACGACGATACAGGGATCTGGAAGGACCCCGCAGCGCCTGAAACCACAGTGATGCAGCCGGCGGGAAACCGGCCGGGGTCCGAAGACAACTTGCTTCAGGTCCTTGTGGACGACAACGTCTTCGAGGAAATAACGCATTATGTGGAGAACGTTATCTCCAGGAGCGACAGGATACGGGAAAAAAGGCTGAGGCTGGAACAGAATCCGAACATGCCTAGACACGAAATCTACCAACAGATGGTCAAGGAAGACCTCGACCAGCTGGAAAACTGCTACGCTCGAATCCACATCTATCTGAAAGCCTTCTATAAGAACAAAGACAGAAGATCGTTCCCCCAAAATAAGATACTCAGACAGTTCTTTGCCAGCCAGATCGAAAAAATAAGCGGCGAGACAGGCCTGCTGGAGGATTTACTGGCCCTCAACCAGGACGGGTACTTCAAGAACCTTTCCCGCCACAAAGAGTTGACCGACGGTTAAGCCTCAGGCTGCAGGCTTTCTATTTGCTCTTTTACCACCAGGCGCATCCAAAAGCGCCACGATCAGAATCCGTTTCTCAATGAATCTGCGAGGACGCCTTTGTCCAGGTAAAGAATCCTCCTTGATTTTTGTGCGGCGCGCGGGTCGTGGGTCACCATTATTATGGTCTTGAGGAATCTTTCGTTGAGCTGGCCCAACAGGGACAAGACATCCGTGGCCGAATTCTTGTCGAGATCGCCGGTAGGCTCGTCGGCTACCAGAATTAGAGGATCCGTAACCAGGGCGCGTGCTATGGCAACCCGTTGCTGCTGCCCGCCCGAGAGCTCGGAAGGAAAATGATCCATTCTATCGGAGAGCCCCACTGCCTCAAGTGCCGCTGTTGCGTGATCCTTACGATCGCCGCGGGTCAGCGATGTCAGCAGAAGAGGGAGTTGCACGTTCTCAAACGCAGTCAACACTGGGATAAGATTGTAGAATTGGAAAATGAAACCGACGTTGGAAGCGCGCCACCTACTCAGTTCGGCCTCTCCTAACTCCGCTATGTCCACTCCGCCAACCCGCAGGGTTCCGCTGTCAGGAGTGTCTATTCCTGCTATAAGATTGAGCAGGGTGGTCTTTCCCGAACCCGACGGTCCCATTAAGGCCAGAAAATCCCCCCTGTGCACCGTCAACGAGATGTTGCGCAATACGGCTATCTCCTGTGTCCCTCTGCGATAGGACTTTGCCAGGTCCTCAATTACCACGATCGGATGCGACTCTCCCGCCTGATCGCTCATTCCAGAACCTTTACCCTGTGGCCGTCCGCCAAGGACTTCGCCGGGTTAAGCG
>Ga0172371_10001911_pt1 | contig 33124 bp, 33 predicted proteins | sample Lak12m_FD_114543 | JGI IMG/M metagenome (GOLD analysis project Ga0172371, IMG submission 114543) | Freshwater microbial communities from Kabuno Bay, South-Kivu, Congo - kab_022012_12m | ecosystem: Environmental > Aquatic > Freshwater > Lake | place: Democratic Republic of the Congo: South-Kivu...
CAGGGCTTGAACAGCAATGTTTTTGTCCCGGAGGGACAGCCGATAATAGCCCGGCACTTCAGTGCCGGGCAGACCGAAATACCCTTAAGTTAGCGCCTATGGGGTGTGGGGGTGAGGACTCACGCAATCCCGCGGCGAACGATTACTGTGGGCCAAGCAAAAAGAGGCTACGGAATCGAATCCGTAACCTCTTTGTTATCGTGGTAGCGGGGGGAGGATTTGAACCTCCGACCTTTGGGTTATGAGCCCAACGAGCTACCTGGCTGCTCCACCCCGCGGCATCCGCTTAACATAGCAGCCGGTTTCGCCCGTGTCAAGGGCGGCCGCCCGAGAATTCGATCTCGACGGGGACCATGAGGCTCCACGGGGCGCATGGAGCCGCTTACGCCACGAAGAATAATTCCCGCTCCTGAAGGGTTCCGCAGTGCTTCGCCACGATGCCTGAGCTTTTCCGGCTATTCGCGCGCTTCCGCCCCCTCCAATCTCTCCGGGTAGCATTTCCTCAGGACCGCTAAGACAGCGGCCTTCAGGCGGAAGGTGTCCCCCTCCTTCTCCACAAGGGCAGCGGCATGCTCAAAGGGCAGGTGATTTCCCTGTTCCGAGAGAAAGGCGTGGATGACGACGGGCAAAGGGGGAAAACGGGCCTGGAGTCTCTCGATAACTTCCAGCTCCACCACGTCAGGTATTTCGGGGTCGAGTATGAGAAGGTCCGGCGGATCCTTAACGTCAATCATCATCAACACTTCATGGGCGTCTTTGGCAATCTGAGCCCGGTAACCAGCCTCTCGAAACTCCCTGCGGAGAAACTCCCTCACGTTGCGGTTGCGATCAGCGATCAATATCCTGAACGGGTTCTGCATGCCGGTAACGCCCCGAAATAATGGTCGAAGCGTAGTGCAATCCTTGTGCCACCCTCCGAATGGATCAGCGGCACGTTCTGTGTGTGACAACAGGGTCATAGGCTCACCTGCCGCCGCGGTGGCGCCGTGAAGATCGTAGGGCCTGTCAGTAATTCTTACACCCTGTAAAGACGATGTATCCGAGACCGGCGGGCGCGCCGCACTCTTGGACGCACGTCCGGACTGGCAAATACCAAGCGGCGACCGACGAGGAACGAGCATGGTTTCCGGTATGGAAGCACGAGTACCACAGGAACGGGGCCTCGTAAACCCCATATCACATTCGCCCTGGACACGCATCCGAGGCTCTGGTAAAAGAGGCGGGTTCGATCTCTGGACGGAAGGAGTATATTCGTGGACTGGAAGATACTGATTGTAGGCGCTTTAGCAGGCATTTTCTCGTTTGCCGCCGTGGCCGTGGGCCAGGTTGGCGTGCCGCCATCGGGCCTGAAACTGGAGACTCTCAAGGAAGGCGCCGGCCCCTTGCCGAGGAAAGGACAAAAGGTCACCGTCCACTACGTCGGTACCCTCATTGACGGAAAGAAATTCGATAGTTCCCGGGATCGCGGGGAACCCTTCACATTCACGCTGGGCATGGGCGAGGTCATTCCGGGATGGGATGAGGGAGTGGCCAGGATGAAGGTGGGAAGCCGCGCCAGGCTGACCATCCCGCCGCAACTCGGATACGGCGCTCGCGGGGCCGGCAATGTAATTCCACCCAATGCTACCCTCGTTTTTGACGTGGAATTGCTCGACGCCCGATAGCAATATTGTCCTGTGGCACCTTTACGGCCCCTATCCGCTGTGAAGGGTTCTGAAGAACGGTTCGGGGAAGGACTTTCCGCAAAAGGTCCCTCCCCGTTGTATTTTCAGAAATAAATTGTGCATGAAAACGGGCTTTGCATGAAGTTCTCCAATTGAAACGCCGAGGTAGGACATGGTTGACTTGTGGGTAGCCGCGGTACTCGGAATCGTGGAAGGCTTGACCGAGTTCCTGCCCGTATCGAGTACCGGGCATCTGATCATCGCGAACGATCTTCTCCGCTTCTCAGGCGAGAAGGCCGCGACGTTCGACGTATTCATACAACTGGGAGCCATCCTGGCAGTGGTGGTTCTCTATTGGCGCCGCTTCACAGGGCTGATTCCCACTCAAGGCATCACCTTCTCCCCTGAACAGGGATTCTCTGGAGCTCGCGGCCTGGCCCTGCTCGGCCTTACGACTCTACCCGCACTGGTAGCCGGTTTCCTTGCCCATCACGCCATCAAGACGTACCTGTTCGGTCCCATCACCGTGGCCTGGGCCCTTGGAGTCGGAGGAGTCGGCATCATCCTCGCGGAGCGTTTCAAGCCTGAAGCGGACGTCTTTACCCTCGATCAGATGACCTACCGACAGGCGTTCCTCGTGGGGCTCTTTCAGTGTCTCGCTCTCTGGCCGGGAATGTCGAGGGCGGCATCGACGATCATCGGCGGCCTCTTCAGCGGTCTGAATCGAAAGACGGCAGCGGAATACTCGTTCCTTGCGGCCGTTCCGGTCATGATTGCCGCAACGGGGTACGATCTCTACAAGGGGTGGGGATTGCTCCGGTATTCGGATATCGGTTTCTTTGCCCTGGGCTTCGTGGTTTCTTTCGTTGCCGCTGCGGCGGCCGTAAAGACGTTCATCGCGCTGGTTCAACGCTGGTCCCTGTTGCCCTATGCGTGGTACCGGATCGCAATTGCCCCGATCATCTATCTCGTGATGAAGTACTAACACCGGTTCGGGGAATGAAACCTTCCTCGCCTTTGTGGAAGTGCTGGGGATATGATCGTCAAGCGGGATTCAGGCTTGGGTAAAAGGGAAGTAGAGGGAGAGATTCGCGGGATTCCGCGTTCGGCCGACGTGAAAACTGACAGGGATGGACCGGTGCTCCCGTGCGCCGTCCCGAATCGGCGGCTGCGGGGTGCGTTGGTTATCGATGATCAGCCTGTCGAGGCATTCGGGGAGCGCTCGTCCGGCAACTTCTCGATTTCGGTGAGATACCGGTCACTGAAAACGTCCGCGTACTTCAGTATCCAGTCAATGACAGCGTCCATCCCAAGGTCGCGCCCTGCCTTCTCGGACTCGATCCATTTGTGCCGTTCTATTTCCCGGGCCTGAAACTCGAGGTATTGTTGCAGATTCATGGGTACACCGACCGTCAAAGTTGTCGTGGTCTTCCAAATCATGTAATATCACCGCAATGTATTCTTAGTTGGAAACTGAGTGCCTGTCAAGTCGAATATGAGAGGCAGGTTAGCGAAGATGGAGGCAATGATGAACAACCCATTGGTGGCACTGACTCAGTTCGGACAGTCTGTCTGGTGCGACAACCTCAGCCGGGAGCTGATTCGGTCCGGCGAGCTCAAGAGCCTGGTAGAACGTGACGGTGTTTCAGGGATAACCTCAAATCCGACCATTTTCCAAAAGGCGATCAGTCAGGACCGTGGCTACGACAACGACATCCATGAGCTCGTGGACGAAGGAAAGACCGTCGAAGAAATCTACGAGCACCTCGCGGCTGACGACATCCGTGAAACAGCCGATATCTTGAGCGGGATCTATGAAAAATCCTCGGGAGCGGATGGCTACGTGAGCCTCGAGGTTTCCCCTCACCTCGCGTACGACACCAACGGAACCATCGATCAGGTCAAGCATTTGTTTGAGCTCGTGGGTCGAAAAAACGTCATGATCAAAATACCCGCGACCCCACAGGGAATGCCCGCGATCAGCGAAGCCGTCGCGGCCGGAATCAACGTCAACATCACCTTGATCTTTTCACTGGAGCAATACCGAGACGCTGCCACGGCATATATCGAGGGCATCGAGAGGTTGGCCGCGGCCGGCGGCGACGTTGGGACTCCGGCCTCAGTGGCTTCTTTCTTCGTGAGCCGCGTGGATACCATGATCGATGAACGATTGAAGGACGTTCTGGATCCTCGTTCCAGGACTGCGGCGACTCAGTTGCTTGGAAAGGCGGCGATCGCAAACGCTCGTCTGGCCTACGTCATGTACAAGGAGATCTTTTTCGGAGAACGCTTCTCTCGGCTGGCAGCGCAAGGAGCGCGACGCCAGAGACTACTCTGGGGAAGCACCAGCACCAAGAATCCCACCTATCCCGACACATACTACGTGGACGAGCTCATCGGGCCGGATACCGTCAATACCATACCGCCGGTGACGCTCAATGCCTATCGGGACCACGGCAAACCCGCGTCCACTTTGGAAGAAGGATTGGAGGAGGCTCGGGGCGTTTTCGAGCAGCTCAACGATCTGGGGATAGACGTTCCGGAGGTCATGGATCGACTCCTCGAGGACGGAGTGAAAAGCTTCGCGGATTCATACGACGCTTTGCTGGCCGAGATTTCCAAGAAGCGGACCCGACTTCTGCGCGGGTGGGGGCATCGCTCGGCGTCGCTGGGGGCCGTGCAAAAACGCGTCGACGAAACTCTCTTGGATCTGGACAACCGCAAGATATCAGAGGGCATTTGGACAGGAGACGCCTCGATCTGGTGCGACGGGGCCGCGGCCCAAGCGGCGATCAACCAGAGGCTTGGGTGGCTCCAGGTCGTGGAATCCATGGCAGGGGAGAAGCAGAGGCTAACGGATTTCGTCGAAGAAATAAGGGCTGAAGGATTCACCACCGTGGTTCTGCTGGGCATGGGTGGCAGCAGTCTCGCCTCGGAGGTGTTTGCTTCTCTTTTCGGACCCCGTGAGGGGTATCTCGATCTCAAGGTGCTCGACACGACGGTCCCCGGCTCGATTCTCGATCTCGAGGGGCGTCTGGACATGGACCGGACGCTATTCATTGTCTCCAGCAAATCCGGCGGCACCCTGGAGGTGACGTCTCTCTACAAGTATTTTCGGTCCAAGATGGAACAGCGGTTCGGCGACCAGGCCGGCCGGCACTTCGTAGCAATCACCGACCCGGGAACCGGATTGGGGAAGCTCGCCTCGGAGCACCGTTTCCGGAGGGTTTTTCTCAATCCTCCTGACGTTGGAGGACGCTTCAGCGCACTCTCCTATTTCGGACTCGTGCCTGCGGCGCTTGTGGGAGTGGACCTGGATCACCTCCTGATGAGGGCAGGCCAGGCCGTGGAAGCGTCGGGGCCCGGAGTGACATCGCTGGAAAGCCCTGGCGTCTGGCTTGGCGTGGTCATGGGCGACGCTGCTCTCAGCGGCAGGGACAAACTGACTCTCCTCCTCTCTCCGGGAGTGAGCGCATTCGGGGGTTGGCTGGAACAACTCATCGCAGAGAGCACGGGAAAGAACGGGACGGGGGTCCTCCCTATCGACGGCGAGCCCCTGGGCGCGCCTGACAAGTACGGTACCGACCGGCTCTTCGTGTACCTGCGGCTGGACGATGCAGGAACCTTCGACAGCGAGGTCTCGACCCTCGAACAAGCGGGTCATCCGGTTGTAACGCTGCGACTGCACTCGCCGTACGACGTGGGACGGGAGATGTTTCGGTGGGAATTCGCGACCGCGGTCGCCGGGAGCTTGCTGGGCATCAATCCCTTTGACGAGCCTAACGTGCAAGAAGCCAAGGACCTGACGAGGAAGTTCCTCGAATCCTACCAGAAGCAGGGCAACCTTCCGGCTCTGGACCGCGTCGACGGGGACAGCCCCGATCTCTCCTACGCGCTGAACGCTTTTCTCGAGCCCGTGAAACCTGGCGATTACGTTGCATTCAATGCGTTTATCCAGCCGACCGCGGAAAACCGATCCATACTCCAGACCATGAGGGCCCTGGTCCGTGACAGGTTCTCCGTGGCCACCGCAGTGGGATTCGGCCCCAGGTACCTTCACTCGACGGGACAGATACACAAGGGGGGGGCAGACACCGGGCATTTCATCCTCCTCACCGCGGACGACGCGCAGGACGTGCCGATTCCCGGCGCGCCGTACTCCTTCGGGGTGCTGAAGAGTGCTCAGTCTATGGGCGACTATGAAGCGCTGAAGAAGAGAGGGCGCCGCATCCTGAACGTTCACTTGAAATCCGAGGCAGGTCTGGCCGCTCTGCTCGGATGCCTGCATGAGCCGGCATGACGAACGTCGCTCTGTACTCTGTTGCGGAAACACGGTTGCTGATCTTCATCCGCAGAGATTGCTTCCCCCGCTGGGAGCGGGGGAAGCAATGACATTCCCGCGACGTGTCATTGCGAGGAGCGGAGCGACGAAGCAATCCCCATGGGACACAGGGCTGCGAGACCGTATTTGAGAGATGCTGCTCTACAATTCCGGGGCGGCTGTCGGTCCGCTTCGGGACACCTCGGGCCAATGCCCCCCTTTTCCCCTCGGAGGAAGACAAGATGGCTCATAACGGTTACAGAGTGAGATCGAGCGCTGAGCTCAGCCCATATCAGAAAAGAATAGAAAACATCGAGAACGTGATTTTGTGTGTCGCCGAAGCCGAAAAGCTCGTATCCGAGCTGGGGAGGTCGCTGCTTGAGGACATGGCGCCCCTGCCTCAACCGTCGCGTCAGCCGGCCGCGCGGAAGATGCCTCGTTGGACAGGAGCGGGAAGACGAAGTCACGGACAGAAGAGACCGGAGGCGGTCATGCCCCAGACGAGCGGCGAAGGCCGCTGAAGAACATTCATTGACGGAAACGTCCCGGCCCTGATTGCACGGAGCCCGGCCCCGTTTAATCATGAATAATTGCAGGACGATCCCTTGGGGAATCGCCCTAATACTGGAATCCGACGTTCACGAATGCGCCATGCCACCGGGCTTTCACTTTCTCGTCATTGTGACCGCTCATTTCCAGGCTCGTGGAACGGTATCCGATTTCTACGTCAAAGGAGAACGTGCCGTGGCCGTACAGGCTTGTATCCCATATCACGGGGCGTAAACCGGTGGAGATCTCCCAATCCGTTATCTTGGACTCGGTGGGTCGGTTCAGCCCGGGGAGCGGTATCCTGAAACGCCCCTGAAGCGTTATGGGGACGTCCCTGATCCGTCCCGGCATGGCTCTACCGTGAACTCCGATGGTGATCGGATTCGCCCCCTTGATTTGGCGAACGCGTGACCCGAAGCCGAAAGCACTGAACGTCGATCCCCTGTCCTTGAACGTGATCGTGTCCTTCGCGTAATCCGCGTCGATCCCAAGGCGCAGCATCGGGTGGCGAATCAAATCGATGTCGAGTCCAACGCGCGTGCCCCCGAAATCCAGCTCGGGGATGAAAGACGGGTTGCCCGTGTCGATGATGCTGCCCACCCTTCCCTGAATCCGCCGGTTTTCCTCCACCGCCAAACGGAGACCGATCCGGTCTATGTAGAGCTCGGTGAGCAGTTCCTTGAACGGCTCCGGGTCCTCGGTGAAGCCGAGCTCATCCTTGAAGTCCGCACTCTGTCCATTGACTTCGAGGCTACCGGAGGCCAGACGGGCGAAGAAAATCCTTATTCCCAAGTTGGCCCGGTAATCTGACCAATCGAACCAGGACGACGACCCCCACCACGAAAACGACGGCTCCGCACAAGAGACTCCGGGCGCAGCGAGCGCTCCGGTCAACGTCATGAGACAAAGGAACAGGAGCACGCGGGGGATGTGGTTGCTGAGCTTCAATCCATACCTCTTGGCCGTTCACCCAAGAAAAACAAGATAAAATCATACTATTACGAATGAATCATATAGCATGCGCGACCGATCTGTCAAGAAATTATCGACCGCTCACAACAACGCCTTCGCGGCCTTCCGGTTACGACATGGGCCGCCGGTGGTTCAGCATGATCTGCACGAGGCGTAAGAGCCGTCATTCTTGTTGAATCCGAAAACGGGATAGTTTATTGTGAATATGGGATAAAGTTGGTCGCGGAAGTTCGGCATGCCGAACCGACGTAATCACTGCTCCGTTCGATTCGACACTGCTCTGCGGATCTCCAGTGGTTGATCTCCCTGATGCGCCATTGGCCGGAGGTGGACATGACGGTCGGAAGAACACCCAGGGTATTGCTGGCCAAGCCTGGTCTGGACGGTCATGACCGGGGAGCCAAGGTCGTCGCCCATGCCCTCAAGGATGCGGGATTCGAAGTCATCTATACCGGGCTGCACCAAACGGTGGAGATGATCGTCGAAGCAGCCATCCAGGAAGACGTCGACGTTATCGGCCTTTCCATCATGTCCGGCGCTCACGTTCCCATCTGCCGCAGGCTCGTTGAACTCCTCAGATCCAGGGGAGCCGGTGACATCATGGTTGTCGTGGGGGGGGTGATTCCGAGCCGAGACATCCCCGTTCTGAAAGAGTTGGGGGTCTCTGAAGTCTTTCCCGGCGGGTCCGACATCGACGCGCCGGCCAAGTTCATCCGAGAACACGTCGCATAACATTCCAATACCTTCCAGAGGAGGCGCTTATGAATCCGGCTCCTGCTCCGTATCAGCCGGTACACCCGATCCGTATCGTGACGGCTGCTTCTCTTTTCGACGGACACGATGCGGCCATCAATATCATGCGCAGGATTCTCCAGGCTTCCGGCGGCGAAGTCATCCATCTGGGGCACAATCGATCTGTCTCGGAGATCGTCGCCGCGGCCGTTCAGGAAGACGCCCAGGCCATCGGGTTGAGCTGTTACCAGGGTGGCCACATGGAATTTTTCAAATATATCGTGGACTTGCTCAAAGAATACGACGCCACTGACGTTAAGGTCTTTGGAGGGGGGGGCGGAGTCATCGTCCCCGAGGAGGCCAAAGAACTTGAAGCCTACGGCGTCACCAAAGTCTATACCCCCGAAGACGGCCGCAGGATGGGCCTTCAGGGAATCATCAATCACTTCCTGGAATCCTCCGACTTCCCGACGGTTTTGCCCGGATTCACCTGGGATCCTGCGGATCTCTCGCCCCGGAACTGGAAGCTCGCTGCCAAAGCGATTACCTCCGTGGAAACCGCAGGGAAACCAGGAAGCCTGGACCTGGCTCCACTCCGAGAGCGGCTCGCGGAGCACATCGGAGATCGAGTCGTTCCAGTGCTGGGCATCACCGGCACGGGAGGAGCGGGAAAATCGTCGCTCACCGACGAGATCATCTTGCGGTTCCTCAACGACCAGCCGGAGAAGTCCGTAGGAATCATTTCGGTCGACCCCACGCGGCGGAAGACGGGCGGCGCTCTCCTGGGCGACCGCATTCGGATGAACTCGATCAACGACCCGCGGGTTTACTACCGTTCCATGGCCACGCGCAACGTGGCAACAGAGATCCCCCCGTACATCGAGGAAGCCATTGATATTCTTAAAGCCGCGGGATTCGACTTCGTCATCGTGGAAACCGCCGGGATCGGCCAAGGGGACGCAGCAGTGGTACCGGTTGCGGACGTTTCCCTCTATGTCATGACGTCCGATTTCGGGGCCCAGAGCCAGCTCGAGAAGATCGACATGCTCGATTATGCAGACCTCGTGGCTGTCAACAAATACGATCGCCAGGGCTCGGAGGACGCCATTCACGACGTCCGCAAGCAGATGCAGCGAAATCAATTGGAGTTTCATCGGCTGCTCGATGACTTTCCCGTGTACGGGACCATCGCGTCGCGGTTCAACGATGACGGCGTTACCAGCCTGTACGTGGGGATCATCGAAGCGATCAACAAAAAAACAGGAGCCGGCTGGTCCACCGCTCTCGTGGGTCAGAGCGACAAGAAGCCGTCGTCGCGCACCATCATCATTCCCAGCGAGAGGGTGGGTTACCTGTCGGAGATTGCGGACACGGTGCGTCGTTATCATGCCTGGGGAGCTGATCAGGAGAAGCTTGTCAGGAAGATCTGGCAACTGGACGCGGCGGTGAATGCCCTTCGAGAGGAAGGTCTCGAGAAGACTTCAGAGCCTGTGGTTCGGATCATGCACTTGCAGGAGCACATCGAGCGCCAGCTTGACCCGAGGGCGCTGCGACTGGTCGGCGAATGGCCCGAAATGCGGGATGCCTATCTCGGCAACGAGTTCGTATACCGGGTACGCGGCAGGGAAATCCGAACTCCGCTGAAAATCCGGACCTTGAGCGGGAGCCTGCTGCCGAGGGTCGCGCTGCCCCGATTCGAGGACCCCGGACAGATCCTCCGCTGGAGGCTGAGAGAGAACCTTCCGGGGATGTTTCCCTATACCGCGGGGGTCTTCCCGTTCAAGCGACAGGACGAGGACCCGACCCGCATGTTCGCGGGTGAAGGAGACCCGTTCCGCACCAATCGACGATTCAAGTTCCTCTCAGCCAACAGCCAGGCGAAGCGCCTGTCGACCGCGTTCGATTCGGTGACCCTTTATGGTCGTGACCCGGAAACCCGCCCTGACGTGTACGGTAAGGTGGGGACGTCCGGGGTCTCCATCTGCACGCTGGACGACGTAAAGGAGTTGTATTCAGGTTTTGACCTGGCCTCGCCCAGCACGTCAGTGTCCATGACGATCAACGGTCCCGCTCCCATGATGCTGGCCATGTTCTTCAACACCGCTATCGATCAGCAGCTTGACGAATATCGGCGGCAGAACGGGCGAGAGCCGTCGCCCGAGGAGGCCCAGCGCATCAAGGGGGAAGTGCTGAGCAGCGTCCGGGGCACGGTTCAGGCCGACATCCTCAAGGAGGACCAGGGACAGAACACCTGCATCTTCTCGACCGACTTCTCGCTCAAAATGATGGGGGATATCCAGGAGTATTTCATCCGGAACCGGGTTCAAAATTTCTATTCGGTCTCCATTTCCGGCTACCACATTGCCGAGGCGGGAGCCAACCCCATCACCCAGTTGGCGCTCACCCTCGCGAACGGTTTTACGTACGTGGAGTACTACCTCTCCCGCGGGATGCAAATCGACGATTTGGCGCCGAATCTCTCCTTCTTCTTCTCCAACGGGCTGGAACCCGAATACAGCGTCATCGGCCGCGTGGCCCGCCGCATCTGGGCCATTGCGATGAGGGACAAATACCGGGCCAACGAGCGGTCCCAGAAACTGAAGTACCACATTCAGACCAGCGGTCGCTCGCTCCACGCGCAGGAGATACAGTTCAACGACATCCGGACAACGCTGCAGGCTCTCATCGCAATCTACGACAACTGCAACTCCCTCCACACGAACTCGTACGACGAGGCGATCACCACCCCGAGCGAGGAATCGGTCCGCCGCGCCTTGGCCATACAGTTGATCATCAACAGGGAATGGGGCATGAGCAAGATCGACAACGTCAACCAGGGAAGCTTCATTCTCGAGGAGCTCACCGACCTGGTGGAAGAAGCGGTGATGGCGGAATTCGACCGGCTCTCACAGAGGGGCGGAGTCCTCGGCGCGATGGAAACGGGGTACCAGCGGACGAAGATCCAGGACGAATCGCTCCACTACGAGATGCTCAAGGCCTCGGGGGAATTCCCCATCATCGGCGTGAACACCTTCCTCAATCCGTATGGGGAATACACCGAAAAGTGCGCCGTGGAGCTGGCCAGAGCCACAGAGGAGGAGAAATCCTCACAACTGCGGAGGCTGAAGGAATTTCAGGACCGGAACTCGGACAAGGCTCCCGCCGCGTTGGAGCGGCTCTTCCGGGTCGCGCAGAGCGGCGGCAACATTTTCGAGGAACTGATGGAGACGGCGAAATACTGCTCCCTGGGTCAGATCTCGGAGACGCTCTTCAAAGCGGGAGGGCAATACCGAAGGAATATGTGATGCCCTTTCGTAATGGTTCTGTCGAAGCTCGCGCCGTGGCAACGCGGCACAGAACTTCACCCATTTGCCGCGGAGTTCCGAGTTCCGCGAGTTCACACGCAAAATGCCTTGCGTGAAGAAGCAGTGGAGGATACCGTAATAATAAGCATCTCGACGAAGGTGGATGAGATGATCACAAGAGAACAGTTAAGAGCTGAGTTAGATGAGGTCGAAGAAAAGGACCTGGACATATTGCATCGAATCATTACGGCACTTGCAAGCTCCCCTTGCCCGTCCGATTCGCTGACTGAGGCCCTTGATAAGACCATCGAGTGGCGCCGGTTCATTGAAGACACCTATGGTTGCCTCGCCGATGATCCGATTGAGAGGGGCGATCAGGAACCCTATGAAAGGAGCGAGGCCGTTGAATGAGGTTCCTGCTCGATACTGTTTTGCTTCAGTCGGAATTGGACAAAGCCTCCGTTATGATAGTCACAGCGGCTCTACTTACTAGACTTTTCACTCTCAGCATCCTGAAATTTATCGTCAGACGATGGCATGGGTTGGAAACTGAACGACATGCGTTCCTCGCACTATTTATAGCACGCTTCCCTTGCAGGCTCGGTGCGGTGTGTCTCCCTGCAGACGGTTATGCACTCGTGGAATTGTCTGGGAGTGGTAATCTTGGTGGAGCAGGCAGGAGCTGCAAGAATCAAAGGCAACACAAGGAGCGCTTCCCAAAAGGCAATCCAGGTCACTTTCAACTTACAGGGGTCAGGGATTTTCGTACTGTTCATGGGAATTCTGCCGAGTCCGTCGAGGTTGAACCACCTGAATGCCGGATGTGAATGCATCTATCGCCCCGCCTTTCCCTTCCCAGATGGCGTCAATTGGAGTTCTTCAACCGGAATTATGCCGCGGTCCTACCATTTGGAGCTGTGTTGCCACCATCGAGGGCTGAGAGGTCGCCCCGCTGACCCCAATTGGGTGTCCGTGGGGGGTCCCACGGTACCGAACGCAGGGAGCACAACCGTCATGTTGATGAAGACGTCCCTTTATCCTGATTCTGAGCCAGAGAAGTGCCGTGATCTCGGTTGGTTCAGTACCCCGTCACTCTTTGGCGCCACGCTTCAAGAGCAAATCCCGTAGCTGTTGGTAACCCCGGCGGTTGGCAATGGCGAGGGCGGTCCGGCCTTCCTTGTCTTTCGCGGCAATGTCGGCCCCGCGCTCCAGAAGCATTTCGACAATCTTGATCTGCGGCCCCCACGCCGCTCTGATGAGCGCCGTACTGCCGTCTTGCCCCTGTGCGTTCACATCGGCTCCCCGATCGAGCAGCAGCTCCACGATTTTCGCTCTTCCCAGTTGCGAAGCGAACATCAGCGCGGTGAGACCCTCGTCGTCCCGGGCTTCGAGGTCGGCTCGCGCAGCCAACAGCCGCTGAGCTATCTCCAGATGCCCGTGTGCGGCTGCCGCGATCAGTGCGGTTTCGCCGTGCACTGTTCGCGCGTTGACGTCCGCTCCCCACCTCACGAGGAGCTCCACCACTTCCGGGTACCCGAGGACCGACGCCTGAATCAGACACGTTGCGCCCTTCTCCCCTTTGATGTCGATCGACACTCCCCGGGAGAGGAACCGCTTGACCTCTTCGGGTCTGCCTTCAACGCACGCCTCGAGCAGGGATTTTTCCAGCGACTGTGCGAAAGAGTCGCGGGGACTCGCTGAGACGAAAACGTTCGCGGTAATGCCCGCGACAAACAGCAGAACGAAAGACCTAAGGAGGCATTTTATCAAGGAGGGTGCCGTAGTTGGCAGCGCGGCTGTTGGCTTTTCGGTGGGTGCCGGCGTCCCTGCCGGCCCGCAGAATGACCGGCACGGAGGCCGGTCCCACCAACAACGCGAGCCGAACGACATATTTTTGGCTGGGACAACTACGTCACCATATTTAGGAAACGCTGTACTAGGCATCGACGGCTCCACAGTGAAATCTCCGCGACCGATTACAGCGGCCGAATTATTCAAGGGACGAGGAGGAAGGAAGTCGACCTCCGGCCTCTTTGAACCGTCGGTAGCACGCGTCGGGACTCGGACGCCACGCGTCTCCCGTCATGGCATAAGCCACAGCGGGGCAGTTGCCCGTGCAGTATGGCAGATAGTCGCACCCCCGGCACGATTCGAAACCGGTCAGAGCAATGCTGCTCCGGTTCCGGAGCCGTTTGAGGTCCGGATGCCCCTGCCAGACTTCTGCAAGGCCGTCCCGGTTGATCACCCCCAATTCCATGTGTGAAAGGTGACCACAGGGGATCATCACTCCGTCGCACCGCACTGCCAGCTCGGACATCGGTCCGCCACAGCCGGTGAGGCGGCCGCCGCCGGAAAATGAGCCCTCCCCGGACCGGCGGGCCTCCTCCATGGCGCTCCAGTTCAAGGCTTCGGCGAGAGGTCCTGCCTGCGCGGAGATCCTTCCGTCGTACTTCGAATTGAGTCTCACGAGCGCCTCCATGGCCAGGGTCCGCTCGGCAACGGTGAGTTGCACCTGCTCTGCGTTTCGGCGGCAGAGCCCAAACGGCGTTGCCGAATTCGTCGAGAAACCCGGCAGCCGGATTTCTTCCAGCAGGAAGGAGGCGATCTGTTCGAGCTCGAGGACGTTTCCCCGATGAATGGTGATCCTGGCGGTGGCAGGAACACGATGCTTCATCAAGAGAAGCAGGCCGTCGAGGGCCTTTCGGAAGCTCCCCTTGCCTCGGGCTGCATCATGGGTGGTTGAGATCGATCCGTCGATGGAAACCTGGACGAGATCGCACCTCCCCGTGGAAGCAACCAGCGCTGCGGTTTCGTCGGTGATCAAGGTGCCGTTGGTGAGGATCGAAAAACGCATCCTGTTGCGTGCGACTCCCAGGATGAGCTCCGCTAAATCGTCCCGGAGAAAGGGCTCCCCTCCCTGGAAACAGACCTTCATGACCGCACAGCGCTTCAGCTCCTCGAAGAAACGGAGCCATTCTTCCGTGGAAAGATCCTGATCCACATCGCCCGGACTCGTGAAATGACTGCAATACGTGCATCTCAGGTTGCAGCGGCCCGTGACGAACAGGTCCAGGGATCTGGGCGTCTTCATGATTCTCATGGACGGATCACCATACTGGACGGCATTGAGTTTCACGATCATCGATCTCGCCCGACCGAGTCTGTCGCTTGGTGGTCGGTAGTACAGACACCGTTGCGTATTTCCGCGCCCTATCTCTGCCCCGAGAGCGGTACCTCATATCCCACAAAGCCACGACGAGCGAGATCGTCGATAAACTCTGTAACCTCAGCTTCGGCGTTATCGGGAACGTCGTCGAAATGCGCTCTGAGATCGGCCAGGATTTCCGCCGGGGTCGTTCGACCGTCCAGCCGATTCCATATGAAAACACTGACCGGACTGAGACCGTATCCGCTCCCTGAGTCGGGATCGAAGAGAACCGCCCAGTCATCGAACTCCTCGCGCAGAACGAGGTCCGGATTGGCTATCGGTTTGCGGATACTGTTCATGCGCTGGACCGGCCTCCTTCGAACACGCCATGGGGGCGCTTGGCTGACCCGACTCGGCCGCGAGGGCGTGCGCCCTGTTCCGGAGAATCGGTCTCCAATGGATCAGTAATTCATTGTTCTGCACCCCACAGGAGAAGTCAAGCCAGTTTGAGCACACAAACAGGGCCGTCTCGCAGTCGGAACGAACCGCCGCCAATTGCCTCAAAAGGCGGAACTTGCTGCACACGGTATTCGAAATCCGTCATCAGGGGGCATGAACTGGCATAGACATCCGCAAGAGGTCGCATTCCTCCCGTGGGAATAGCATTGCCGAGAGGACTGCACCGAATTTGGGAAATCGAGTCCTTAGGTCAGATCGGCGTAACGTGCGTGTCCATTGGCTAGGGGCCTATTTTCGGCAGTCCTTTGCATTTTGGGGTTGACAACAAAATTAGGCGCCGTATAATTAGAACCCTAATTACGAATGGTCCCGGAGCGGCCGCCGGCATGTTTCACCTACGAGATCTTCCAAACGACAGGACTCTTTCCGAGTTCGCCCATCGGTACCAGAACATGGACCCATCGGCGGTGAAGGCGTGCATTGTGCTGGCTCGGACGGGAAGCGATCTCTTGACCGGATTTGAGATTATGCTTTCAAAGCATGGCTTTTCGCAAGGCCGATTCCTCACCTTGATGGTCATGAACCGCGAGCCCGACGGCACGTTCAGTCCCTCGGAGCTCGCAGCAAAGGTGGGAGTCACCCGCGCGACCATGACAGGCCTGCTCGACGGGCTGGATGCGGAGAAGCTGATTGTCCGCGATCCCCACGAGAAGGATCGCAGAAAGATCTCCGTTCGGCTCACACTTCACGGCCGCCGGACCTTGGAGCAGATGCTTCCAGACTATTACCGGCGCACCTCCAAGGTTATGGCCAATCTCGATGATGATGAGCGGCGGCAATTGGTGTCACTGCTGGAAAAAGTGAATCGGGGCTTGCCCGCGCTTACCGCCGGGTAAGGATTTTTTTTGGCTCGATGGTTAGGTAACTCACTATAAGGGGGCTTATTACATTTGCCACCCGAAGGAGGATCAAATATGAAGCTCTCAATCTCCCAATCGGCCCTCGTGTTGATTGAGTTCCAAAGACAGTGGACCGATCCTGGTCTGTACCACACCCTGATAAGAAGGCAATTGGCATCGAGGAAGGTGATTGATAGCACGCAGCGGTTGGTTCAGGACGCTCGATGTCGCGGCATGAGAGTCATTCACGCTCCACTGGTCATAGACCCGAAGCACAAGAGAGGCTGGCTCGCACACCTGACGTTAGGAAAGGTCTTCACGCTGGGCTCGCCCAAGTCGGAAATCGCTTCACCCCTTTATGAAGGGGGTGATTTGGTCGTGAAAGGCAGGTATGCGTTCGATTCCTTCATTGGAAGCGATCTCGAGGAATTGCTGCGGAGTAATGGGTTGTCTACACTGTTCATGTGCGGATTCACCACGGACCAGTGCGTGGCGAAGACGCTGCGAACGGCCCTTCTGAAGGGGTTCGACGCCTATTTGGTTTCGGACTGCACGGCAACAATGAACCTCTTCTTTCAGAAAAGAACAGAACGGGAGTTCGGTGAACGCACCCTCGAGTCCGGGAAGCTCATGGCCCTGTGGGGCTGAGAAAGCCCCTTGGGGGCTGGAGGTCATGAGGGCCGCATGGAGACACAGACAGGCCAACGGATCCCCATCCATCGAGAGCTGATGCCGATCATTGAGCGCGCTCTGCCTATCGAGTCCATCGACAGCCGCGTCTTTCTGCTCACGAACGAGCCGGGGACGAAGCGAGACTTGCAGCTACGAGCTCGTTTGCGTGATCGACCGCCTGACCTTCGACCGCAGGGGCTCTGGGATCAATTTTAGCCCCATGAGCGGCCATGACCGAAATCATGATTGACCGAGAAGAGGACGGCGACGTACACTGGACCATTAACTGAAATGCCGTCGACGACCCAACGGTCTCGCGAGTCGCGAGCACGAGCGGTTTCGGCAGGATGAAGAAACGGAGAGTTGCACCATGAGCAACGAACGATACGAACAGGGTCTCGATAAACTCAAGGAAATCGACGGGGAAGCGGGAGAGCGGGTCATCGAGAGCCTCAGAGACATTGCGCCTGACCTGGCCAGGTACGTCATCGAGTTTCCATTCGGAGACGTGTACCGTCGTCCGGGATTGGACCTGAAATCACGGGAAATTGCCACGATCGCGGCTCTCACGGCGCTCGGCAATGCTGCGCCGCAACTCAAGGTACATATCCACGGAGCCCTTAACGTTGGCTGTTCCCGTCAAGAAGTGATTGAAGTCATCATTCAAATGGCCGTGTACGCAGGATTTCCGGCAGCCCTCAATGGGATGTTTGCGGCCAAGGAAGTTTTCCAAGAGCGCGATTCAGCCGGGCAAAGTTGACCGCGACGGCGCCACGTACTCCCAAGAAGGGTATCAGCGAGTGGTGGTCATGCGGCAAGAGCTCCCGAGAGCTATGCCGGCGCCGTCACTGCCGTCCCGGACCATGATTGCACCGAAAGGTCGCCGCCCGCAACGAGAGGACCGGTTCATGAACCACGTTGCAAGGTCAATCGGTGACAAAGCCCCTTGCATACAGGATTCGAATGCCGCAAGCTTGCTAAAGAGGAAAGAGACAAATTGTAACAACCCGGGGGAGCTCCAGTTTCTCCTTTGGCCGCATGAGTCTACCCATTTGCGGGCAATAGCCGGGGGCGCCCCTCTAACAACGGCTCTGGGCTGATCCGGTTGGTTACCGGCAACCGTTTCCGTCGAGCGCCGGTCCGATGGAGGTGACCATGATGCTCAATGTGCAAATTCAGCCCTTGGTGGCCTTGATAGCCGGCATTGTGATACTCCTGGTTCCCAGCCTCCTCAGATGGATCGTTGGAATCTATCTCATCGTAGTGGGCGCGTTAGGACTTCTGGGCAGATAGGCGAGAGCGCCGGATCTCTTGAGGGACACATAGCGAGAGCTCCCCGCGCTCAGATCCGTATCCACCATTGTGAACCTTGTGCAAGGAGGAAGACCCGCGCACACAGGCTCTGCGTCCGGAGGTATTGCTATTCGAGGCATGGTGGTGTACACAATTTGTGTCTCATCGACGGGCAGTCGGATGAACGCTTGATGCCCGTTGTTTCCCCTTGCTCTTTTGCGAAAGAGCGTTTTCCTTTCCGGCCACGCGAGCCGGCCCACCATCGAGGTCCTCCGGCTTATTCGCGTGTCGAAACTCGGGGATGCATCCTGCGCCATGGCACGACGCGCCGACAGGCCTTTACGGTCTTCCGACCCGCTACACCGCGTTTCCGCTTCACTGCGGGCACTGGCCCAGTCGCGGAACTGCCTTCGATCCTACGCTCCCGGCGATCTCATCATGGGGCGTCGTCAAGCCGGCGACGACCTGATCCGGTACTTCCTGGCAGGAAAAGCCAGTCTCGTTCTCAGCGAGGATGGTGAGAAGGTACTGGTTGACAGTCTGGGCCCCAACGAGATCTTCGGCGAGGTGAGCTTCTTCACCGGCCTTCCCTGGCCATCAGACGCCGAGCTCGTCGCAGATGAGCCCTGTCATATCTTGGAAATCCCCGCAGACGACTTCGAACGACTTATCCGGGAAGATCCGGATTTTGCCGTAAACCTCGTCAAGAATCTTGGGCGCAAAATCATACGCCTCGACCGGAGCATCCTCAAGACGAAACTCAACCGTCGCTCGCTCCAATCTCTGATCAGTCGTGAAGATCACATTTTTCCCGATTACGTGATTGGGGACCACGCGCACCGTCACCTGATTCCGCGGATGGAAGAGCTTGCTCAGTCCGACGAGCCCGTTCTCATCGTCGGAGAGTCCGGAGTCGGCAAGGAAGTTCTGGCCCATATGATCTTCAGCAGGAGCCATCACGGCAAAGAGGTCTTCTTGCAGGTCGACCTCCTGAGAATCCGGGGGGACTTCCTGCTGACGAACCTTCCCTCCGAAGACCCTAACTTCGAGGGCGACCCCACCGACTGGCAACTGCGCCTCTTTTTCGGTTCAGAGGAACCCGCGCCTGACGGCGGCACGCACGAAGTTCCCGGTTACTTCGAATTGAGCATCGACGGTACCCTGCTGGCCCGTGGAGTGGAGCAACTGACCGCGGTGGTCCAGATGAAGCTCCTCGAGGCCATCACCACCGAAACGTTCAGACGGCAAGGAGGGATCCGGCTGCAAAGGGCCAAAGTGAGGCTCATCGTCACCACGCGGCTCGAAGCGTCGGAGATTACCCTGGAGCGGCATCCGCTGCTCTACGCCCTTATGCCTCGCGCTCTCATCGTTCCCCCCCTGAGGGTACGCCGCCGAGAAATACCTCGCCTGGTGGAGCATTATCTCAAGAAGTACAGCCATGAGCTCCGCCGCGACGTAGGGAAGCTTCCCAAGGAGACGGTGCGAACGCTGGTCAACTACTCGTGGCCGGGTAATGACCTCGAACTGTCCAGCACGGTGAAGCGCGCGGTCCTCGTGGCACAAGACGGCATTCTCAGGCCCCAGGACATCTACTTCGATCTGAAACGAATCGAAGGCCGCGGCAAGCTGAACTTATTGAAGTTCGACCGAATCAAGCGGATCATGATGAGTCCTCTCTTCCCCGCGGTCCTTCAGAGCGCTGCGATTCCGTTCCTCCTCGCTGTTATGGTATTTCTCTTCCTGGGACCCACCGATCCCATGAGGAACCCTGCGGCGCTCGTCAGTTGGGCTCTGGGATGGCCCGTTCTTATTCTCGGCGCGTTTCTGTGGGCCCGATTCTGGTGTTCTCTCTGTCCCATCGGAACTCTGGGAGAGTATGCCAAGAGATTCGTGGCCTTGGAAAAACCTTTTCCCGCGTTTCTCAAAAATCACAGCGATTTTGTCGTGGCGGCCGCGGTGCTTTCGATTCTCTGGTTCGAGCATGTCACCGGGATCAGGAACTCGCCGCCGGTATTGGGATTGCTCCTGCTGGCAATGGTCGGGTCCGCCATCCTTGTTTCCGTAATGTACGAACGGCAGTCCTGGTGTTTGTACGTATGCGGGCTCGGCGGCATGATGGGGGTGCTGGCCAAAGCCTCGGTGGTCGAGCTCAGGGCAGACCGAAACGTCTGTATTTCCCAGTGTGCGTCGAACGAGTGCTACGTTGGAAGCGCGGACAACGAAGGCTGCCCGTTCGGGCAGGCCGGCCCCCGCCTTCACAGTAATCGGCTTTGCAAACTCTGCGGCACATGTGTCAAGAACTGCTCCCATGGAGCGATCAATCTCAACCTTCGAATCCCGGGCCGCGAACTGTGGGAGATCCGCCACCCCAACGCGGGAACGGCTTTCTTGGTCATCGGGATGATCAGTGGTCTCTTCAGTGAGATGGCGACCGGCACGAAGATGTATTCCAGCCTCACCGCAAATATTCCCGTGCCGGAAACGGTCCGTTTCACCATGGTATTCGCTTCGATCATTCTCCTGGCGAACCTGATGGTCTCCGTGGCCGCAGTCTTGTCCAAACGGGTGTACGGTGACACCTTCCGGGAGAATTACGCGCGATACGGGCTGGCGCTACTCCCTTTGGCGCTGACCTCCTTCATGGCCTTTCACATGTACTATTTCGTGACTCTCGGGGTCCAGATTCCCATGCTGGTGAGCCAGACGTTTCAGATCGAGGCGCTCCGGCACCTCGTCATAACCGTGCCGACAGGATTGACGTCTGCCGTACAAGCGACGCTCATTTGGATCGGTCTGATATGGACCGCGCTGATCATCTATAGACTCGGCATCGCGAGCCACGAAAGGGTTGGTCCGGCAATCCTGGGAATGCTTCCTCACGCAGCCGTTGCCCTCTGTCTGGCCCTCTTCATGACGCGGTCCATGGGTTCATTCTTCCTTGGGTTCGGCACGCACTGACATGGGCAAAGAGGAAATACGGGCATCCCGAAAAAGAGGGCCCTCCGTGCCCGTGATCCTGCTTCCGTCTCACTCTGATTCTATTCGGGGAAATAGTTCTTGACACGGTCTCGGGGCCCGATGAATAATCCCACCGTGTCGGGTCGCAGGATTTCCGAAACATATCGAGCCAGTGAACACTTCGAGTTGGGGTCATGCCGTCTGTTTACGATATTTATGAGCGAAAGAACTATGCCAATCGGATACTTCTTCCCCAGTCAGTAACCTTCGAAGTGGAAGTCCGAGAGACAAGGGTCCAAATCCAGGCCCACAGCGATCTGACCGCGAAAGCCAAGGATTCGGTGTTTCGCTATCGGTATCAGATCGAAGAGTACCTGCGGCAGCACCCTGCTTTTCGTGAAACCGCTTCGCCCATTCAGGTGTACGGTTCAGCCCCGGAAATCGTGAGATTCGCCGACGCCTCCAGTAGAAGCACCGGAGTGGCGCCGATGTCGTGCATGAGCGGGGCCATGGCCGATTTCGTGGGCAGGGATCTTGCTACGGATTCGGCGAATCTGATCGTTGCCAGCGGAGGAGACGCTTTCATCAGGAGCTCCTTCCCGCTGGAAGCGTTCTTGTACGCCGCAGGATCTCCCCACCACGAGAAGCTGGCGCTGGTGCTCCCGTCTCTCAGGAATTGTTTCGGCATTTCGACCTATGTCCCCGGTAAAGGGATACATTCGGTGACGGTCTTATCAAGGTCGGCTTGTTGGGCCTCCTCGTTCGCCCGCGACCTCGGAGACAGGCTCACCGCAGGCGAGACCCTTTCGGCCGTGCTCAACCGGGCCGCGGCCTATTCCGACGTGGGGGGAATTGTTGTGGTCGCGGGGCCAACCATTGTGGCGGGTGGTGATCTTGTGATCAAATCCACGAACGGCAGTTCCGCACGCACGCCCGAGCACGAGTAACGAACTATGAAGATCGGCGTGCTGTCTGATACTCATTTGAGATCTCCCGAGCCGTTTCTCGACGAGATCCTCGGAAACCTCCTTGGCGACACCGAGCTGATCCTCCACGCCGGCGACATCGTTTCGCGCAGGGTCCTCGATCGCCTGGACGAGACCGGCGTGATTGCCGTATGCGGCAACATGGACGACTACGAAGTCTGCGACCGGCTGCCGCCCAGCCGAATCGTTCCCGCGGCCGGAAAGAGAATCGGGCTTATTCACGGCTGGGGTTCCAAGGATGGCCTCGCAGAGAGGATTCTTTCCCGATTCGGCCCTGAAGAGCCCGACCTGATCGTATTCGGGCACTCGCACGTCCCTTTCTGGGGAAAAGTGAAGGGTACCCCGATGTTCAATCCTGGATCGGCGAGCCAGAATCGGTACACCGGCACCGGAAGCGTCGGTCTGATCGAAATCGTCGGAGGCGAGATAGAAGCCAAGTTCCTGTCCCTTCAAGCCGGAGAGGGCGCCAGGAAGACGAGTTGATGGAGGAGACTTCAGGCCCGCGGGCTGCGTCGTCTCCTGAGGGGAAACGTTTATGGAAAGAATCTGGGCACCCTGGCGGATCGAATACGTTCTCGGCAACGGAAGAGAGGCAGGATGTATCTTCTGCACCAAACCCGCGGCAGCGGAGGACGACGATAACCTGGTGGTCCATCTGGCCAGGGGAGCCTTCACCATGATGAACAAGTTCCCGTACAACAACGGGCACGTGTTGGTGTCCCCGTACCGACACGTGTCGGACATCTCCGACTTGACCGATGAAGAAAACGGGCTCCTTATCCGGGAAGTGTGCCGATCGCTCCGCGTTCTCAGAGACGTCATGAAGCCGGAAGGCTTCAACGTGGGGCTCAACCTGGGCACTGCGGCAGGAGCCGGAATCGAAGAGCATCTTCACTATCACGTCGTGCCGCGCTGGAACGGCGATACGAACGTGATGCCGGTACTTGCCGACATCAAGATCATTTCCGAGCATCTGGTCAGCACGTGCCGCAAGCTACGCGACGGCTTCGGGCGCCTCTACTCGGAAGCTCCCGAACAGGAGGAAACATGCGACTCGTCAAGAGGCTGATCGAACTGGCCTTCGTCATACTGGTGATCTCCCTGTTTATGATGAACAAGGACGTCGAGCTCCAAGTCAATTACTTCGGTCTTAAGGAACCGCTGAAGGTAGCCTTTTGGGAGCTGGTGACATTTTGCGTTTCCATCGGAATCATCATCGCGGCCGTGGGAGATTTCATCACCCAGTTGAAATGGGTTCGTGAGAGACGCAGAATGGTGAAGACCGACCGGGAGCACCAGAGCGAGGTCGAGACCCTCAATCAGAGGATTTCAGCCATCGAGGCAGAGAATCAGCGTCTCAAGGCCGACCTCGACAAGAAGCTCCAGGAGATTGCAAACCTCAAGAAGAGGGACCTGCCTGCGCCTTCCCCGGTTCTCGAAGTGACTCCGCCGAAAGATGACAAACCGACGGCTCCGGCTGCAGAGTCCCCTGAGACGAAAAAGTCTTGACCATACCGATGCGAAGGGTCGGCCGCCGAGCGTCCACAGCATTTTCCTCGCCGATCGATCAAGAACCCGACCCACAACCTGGGCCGCGGCGAACCGCGGCCAATGGGAGAGCGCCAATCCCACTTTTTCTTGGCTCGGTCCCGCCCTGGATCGGCCTGAGCACATGATATCGCAATGGAAATTATTCGCGTTCGCGAAAAGATCTACCAACACTTCAATGCTCCATCAGTGGCCCTGGGAAACTTCGACGGGGTTCATCTCGGCCACCGGGAGATCCTCAGGCGAACCGTGGCGACTGCCCATGCCAAAGGCAGGGAAGCTATCGTCTACACGTTCGACCCCCACCCGCGCATCGTGCTCCAAAAGGTTCCCGAAGTGCCGAGGATAGCGACCGCAGAGGAGCGGGTGGAGATCCTCGAAGAGCTTGGGTTGGATGTTCTGATTCTTGCGGAGTTCACGAAGGAGTTCGCTGCCCAGAGTCCTCAAGAATTCGTGCACAACATTCTGGTGGAGGAATTGGGGACCGGACACCTATTCATCGGGGAGAACTACCGCTTCGGCCGGGACCGGGCAGGCACCCCGGAGACCCTGAAAGAAATGGCCGTGGAAATCGGATTCACCGTCCACGTTGTCCCGCCGGTGATCATCGGCGACACGCTCGTCTCTTCCAGCAGGATCAGAGAATGCCTGAGCGAAGGCCGGGTGGGGCAAGCCAACCGTCTCCTGGGCCGGTTCTTCACGATGCAGGGGAAGGTGATCCACGGACATCAGCGGGGCAAGGGGCTCGGCTACCCAACGGCCAATATCAAGCCGGAGGCCAAACTTTTGCCGCCCGAAGGGGTGTACGCGGTCTTCTGCCGCGTCCGGGGATCCATGCACCCGGGTGTGATGAATATAGGACGCAATCCCACATTCAAGGATCGTAGGCGCTCATACGAGGTCCACATCCTCGATTTTCATGAGGAAATCTACGGTGACACCTTGAAGGTGCATGTCGTGGAACGGCTCAGACCCGAGATGACCTTCAGCGGCGTCGAGGAACTAAAGGCTCAAATCGGTCTTGACTGTCAGCAAGGCCGCAGGGTGCTCGCGGAGAGTCAACCTCCGATGTGAAAACGCGAATGCGGGGGGAGACCTTTATTGGAGCGAAGCCATGGCCCCAGAGACCGATCCCGAACCGGCCGTGCATCTCCCGGACGACCTCAGGGAAGCCGTCGAGGAGCTGGCGGGCAGACTGGGTGAATCCCCGAGGTTCATCGTCATAGCCGCGGTGGAACATTTTACGCGCATCCCCGAAGAGCAGCGAAAGGCCGTCATCAGAGCCACGTCGTTGCGCCGGAGGGGCTGATATTTGAGCGCCCCGCCGGCGCATCCCGCTAATCCCCGCGAGGCTACTTGGCCGGAGGAGCCGGAACCGGAGCAGGCGCCGGTCCCGGCTGTTTTTTCTGCTCCAGCTTGACAGCGATCTCTGAGGCTCGTTTCTCCAGTTCGTCGGCTTTCGCATTGTCTCCCGTAGTCCGATATACATCGGCAAGGTTCAGGAGCGTTTCCGCAACAGCCTCGTGATCCGGGCCCAGTTTTTTGGTCAGGATGTTCAGCACGCGGTTGAGATGCTCCAGAGCGTCGGCGTGTTTTCCTGCGGAGACCTCGAGACCTGCAAGGTTTTGCACGAACATAGCCACTTCCAGAGCTTCGGGTCCGAGATGTTTCTCGAGGAGCGCCACTGATTTTTTCTGCAAGGCGACCGCGTCGTCGAATCGGCCCTGCTCCGCGTAAAACGACGCCAGGTTGTTCAACGAGGAGGCAAGGCGCGGATTATCCGGACCCGCGACCTTCTCGACAAGGGCTATCGCCATCTTGACCGTCTTTTCCGCTTCAACGAAATTCCCCTGATTCGCGTAGAAGATCGCAAGGTTGTCGAGAGTCTCGGCAATGGGCAATTGGTCTTTCAGGGGCTTCTTTTCGTTGATGGCAAGAATTCGCTTGTAGATCGCCTCGGCTTCAGCGCCCTTCTTCATGGAGTGGTACAACATTGCGAGATTGTTGAGCGGCGCCACCAGGGCGGGATCGTCGGGCCCAAGCTTTTTTTCATCGATGGCTATGGCCTGTTTGAGCATCGGCTCAGCCTCTTGGAGCTTTCCTGTCGCCAGGAGGACTCGGGCCAACATAGTCAACGACTCCGCTGTTCGAGGGTCCTCCTTGCCGAACGTTTTCTCGGCCACTTCCAGAGCCTTCCTGGCGTACGCCTCCGCTTCCGGAACCTTTCGGGCCTTGGTGCTTTCCTCCGCCTTGGCCTTGAGATCGTTCCACTCGGCTTCAGTCGGCCACGCAGCGGCCGGAAGCCAAAGCGCTATCGCTAACAGGGACACAATCCAGAACAACCTATTCATTTTAATCCTCTTTCTCTTTTTCTTTCTCTTTCACAACGATTTACCAGGGACAACGCGGGCATGGGAAATCACGCTTCAGGAACCGCCGGTCTCGTAGACATCGCCGTCCGAGCGTCTCGACGGTTGTCCCCGCAGGCCTCGGCCATCGTCGAGGCAGATCTGCACAACGGCGTCTCCTGCGGCGCTTGACCGCGAATCTGTCCCTCGTCCGAGCGTATATTGAATTCCCACGACCAATAGTATAGACTTTGTGACTCGTGAAATCGTCAGATAGCCTCAGTGAGGGCCGTGCCGCTCGGGACTCCTATCGTAGCGGCGGACCCCGCGCATGTCGGAGGCCCGGAGAATATGTTCAATGAGCGGCTCACAAAACCGCGGCACCGATTCGGTTGAGCACAGGTCCGTCGTCTCTGAATTTACCGGCCTCTTCACGTCGGTGCGAACCACCGTAACCCTTCTGTTTATCCTCGCCGCAGCCTCGGTGATCGGGACGGTGATTCCGCAGGACCCCAGCGTCGAACAGGTGCGGCAGACGGCTTTTTCGTTCTCGGGGCGGTTGGCGGCAATCCTGGATTTGCACGGCGTGTACCGGAGCTGGTGGTTCGTTCTTCTGCTGGCGCTTCTGGCCGTAAACCTGCTTGCGTGCCTCATCAAGAGGATCCCGGCCATCCGTGACGAGTGGAACGACGCGGCCCACAAGACGACGTTCAGCTTCACCGTCTCCACATCGAAACAGCAACGGGAGGCGAAGGAGATCCTTCGAGCCGCCCTCAAACCCGTCATGGGGTCTCCCGAGGTCGCGGACGGCAAGGTCGGCCCAGGCCTCGTCTGGGTGAAACATCGCGCCCATCTTCTGGGCTTTCCTTGTATTCACGTCGGCATCGTCGTCATCCTCGCCGGCGGGCTGATCGGTCTTTTATACGGTATTCAGGGAAATATCCAGATAAAAGAAGGGCAGACCGGGAACGAGTATGCGGTTCTTACCTCGGGGGAGGTCAGATCGCTCCCGTTCACCGTGGCTGTAGACAAATTCGTCCTGGATCGATACCCCACCGGAGAACCCAAGGAGTACCGTAGCGACGTTCGCATCCTCAAGGACGGCAGAGAAGTGCTCAAAGGAGCCATCCGGGTCAACCACCCGCTGACCGTGGACGGTTTTTCGCTCTACCAGTCGGACTACAAGGTCGCGGGGATCAGCGACGTACGATTTCGGGTAACCGACTCTCAAGGGACAGTCACCGAACTGAGCGCGCGACCCCGAACCGAAACCCCATTGCCCGGAAGCGATCTCAAGATTCGCCTGCTGACCCTCGACAGCGCGAGAAGCGAGAGAGGTCCGTGGGTGGAAATAGCCGTTGAGGGACCCGGACGAGAGCCGAAAGAACTTAGGCTCTTTCACAACGATCGGGAGCCGGTCGATGCCGGAGGCGTGAAACTTCAGTTCCTCGGCTACCACCTGCTCTATGCCACCGGGCTTCAGATCGGGTACGATCCTGGCGCAAGGCTGGTTTGGTCAGGCAGCGGCTTCCTGATCGTGGGTTTTCTCCTGACGCTCTTCACCAATCATCGCGGGGTGCGGGTCGAAGTCACGGGTAAGGGGCGGGCGACTCAGGTGCGGGTGTCGGGAAGAAGCCGGAGAATGCGCCGGGAGTTCCGTGAAAAGCTCGAGGCAAGGGTTCGGGAAGCGCTGAAGAGCTAAGGGACGCCGGCAATTGCCTGGGACAGTCCAGCGCGGAACGCGGGATTGCCTCTCCATGAATGACGGGCAAGATGCCCGTCCCACCGAAGCCCTTAAGTGGACTCCTTCCCGGAGCGGTCAGCGCAGAGGCGCCAAAATCCATGACCGTATTTATGAAAGGCAGCACTAATTCAGTCATGCCGAACCGAACCATGACAATACTTCCATCCGAGTGATTCTATGACGAGCACCGATCTGACAACCTACGTGACTTTTGGGTACCTGGCCTGCGGAGTCGGCTACCTTGCCGCGGTGGTGGCGACCGCCCCGCACTCGACCTTTCGTCGGGTCGTTCTGGGCTTCCTGTTGGTCGTCTTGGGACTACACACAACGGCCATCGGTCTCCGATGGGTCGAGTCGTACGAGATGGGGATGGGGCATGCTCCCCTGTCGAACCTGTACGAGTCCCTCGTCTTTTTCGCGTGGGCCATCGCCCTGTCTCTCGTTGTGGTTCGATTCCGCTTCAAGATCGACATTATTCCCTTGTTGGGAATACCGGTCGTGTTCCTCGTGCTGGACAGTACATCCCTTTTCAACCTCGATCCCAACATCAGACCGCTGATTCCTGCGCTGCAATCCAACTGGCTGGTCGCCCACGTGGTAACGTGCTTCCTCGGGTACGGGGGATTTGCCGTCTCCTTTGTGGCCGCAGTGTTGTTGTTGATTGCCCGTTCCTGGGAATCGGCCGCAAAGCTTCTCCCCAAACGGGAGCTCCTCGACGAGATTGTGTACCGCTCCGTGCTCGTTGGGTTTCCGCTCCTGACGGTCGGGATCATTACCGGCGCGGCGTGGGCCGATTACGCATGGGGCCGATACTGGTCATGGGACCCGAAGGAGACGTGGTCGCTGGTAACGTGGCTGGTCTATTCCGCGTTCCTGCACGCGCGGCTGGCAAGGGGATGGGCCGGAGGACGAACCGCGTTGTTGTCCGTGCTGGGATTTGCAGCCGTCTTGTTCACGTACTTCGGCGTCAATTATCTGCCGGGCCTGCACAGCTACTTTTGAACGCAGCGGTCGGACTGCGCGGAAAAGGCCCGCACCGAGTACATCGTTTCGTAAGTTCGGTCACGCGTTCAGCCCCCAATGGGTTGACCGTTCCGAGCGAAGCTCCGTTCAGGGCTTCGGTCGGACAGGCCTCTTGCCGGTCAATGAATGACAGGCAAGAGGCCTGTCCCACCAAGATGGCGAGCGAAGGTGACCTGTCAGCGCGGTCAGGTGACACGGGAGCCGAAATGCGCCACCGGATTTATGAAGACCGGTACTAAGCCTTCCGCGCGAACGCAAGCGCAGCGTCCTTGTATCCCCGCTTCCCCCCCGACACCGGACATGGAGATTCTCATGGAACTTCGAGATTTGGGCCCCCTCTTCCTCGTCGGGTTTCACGGCGCCAGCTTCACCCACGAGGTCCGAGATCTCATCGACGACCTCAACCCGTCCGGTGTCATTCTTTTCTCGAGAAACATCGAGGACCCCGTTCAAACAGCCCGACTCAACCGCGACATCCAGCGCCACGCCACTCGTGCCGCAGGGCCCGGTCTTTTCATCGCGGTAGATCAGGAAGGCGGCCGAGTCCGGCGCCTCAGGGAGCCCTTCTCCATATTTCCTCCTGCTCTGGAATTGGCCGCGGCCGAGTCTCCCGGAGACGCGGTGGCTCAATGTGCCGAGGTCACTGCCCGAGAGCTGCGACTGGCCGGATTCAATCTGGATTTCGCGCCGGTCCTGGACGTGCTCGACTCAGAAATGGCGGTTTCGTCATCTGTGATCGGCGACCGATCGTTCGGGTCGGACCCGGCTGTGGTCTCGCGGCTCGGTCGAATCGTCATCGAGACCATGCGTGCTCAAGGCGTCATCCCTTGCGGAAAGCACTTTCCCGGCCACGGCGGGACGCTCGTGGATTCCCACGTCGAATTGCCCGTGGACGGCAGGTCGCTCGAAGACCTCCTCCGGAGAGATCTCATCCCATTTCAGGACTTGGTAGAGCTGAACGCGGAGATGATCATGACCGCGCACGTTCTCTATCCTGATCTTGATCCTGTGCATCCGGCCACCCTTTCATCAGCGGTTCTCGGGGGGCTCCTGCGGGGCCGCATCGGGTACCAAGGGATCGTGATCACCGACGACCTGGAAATGGGGGCCGTGGCGAGGAAGCATTCGGTGGAGGAGTCGTCGGTCAGGGCCTTTGCCGCGGGAGCGGACATCCTTCTCGTCTGTAACGCCCCTGACAAGGCGATCTCCGCACGTGCAGCATTGTACGATGCGGTCCGGCAGGGTCAGATTCCGTCACCGCTGTTGGAACGCTCGTTGCAGAGGATCGATGACTTGAAGAGGCGATTCGCGTCGTCCTTCGCGCCGTGCGACGAGACCGCGGTGCGAGCCTATTTTGCCTGAACGAGGCGCACACGAAGGCCAGGAACATGATTGAACACCCATCTCGCCGATTTCAGGGTAGGGTTGCCCTTGTCACGGGAGCCGGTCGGGGAATCGGCCATGCCACCGCGTGGCGTTTTGCCGCGGAAGGAGCTGCGATCGGGGTCCTCGACCGCGATGCCGAATCAGCGGCGTCCACTGCACGCGACATCCGGAGCCAGGGCGGCCGGTCCATCGACCTCGTGTGCGACGTTTCCGACACCGCGGCCGTTGAGCAGGCGCTCCGGAAATTGGTCGCGGAATTCGGAACCGTGGACGTTTTGGTGAACAACGCGGGGTTTGATCGTCCGGGAGCGTTCCTCAAGGTCGATCCCGACGATTTCAGGGCCGTCTGGTCCGTGCATCTCCTGGGAGCCGTCAATTGCTGCCGCTCCTGCGGCCCGATCATGATCGAGAACGGCCGGGGGAGCATTGTGAACGTCTCGTCGATCTACGGCAGAGTCGGCTCCAGGAGCGAGGCAGCGTACAGCTCGGCCAAGGCGGCCCTGATCGGTCTCACCAAATCTCTTGCGCAAGAGTGGGGCAACAGGGGCGTGCGCGTGAACGCAATCCTTCCCGGCCTGACGGACACGCCTGCCATCCGTGATCTCATGGCCCCGAAAATCAAAGAGAAGATCATCGCTGATACGGCCTTGAAACGAGCCGCGGAGCCCGGGGAAATTGCGGCTGCCATCGCGTTCCTCGCGTCCGACGACGCGGCCTTCGTCACCGGCGCCGCTCTGGAAGTCACCGGCGGGTGGAATTTGTAGAAAATGCACCGACGAGGGACTTTTTATTAACAGAATTGTTCCCTTGACGAATAGCCGCGGGCCTGGCCGGCAAGAATCCGCTTCTCGGGCTGACGGGGTTCCATCTTTGCCACCATCTCGTATATTTGCTCTTGGCGTCTGCCGACGAACGGTCTCACACGAGAGACATCCTACTCATTGAACCGGAGTGTCGAGCCCACTGCGCAGAATACCAATTGTCGCCTCAATGATGGTTCTTAATGAGAAGGAATTCAGAGTCGCGGCTTGCGATATCATCAAATCCTGATTAGCGGGGAAGAGTTTCCCCGGCCTGGCATAGCTACGGACACGAAGAGAGCCAGAATCAAAACTATCATCACTTATTTCAATGACTTGTGCATCTCCATAGGGATTGCTCGTAACCTGACACAATATCCAGTCTCCGCGGCCGGAGTTCGCGAGAACCACCGCCGGTCGCAGCTTCGCTTGAGATAGATCCGAAAAGGGAAAGGGAACAAGCACTACCGCTCCGGCTGCAGGTGTGACCACGCGACGTCCTCCTCCGGGCGGTTCCAATCCTCGGCCAAAGCCGGTTCGCTCAGAAGAGCCGTTTCATTCACCGAAACAGATGGTGCATCTTCGAGTATCGTTACGAGAGCCCTCCGCGTAGACGGCAATTTCACAGGTTCAAGAAGTTTCACATTCCCCTGTTCGTCAATCGTGGCTTCAATAGTCCGGATCATGCGCTCACCTCCATGCCCATATTACACGATTCTCTGACGGGACGTCGAGGGAAGACTTGGGTCTTCGTTTGCAAACCGGATGGTGAAGGCTTTGCGCTCAAGCCTGAAGCTTCCGAAAATCAGCCTTGCCTCTGCATTCTTTCCGAAGTCAATAATCCCGTTTATTAATAGGTTTCGATCTCTTCGTTTCCCGCGAAGAAAATGTTCGGTGAGACGTTTAACTGGCCGCTTTCGTGAGGGAATTTTCACCAGTAGGTTGATTCGGATATACCGTGGTGATCACACCGGCGCATCTTCATAATACCTCCAACACCTCCGACCTGCCGAGCTCTGTCACCTGGGACGAGCCTCCGATTTCGATCCGGAACCTCAATCGATATACGGACACCCCCGACCCTGCGGAATCCCGAAAAACGACTTCCAGGTCGACGTCTTCGGCGAGCGTGCCGTCCGTTCCCGCGTGCTCGGCGATATCGCGGATGCTCAGTTCACCGAATACGGTTTCGTCAAGGGAGACCCTCCGGTGATGGACGAACTGCTCGCCCACGAGCCGCACGGCAAGGGGGTCCACACCCATGTCTTCCCACAGGGGAACAAGGCAGGCTGTGCCGTGGAGGGTGATCAAGGCGGGCCAATTCAAGGGCGGGCGCAGCGGCAGGGGTTCAGGGGACACAACCTGAAGGAAGAGATCCCGGAAGTCCCGGCATAGGCCCTCGGTGATGGTAACCGTGAAGGGATGATAAGTCTTGCCGATGAAGTTCCGATCGATCACCGGCTTCACCCGGCTCGGGCAAACCCGATGCCGCGGGCGGGCGCCCTGGTTGGGATTTCAAACTGGTCACGCAGATACTCGAATCGTTCCAGCGGCAGTCCTTCGCGCTCGGAGAATTCCGGGTTCAGCGTGTCAACGGGACGGAACGGCTGGATAATGAAACGCTGAACGCTGCCGAGGCCGCGGCGGATCGCTTCGAGCTCGCTCTCTCCGACAAGATCGGGCACCACCGTGGTCCGAAAGACCGTCTCCAACCCTGAGCCTTTGAGGATCTCCACGCTCCGTCGTATGATCCGCGGATCGACAGCCACGCCGGCAGCCATCGAGTATGCCTCGATCTCAAAAGGCGCCTTGACGTCCATATACACCGCGTCCACGAGACCCGAGCTCACGAGGTGCTTGAGCATCGACGGATTGGACCCGTTCGTATCCACCTTGATCTTGGCTCCGCAGCTCCGGAGCAGGCGCAAGAGGGCCGGAAGGTCCTTGCCGGTGGTCGGCTCGCCACCGGTCACGGTGACACCGTCGATCCAGTCGCGGCGGCTCGTGAGCTGATCGAGGATATCCTCGATCGAGTAATCCGGCAGGGTATGGGGTTCCAGGACCAGCGCACGGTTGTGACACGCCGGACAACGGAACCCGCAACCCGCCAGAAAGATCACCGAACTGATCTTACCGGGCCAGTCCACCATAGAAGTGGAAATGAACCCTTTGATGTTGAAATCCATGCGTATCTTCCGCGTTGCCGGGCAACTCAGCTACAGTGCTCGACGAGATACTTCCTGATCTGCAAAGCTCCGGTTATCACTTCCCGCGCGTCGTCAACGAGAATGGGAAGCTTCTTCTCGGAAAGGGACAC
>Ga0172371_10001912_pt1 | contig 33120 bp, 27 predicted proteins | sample Lak12m_FD_114543 | JGI IMG/M metagenome (GOLD analysis project Ga0172371, IMG submission 114543) | Freshwater microbial communities from Kabuno Bay, South-Kivu, Congo - kab_022012_12m | ecosystem: Environmental > Aquatic > Freshwater > Lake | place: Democratic Republic of the Congo: South-Kivu...
AACAACAGCCAAACTTACTAAAATAGACAATTCGGAAACAAACGTTCTCAAATAATAAAAATTAGCAAATGCCCATAAAAATATAAAAAACTTTTTAAAATCATTTACAGCCCATGAAAAAAAGTACCAACAAAACATTATTAAAAATACGATCAAACACAAAAACAAATATATTTTGAAAAAAACATCCGAGTCTAAAAACGATTTAAAACTTTCTAAAATTTGCGCAAAAACATTGTCGATTTTTTCAAATATTTCATTTTCTGAATCAGCCATGTATAGCTTTCTATTTTTTTGAACGCTTATTGAATTCACCACTGTATCCTGGGTTGAAAACGCTTTAAAGTCTTCTGAATTCAAATTAGTTTCTAATTTATTAGACTCACTATGTTTTTCTTCTAAAATTGATTCTTGTAACGGCAACACAACATTACAAACTTTATTTTTTCCATCACGATCCAAAACCAGGCAAGCAACACACAAATTTGAATTTTTAAAATCTTTTTCCGATAAATTCTTATCAAATCGCAAACCTATTTCAACATTAAATGATTCTGTATAAAGTTTTTTTGCTCGCCCAAAAATTGGTACATATTGCTCAATGGGTTGAATGGACGCTCGCCAGCTTTTTAATTCAACACCATCAACATCAATCGAAAAACGTAAGAAATCTCTATAAACAGCCAGGTCTTCTTTAGTCAAATTAAACCTAATGGAAGTAGAACTTGTAGCAAAAACACCTGGAAAATCACTAGCTAATTGAATATCCACAGCGCTACAGGTACCCCAAAAAAAGGTGCCGTACAAAAAAATCAAAACGCTTTTAACAAAATAATTAATAATATTCTTCATTTTGGTTCGATTTTAAAATTATAATCCTTGATTAAGCACATACAGTACGTGACACAAACAATAATTTTTTTACCAACATTAAACAATCCAAATTCTAAAGGATGAAAAATGAAAATGCGAAATCTTATCCTTTTTGTCACCATGTTACTTTTTCCACTACCTAGCATAGTCGGTTCCAACAATAACACAAAACTAACCGTAGTCGTTATTGTAGACCAATTTGCGCATCATTACATCACAAAATTACAAAAACACTTTAAATATGGTCTGAATTTTTTGCTAAGCAATGGAGTTGTTTACAATAATGCTTATTTTCCTCATGGAGTTCCTGAAACAACCACAGGCCACAACACTTTAAATACCGGATGTTTACCTAAGGATCATGGTGCCGTTACAAATGCATGGATAGATCCAAATAATGGCGAAAGCATTCATTATGCCGATTCTTTAGATTCCTCTAAAACAGAAGTAAACGGCCTAACAGAACAATTCATTTTAAATCCATCTGAAAACTCAGAAAATAAAGTTTTTGCCATAGCAATCAAAAGTCACCCCGCAATAGCCACTGCAAATAAAATGGGAAAAGCAATTTGGTTTGATGATAAAACTGGAGAATTTACATCAAGCCAAGCCTACTATGAAACCATTCCTGCATGGGTTGAAAATTTCAACGCCAAAAAGAAACTAAATCAATTGAAGCATGTGATATGGAATACAGCCTATAATGCAAACTCAGCCTGTTATAAATTTCCGCACATACAAAATTACGATCACGCCGCCTACAAATTTAGTTTTATAAAAAAGCATAAAATACCAGTAAATCAAGACGTAAAAAATCCATACGAATATTACCTTAGAACCCCTTCTGCAAATGAAATGCTGTTTGAACTAGCACAAAATTGCATTGACGCTAATTACTCAAAGAACGATAACAACAAGTTATTCATTTGGTTAAGCCTAAGCCCATTGGATTTCCTTGCGCATATGTATGGTCCAGACTGCCTAGAACCTATAGATTTAATTTATCATCTCGATAAACAACTAAAAATTTTTCAAGATTATTTAAATAAAAAAATAGGCCAAAACAAATATTTACTTGTACTTACAGCTGATCACGGCGTTGCACATATTCCTGAAATAATGCAAAAACAAGGAATCAAAAAAGCTCTACGAATTTCTGCTAAAGATTTGGAAACCCAAATAAACAGCATGTTAAAAGAAAAATTTAACATCTCAAACGTTGTTTTAACAGAAGGAACAAAAGAGATTAGTCCAGTATATTCAGGCGACATGGTTGTCGCATTCGATCCGCCATCGTTCTATCTCAATAAAACTATCTTTAACACCTTAAAAACCGATGTTCAATCAAAAATACTTTCCACAATAAAAGAGTTTTTATTAGAACAGCCAGGAATTAAAAATGCATGGACTTACCAAGAACTCACAAATGCTACTTTTGAACCAGAACAACTTGAAAATTTTTACAAAAATCAGCTTTACCACAACCGAGTTGGCGATATCATTTGCCAGGTAGAACCAAACTGCCTTTTGACTGACTATCCAACAGGAACATCGCATATGACACCTTATGAATACGATACGCATGTACCATTAATTATTTATCAAAAAGGCGTATATGAAAAAAAACAAATAAACAAAAGAGTCTGGATGCCGCAACTCGCTGTAACACTGGCAAAGATGCACAGTATACCAAAACCTGACGCTTCAACATATGATTCACTTCCAGGCTTATTTTAAAGGATAACAATGAAAAAAATTTGTCTTAAATTATTTTTAACAATTGCATTTCTCATTTCAACAACTCTTTTTGCTAAACCACCAAAATTAACAGTTGTGATTGTTATTGATCAGTTTGCTTATCATTACATCGAAAAATTATCGCCTCATTTCAAATATGCATTCAAAATACTTGAAAAGAATGGAATTAATTATTCAAGGGCTTATCATCCACATGGCACTCCAGCCACTGCAACAGGACATGCTACTTTAAGCACTGGTGCAACTGCATCATGTCACGGAGTTGTTCTTAACGGTTGGCAAGATACAGAAGATGATTCAGTTGACTTCGGTGATGATGATTCCCCTGGTGCTTATGTATTCAGTCCCAACGGTTTGTACGATTACGGACTATCGGCAAAGCATTTAATGATTGATAACTTGAGTGATCAACTAATGCTAAACGCTCAAGCGCCAAAATACGCACACAAAGCCTTTGCACTTTCTTTAAAATCACGTGCAGCAATCGGCTTGGCTGGCAAACTTGGCAAGGCAATCTGGTTTGATCCTCACGCAAAACAATTTACATCGTCCAAGGCTTATTTTGAAAAGCCACCTGAGTGGCTAACAAAATTTAATAAAAAACATAATATTTCAAAAATTGAAAAAATTGAGTGGAAATTATTTCACACCAAAGACAATGATGCTTATAAATTTGAAAATATTCATAATTATAAATATGCAAGTGATGAAACCCCATTGGCCGGGCAAGTTTTAATGGTTAAAAACGATGCCCAAGCTGATCCCAAAAATGATTTTGATGATACCATATTTGCAAAAACACCATTGGCTAACAAAACTTTGCTTGATCTGGGAGCTAATTGTATAAGCAAAAATTTACCACAATCAAAAAACGGACAAATGCTTTTATGGATCTCATTATCCAGTCTTGACATGATAGGACATGTTTATGGCCCAAGCAGCTTAGAGATAATCGACATGATTTATCATCTTGATAAACAAATTTATGATTTTATGGAATTCGCACAAGATTTTGTCGGCAGAAAAAATGTGTTGTTTGTTTTGACCGCAGATCACGGGGTTGCACCAATTATAGACATTTTAAAAGATAAAAATGAACACCTAGCCTTCAAGCTTTCCGATAAAGAAATAACAGCAGAGATGAATGAATTAATTGAAAAAAAATATGGCATTACAAAAATTATAAAAAGCTTTAAAACCAGCCAATTTTATCTAAACAAAGAAATCGCAAAAGGCTTACCTAAAGAACAAAAGAAGGCAATTTTACAAGACCTGAAAGTTCTGCTTTTGAGCAAAGCCGGAATTAAAAATGCATGGACTGCTGAGGAATTAGACAAAAAAACATTTCACAAGGATCAACTTGAAAACTTCTTTAAAAATCAGCTTTATCCAGCAAGAAGTGGCGATCTTATATGCATGACCGCTCCATACTGTAACATCAGCAAATATGATCATGGAACAAACCATCGCACGCCATACGAGTGTGATACTCATGTTCCGCTATTTTTGTACCAAGCAAGTACTCATAAAAAGAAAACTTTTAATTCAACTGTGTATGTAACTCAACTAGCCGGGACCCTTGCAAAAATAATGGAAATATCCTTGCCATCTGGTGCAAACAAAAAATTACTACCTGGAATCATGGATTAAAATTTTTACAAATTTTTTATGGCATGTTCAATTCTTTCAGTGGCATTTGCGTAAGATTCACTAGAATTGAACTTAATTGGTTTACCAAATTTTATAACAACAGATCCTCTTCTTCTTGGTAAAAATTTGTCATAAGGAACTATTTTTTGCATGCCTTCAATTTTTACAGGAATAATCTCTGTACGCATTTCAGTTGCTATCAAACCAGCACCCTGTTTTAATGGCAATAATGAACCATCACAACTAACAAGCCCCTCTGGAAAAATGGCAACAGAAAAGCCTAAATCAAGCATCTGGCCTATTTTAAGCAAACCATCATTAATATTTTTACCCTCGTGCCTTGGAAATGAAAACGAGTTAAATGTTAACTCAGCAAGCCATGAAACAAACCAGTATTCGTCATATAAAAAATCCTGCGCAGCAGCATAAGAGATCTTTTTACGCAACATGGTTGGCAATGCCATATTTAAAACAATAGGATCAACAAAACTATTGTGGTTTGGCATAAAAATAACAGGCCTCTTTAAACCCTTTAGATTCTCAAGACCAACAATTTTTACTCCTATAAACAAAGAATAAAACCAATTCAGCAAACACTGTAAATAATATCCTATGAATCTAAAAAATATTTTTCGTGGCCAGCTTTTTAACTTGATTGTTTTTTTTACAGGAATATTTTTTTTCTTCAACATTTCGTCAAGCTCGCCAACAGTCAAAGATGGCGTTAATACACTTTCGTCAATTTCCATATTAAAAATCTGACTAAGATATAGCGTCAGTTCAACTCGTAAAAGTGAATCTAGATTCAAATCTGAAATTTTTTTAGAAGCCGTAATTTTTGAAATATCCATTCCGGAAAGCTGTGATAATAACTGCTGTAGTTTTGTTACGTTCAAATTGGTATTTTGTCCCACGTTATGTTCATTTTGTAACACTAAAAATTTACGAACTTCTTCTTTTTTTACCTTTTTTGTTGCTGTTCGTGGAAAATCTTCCTGAGGCCAAATGCACCAATCAACAATCTGCTGATAAGACTCCAATAAAGCATTGGTACGCTGAATAATTTTTTCAGCTTTTATTAAATCCAAATTTTTACCCAAAAGCACTGCATAAATTTGCACACCTCCACCAGACAAATCCATTCCCAAAACACAACTGTCTTGAACTTCGTCCATTTTATTTAGTTCTGTTTCTATATCTTCTGGGTAGACATTTTGTGCACCGGCACCTTTTATTAAATATTTCTTACGACCTTTAATAAAAAGAAATCCATCCAAATCAATAAATCCAATGTCACCAGTCTTAAACCAGCCATCAGCAGTAAATGCTTCTTTGGTACGAACCTCATCTTTGTAATAACCTGCAAAAACAGAAAGCCCTTTAACTAAAACTTCTCCATCTTCAGCCAACCTGATTTCCACTCTACCTACAGGCTTCCCTACTGAACCATTTTTATGATCTTGATAACTATTACACGTTACAACTGGTGATGTTTCAGTTAAACCATAACCCTGCAGAAGATAAATGCCCATCGCATTCCATTTTTTTTCAAGGTCAACATCTAGAGCTGATCCACCACAAGCAAGTGTATCAAGTTTTGGACCTAGTGAGTTTCGCCACGGCCAAAATATTATTCGAGTAATTTTTTTGCTTTTAATTTTGCGAGAAAGTTTTTCAAAAATTTTAAATAAATTAAATGAAAGCCTTGATTCAAGTAATCGCAACATTATAATTTTCAAAAATTCAGGAACAACTAACATTTTTGTAATTTTATATTTCTTTAAAAGTTTGCTAATCGCTGAATGTGAATGCGAAAAAACAACATGAATGCCACATGAAAATGGAACCAAAAAACCTATAGTTTGCTCAAAAATATGGCTAAGCGGAAGTATCGACAAAGCCACCTCTTTTTTATTTTTAAAATTAAATACTTGTGAAACCGCCTCCACATTTTCCAACAAATTTTCATGGGTCAACATAACGCCCTTTGGCTCACCAGTTGTTCCGGATGTGTATAAAATTTCAGCCAAATCTGACAAAAAAACCTCGGTTTCAACAAAGTTTTCTGGCTTAAAATCCTCAACTAAGTCTTCTATATACTCTAAAAAAAACGTATTTATTTTAGCTTGTAACTTAATCGACGAAAAACGAAACGTAAAAAACATCTTTGCGTCTGTCTGGGCAATAACCTTATCAACCATTTGAGAACTATTTTGAATCATCATAGGCACAATAACAGCACCTTTTAACATACAGCCCCAAAATAGGCTTATCCAATATGGTGAATTAGGTGCACAAACAACAACGCAATCTCCTTTTTGTATACCATTTGACTCTAAAAACAAAGCTACCCTACAACTCAATTTATAAATTTCATCAAAGCTATACGTTATTTTTCTATAGCCATACTGCATTGTAAAAGCAGGACTATTCAAAAATTCATCTGCACTTTTTTTCAAAATTTTACTAAGCATAAATACCTCTCAAAAACTATGACGCACGTTATCAGAGTAATCAATTTTGAGTCAACATTACTTTTAAAAACAAGTAAATTTGACAGTCGACAAAGTTCCTCAAAGTGGATAAATTGGTATGGAATTTGAAGTTTTGTAGTTTAATTTTTAGCTAATCGGGAGAAAACCAATGTCAGGTCATTCAAAGTGGGCCACGATCAAGCACAAAAAAGCTAAAGAAGATTCAAAGCGTGGTAAAATTTTCACAAAACTTATACGCGAAATAACGGTTGCCGCAAGAGAAGGCGGAGGAGACATTTCTGGTAATGCAAAATTGCGACTCATAATTGAAAAGGCCAAGTCAGTAAATATGCCACAAGACAATATCACTCGAGCTGTAAAAAAGGGAACTGGCGAACTTGAAGGTGGTGCAGCATATGAGTCTCTTACATATGAAGGCTACGGCCCTTACGGCGTTGCCCTAATGATAGAAATTTTAACAGATAATAAAAATCGAGCAGCCTCAGAAACCAGACACGTTTTTAGTAAAATGGGTGGTAATTTGGCAGAAGGCGGTGCTGTTTCATGGATGTTTGAACACAAAGGCGTTATCCGAGCAACTGGTAATATCACGGAAGACGAACTGATGGAGAAGCTTCTTGATTACGATATTGATGACATCAAACTTGATGACAGCATGTTTACAATAACCTTCAAAATACAAAATCTTGAAAACATCAAAAAAGCTGTTGAAAAAATGGGCCTTAAGATTGAGTCTTCTGGTTTGGAATGGGTTGCAAAAAATACCGTTGACATTGAAACGAAAGACCATGAAGAAAAGGTTTACGCTTTATTAGAAGCTCTTGATGATCTTGATGATGTACAAAACGTTTACGCTAACATTGGTTAAGTTTTAAAATATTGGTTAATTTAAAAGAAAAGGAGCCGGTGTGCTTTTGAGTATGACTGGGTTCAGTTGTGGAACTTACGAAATAAAAACAAAAGATGGACGAAAACTTTCGTTCTCATTTGAAATGAAATCAATAAATTCACGTTTTTTTGAATTAACCAGTAAACTTCCCAACTTTTTAAATCATCTTGAAATTAAAATAATAAATCAACTTCAAAAAAAATTAGTTCGTGGGCGAGTATATCTCATTGTTCAACAAGCTGATGACTCTACTCCAACAACAAAAATAATGCCTTCAATAAAAATAGTTCAGGGTTATTTAGATGCTATTAAAAACATTAAAACGCAGTGTAGCATACCTGGTGAATTAACAATCGCCGATCTATTAAATTTACCTGATATTTTTATAACAGAAAAAAATGTTTTAACCGAAGAGGATGGTCTATTACTGTTGAATGCACTGGATGAAGTCGCGGATAAATTAAGCAATACCAGAGCACAAGAAGGCGCAACACTAGAAAAAGATATTTTGATGCGTTTTGATTCTTGTCTAAACAAAATAACTGAAATCAGGGATTGTTTTGAAAAAATAATGACAAGCTACAAAGACGAAGTAAATAAGAAACTCGCGCTTGTAGAAAGCGGTGACGAAACTATAAAAACTCAGCTTGAAGAGCTTTATACTATCATGAACAAAATTGATATACATGAAGAAATTACGCGATTTTTCAGTCATTTGGATGGCGTAAAAACATTCTTAAAAAAAGATCAAACGGAAAAAGGAAAAAGGCTGGATTTTGTACTACAAGAGCTTTTACGTGAAACAAATACAATAATGGCAAAGTGTGCAAATTTTGGAATAAGTTCAGCAGGCGTCGACATTAAAGTCGAATTAGAAAAAATTCGCGAACAAGTTCAAAATATTTTATAAAGAGGATATCTTCATGATAAAACAACAATTAATACCAGAAGACTTATTGCAAAAAAGTAACAAGATTCTCTTTGTTGCACACCTTGCCATTGGTGATTTTACTTATTTACAAAATTATTTTCAGGCCTTTTCTAAAAAATATCCTCACATAAAAATTGACCTTTGGGTTGATGAAGTGAGGCGCTCAAGATGTTTTTGGCGCTGGAACAATTTAAAAAAATATTCACTTTATGATTGGCTCGAAAATTGTTCACTTTTTAACAAAGTATACAAAGAAACTTATTCACCAGCGACCTTAAAAAAATCTCTACAAACAGCCAGAAGTGAAAATTACCCCATCGTAGTATCTTTAGCCATTCTCCGCGCACACAAATATGCCAGGATGGCTCGAAATATATCGCCTAAAGGCTTTGTGTTCGCCATGAGTAAAAAAACAACAATGTTTCAGATTTTTAAACGAAATGCGTACAAAAAATTAAATGCCACAATTGACAGTTGCACAAGAATACCAGGTCTTCTAATAACAGATGTTTATGCTTCCTGGTTTGAAAGATTATTCAATATAAACGTTGCCCAAGAAGATAGAGCACCTTTTGTAAATATTCCAAAACAATGGATACTTTGCGCAAAGCTTTGTTTTTTAAAATGGGGTTTATACAGTAGAAAAAAACAATTCGGCCAAGTTTTTTTCATCAATCCCTTTGCAAAAGACAAAAAAAGATGTTGGCCTCTAAAAAAGGTTTTAGTCTTTCTCACATCTTTGAAAAAAGATGATCTTTGGAACGACGTCACACTTATTCTAAACGTACCACCAGAAAAATTTGCAACTACACAAAAATTCTTTCAAAAACACGGCCTAAACAACCTTATACTATTTACGGCAAATAAAAATTTCTTTCAGTTGCCAGCAATAATTTCACTTTGCGATTTAGTAATATCCGTTGAAACAGCCGTTATACACCTAGCATCTGCCCTAAAAATACCAACTATTGCCCTAATGCGTCAAAAAAATCCTGAATGGGTGCCATGGCGCATGGATATAAGCCACTTAGTAACATGCAAAACTCGTAAAGACTGGATTAAAAACATAGATCCAGAAATCGTTATGAGTGAAACAAAAGAATTTTGTTCAAAAGTTTTTTCTTCAAAAAATTCTTAATTCAAACTTTATATACCCATTGGAATTCGTTAAAAATTGGTATAGACTTCCTGTTTCCCGTAAAACTGTAAATCCTTATTAGTTGGCTAGTTTTGAAATGAATGAGATGAAATCAGAAAGTGATTTTAAAATTAAAAAAGTCCTGATTGCGAATAGATCTGAAATCGCATTAAGAATTCAGGCAACATGCCATACACTTGGCATACAAACGGTGGCGATATATTCCCCTGAGGATGTATTGTCATCTTATGTATACAAGGCAAATGAGGCCCATAAGCTTTCACTTTCAGGGTTCTCTGCTTATTTAAATCAAGACGAAATTATAGATATTGCAAAAAAATCTAATGCCGACGCAATCCATCCAGGATATGGTTTTTTAGCAGAAAATGCTGAATTCGCAGCAAAAGTCCTAAACTCTGGGCTCCTTTGGATAGGCCCAAAACCTAAAAGCATACACCTGATGGGTGATAAAAATAGAGCTCGCGAGATAATGAAACTAGCAGGTGTACCTGTTGTACCTGGTTTTAACATTGATGCAAAAGATGAACAAAAAGCTCAAGCCAAAAATTTCGCCGACTTAATTGGCTATCCAGTTATATTAAAAGATCCTTTGGGTGGTGGTGGCAAAGCAATGCGAATGGTAAGTAATCCAGCGGATTTCGATTCAGCTTGGAAAGTTGTTTTGTCTGAATCGAAAAAACTTACAAATTCTCAGCATCTACTAATTGAAAAATATATACAGTCTGGAAGACACATAGAAATCCAGTTCGCGGGAAATGGAAAAGAGTTCGTTCACTTTTTTGAAAGGGAATGCTCAATTCAACGCAGACACCAAAAAGTTATAGAAGAAGCACCATGTAAGTTTGTAAACACTAACACCCTTGCTAAAATGTACAAGGCGGCAATATGCGCGGCAAAGGCGGTTGATTACGAAAACATTGGAACAGTAGAATTTTTGGTAACGCCTGATGAAAATTTCTTTTTTTTAGAGATGAACACTCGCTTACAAGTTGAACACTCTGTTACCGAACTAACCTGCGGAATCGATTTAGTTGCTTTACAATTTTTCATAGCAAATAGCGGTACACTCCCATTTTCACAGCATGAAATTTCACGAAAAGGACATGCTATTGAATGCAGAATTTATGCTGAGGATCCATGTAATAATTTCATGCCATCGAGTGGAATTATAAACCATCTTGAGCTTCCAGAAGGCGCATTTCTAAGACATGATCACGATCTTTATGAGGGCAAGGAAATAACTCCATTTTTTGATCCAATGATATCTAAAATAACAACTTTTGGTCAAAATAGGTTATTAGCCGCACGTTACATGTACCAAGCGCTGGATTGCTTTATTGTTGTTGGTGTAAAAAATAATACCGATTTTTTAAAAGAAATTTTAATATCACCAGAATTTGTAACGGGCAATTTTAGTACTCAAATCTTATCAAATAAAGAATATCTAAATCAGATTATTGTTAACGTTGAAAATAAATCATCTAGCCTAAACAGCGATTTTTCAGATTGTGAAATTAGCGCAATAGCTGCTGCATTAATACAAAAAATTAAAAAAACTAGCAGCAACAAAATAGGTTTTTCTAAAATGCATAAAAATTTAGTCTCAGAAAGAAAAAACTTTTGGCGGGATTTACAGTGGAAATAAAAAAATATTTCGTTAACACCAAACAAATTTCGCTGAATATTGTTGACCAAAAACTAGATAACTTTGAGATACAAATAAATTCTTCCGGTCAGCAACCCAAAAAAGGCTCTGTCAGCTTGATTTATTTCAACCCTAAAACAGATACATGTGTATTTGAGATTAACGGAATCATACATCGTGCAAAATTATTGGAATATAAGCAACGCAATAAAACGGCCTTTACTGTGTATCTTTTCGATTCCGCCAAAATTTTTGAAATCTCCGAATATTCCGATTTTTTGATACAACCGGCAAAAAGAGATTTAAGCGATACTTTTTTATTGCAAAAACCAAACTCACTAGGCGAAATTGAATTAAAAAGTCCTCTAAGCGGTAAGGTAATAAGAGTTCTAGCCCAAAACAATCAAAAAATCACAACTGGTAGCCCTATTGTAACAATAGAATCAATGAAAATGGAAAATGAGATATGCGCAAACTGCGATGGATTTGTAAAAAATGTTTTCATTTCCGAGGGAGATTTGGTAAAACCTAATCAATTGCTAATATCTTTTAAAAAGGAGAAATAATGGAAAATTCAGTAAATCTCGTAAGTATGAGTGAAATTGCAAAAAAACTTCATACAAAGCGTTCTGTGGTAAAAACTTGGAGTAAGGCTTTCGGAATCAAAGCAACCAAATCAGAAAATGGCGAAAAATTTTACACAACCCAGGATTTAGAGGCATTTACAAAAATAAAACAATCATTTACAGATAAAAAAGATAATTCCATTTTAAATGCCTGCGAATCCCAAATAATGCCAGCCCTAACGGAGCAAGCACAAATTGAAACTCTTCAAATATTACCAAATGATCTTGTTGAAAAAATAAGCAAACTAAAAAACCAACTCAATACTCTAAAAAGCATTTTGGACTAAATATCTTTTACTAGTATTAAGTTTAATTTCTTAAATCCAATTTTTTCATAAACATGTATTGCTGAAGTATTTTGCAGCCATGTTTGCATTTTTATTACCTGACACCCCACACCCTTAAACCAATCCTCTAAAACATTGTATAGCATCTTACCAAGCCCACACCCTCTATAGGATTCTTCTATAAAAAAGCTCTCAACGACCCCTTGAAACCCAAGCTTAAGATAAGCCACATGCTGAATATCACCGCTAATAAAACCGACGACCTTATGCTCATCTTCATCTACAGCCACAAATGTTTTAAGCTTGTGTTCTTCTTCAGCCTTCGCATCTATGTTAAAGGCCAAATCAAGATCCAAGAATTCTTCGTATTTTTGCAAATCATCAGTTAAGACATTTTTTTGATATTCAAAATAAAGTTTTTTATAAAGATTTCTTAAGCCGTCCATATCTTCTTGCTTAAGTTGTCGAATTTGTATTCCCTCTATCCCCATAATCATTCCTAAGAGGCCTTAATCCGCTTTCATTAATTCCGAGAGCCTCTATTTTTCTATATAACGTACTTCTACTGATACCCAACAATTTAGTAGCAACAACGTAATTAAAATTGGTTTCACATAGCACTACCTCGATTATGTACCTCTCCATCTCATTCATAATCAACGGATGAATGTTACCATTACCTTTTTTACCTATACCATCTATCATTCTTTTTATTTCTTTCTCTAATAAGTCATACAAAGAACAATATTTATCACGCTGCATCGCATCAATGTTTTTCATGCCAATTTTCCCTGAAATTGTTTTAAGTAAAAAAGGTCAATAACACAAAACTGCGACCCTCTCTTTATTTTATAATCAATTAGGTACAAGAAATCATAGGATTTTATAAGATCCTGGTTTTTATACATTTTCCAATGGGTATTTACAAAAGAAAACGGCAACCGAGAACTAACCCGCTTGGCCTCTATAAAATTTTTATTTTCAATGTTTTTTATAAAATTGCTAGCCCGCCAAATTTGGTCTCCCCAAAAGGCCAACCAAAAGATGTCCGTATAGTCATCATAAATTTTGCTCCAAAGTCCAAAAAACTCCGTAGTTTTTTTTGCAAAAAAAAGTTCTGAAAGTGCATTTAGCGACGGAGCTTCCCCATACAATGCCAATAAATACTGAAGATACTCGTTGGCATATTTTATATTAATTAATTCTATATAATTCAATAGCATGCATGCTGAATCAAGCTGAACAGATTTAACATGTTTGAAAAAAGTTTTAATCAAATTTATCTTTGGATCAGAAAGCTGAACATTAAAAAAGAAACTAATTTTTTCAAAATTTTCATAATTTATCATATTTTCGATTTTGATTATTGTGCCATTTTTTAGATCTATTTTTGATAAATCGCTAGTTGTTGAGAAGGCAATAAAATGCGGGCCTTGATAATCCAAAATATAACTAATTAAACCTTTAGTTTTTTTATCCTTTGAATCAAGATCTTGCTCTCCAAGCCAAAAAAAATTAACATCTCCAAGTACTGATTGACTAAGTGTTGCAAACAAATTTTTCTGATCCACTAGGTCAAGATCAAGCTTTAAACGTTCATATGGTAAAATTTTATTAGATTCAAGCTTTCTAATAAGCAATTGAAAAAATAATGGCGACGATGAATTCAGATGAAAGCAATACTTATTTGATTCTTGCCAAAAGCAAGCTTTTGGGGCCTGTTTTAAAAATTCTGAAAAATTCATATTTACTAACTTTAATCATGTAAAAAAGGTCTAAAATAATGCTCTATTTTGTTAGCAACTAATTTGAATAATTTTTGATACTCAAATTCTGCAAACTCACTATTCATAACAAAATTTTGAGGTTTTGATATAAATAAAGTAGAGTCAAAAGACTTTTCGGCAACCAAATTTCCATTATAATCCAACAATTTACAAAACATCTCCAATTTTACTGAGTAATGGAATAGTAAAACGTCTGGTGATATTAGTTTATTTATGGAATCAAGTTTTGTAATTTTAACATCGAGAGAATAACCTTCATTTTTACTATCCACAAGGCTATAACCTACATTTCTAAAATGGCCACAAATTACTTGATAAGCAAGACTAGAAACGTTTTCAAAAATTAAGTTGTTTTGAGGCATTTTTATAAAAAGAGAAAAACTGTTTTCGCTAGAAAAAGAAGTTTTTTTTATTTTTTTATTTGGCTGACAAGAAGCTAAGAATACAAGCAAAAAACATAACCAAATTTTCGAAAATACTTTGTACAGGGTCTCTGGTTCGGAGGTCATTATGATTTACTCAATCTATTACCCAAACTAAACATTCGGACCGATGGATTTTTAGAAACATCCTTGTCTAGTGACTGTTGTTCTTTTTGAGAAGACACGCCAGGCAAAAAATTAGCACACTCTTTAAAAACCTGCGAAACACCGTTGATAGCTAGCTGCTTAATTTGCTCAAACTCATCCCAACTCACAGGAGCCTTCTCAGCAGTTCCCTGAAGCTCAATAATATTTCCACTACGAGTTATAACAAAATTAAAATCAACATCTGCTTTACTATCTTCTTCATAATTCAAGTCAACACAGGCACGACCACCTACAATTCCAGCAGAAAGAGCTGCAATAGGTTCTTTTAAAATATTTTCTTTTATAACACCACTCAAAAGCCAACGCTTAACAGCCAACTCTATGGCAATGCTGGCAGCGGTTATACTAGCAACACGCGTACCACCGTCGGCTTGAAGAACATCGCAGTCAACAACAATCGTACGTTCCCCAATTTTATCAAGGGCCAAAACAGTACGTAAACATCGTCCAATTAATCTAGATATTTCGACACTGCGAGCATTTCGTTGAGCTTGATTACCCTCACGCTGACTTCTTTGATGAGTAGAGCAAGGCAGCATTGCATATTCTGCAGCAAGCCATCCAACACGTTGTCCTTTTAAAAAAGGAGGCACGTTTGGCTGCATTGTCACAGACACTAATATTTTTGTCTGTCCCTGCTCAAAAAAAACTGATGATTCAGCGTAACCTAATGAATCAAATTGAATTGTTATATTACGAATTTGGTCCAAAGCCCTGCCATCAGTTCGTAAAAATTTATTTTCCATTTTTACGACTTTTCAGAATTTAAGGTTTTTCAAGATCTGGCGCAGCCAATCTGATTCGACCTGTTTCTTTATCATGGCTTATGACTTTGACCTTAAGCTTGTCATTAATTTTGTAGAGCCTATCCAAATCACGCTGTTTTTCTCTTGCAATTGTCGATATATGAACCAACCCTTCTTTACCAGGAACTAGCTCAACAAACAATCCAAACTCAGAAATTCGCTTGATAGTACCGTTAAACGTAGTTCCAGATGCGATTTCACCAACTAAGGTGCGAATCCAAGATTCTGCTTCGCCTGCTGCAGTACCACTCTTTGAATAAATTTTCACGATACCATTATCTTCAATGTCTATCTGTGTATTTGTCTTAGCTACAATTTCTTTAATATTTTTACCACCCGGACCAATTAATGCACCAATTTTATCCTGAGGTATTTGTATAGACATAACACGCGGAGCTAAGTCGGACAACTTCTTTCTTGGGTCAATAAGCGTTTTTCGCATTTCATTTAAAATATGCAAACGGCCTTTACGAGCTTGTTCTAGAGCCTTAATAAATAAATCTCTAGTAAAACCAACCTTAGCTTTTATATCAAGCTGAAATGCCATTATACCTTTGTCTGTTCCAGTAACCTTGAAATCCATTAATCCAAAACCATCCTCGTCTCCAAGAATATCCGTAAGGATCTCATAACTTCCATCGCTACCCTTAACAAGACCCATCGCAACGCCACTGACACAATCTTGAATTGGAACGCCAGCATCCATTAAAGCCAACGCAGTTGAACAAACTGCTGCCATCGACGTCGATCCATTAGAAGAAAGAATGTCGACCGATGAGCGAACAGTGTAAGGGAATTTTTCCTGAGAAGGCAATACGTTTGCAAATGATGTTTCAGCCAAGTAACCATGACCTGTTTCGCGTCTACTCGTACCACGCATAGGTTTAGCTTCGCCAGATGCAAATGGAGGCATGCTATAATGCAACATAAACAAGCGCTCTTGGGCACCACCGATAAGGGTTTCAATTTTTTGAGCGTCTTGCCCTGTTCCCAATGTTATACAAGCCAATGCTTGAGTTTCGCCTCGTTGAAATATTGCAGATCCGTGAACACAAGGTAATACAGCTACTTCTGAACTGATTGGACGAACTTCATCAAATTTACGTCCGTCTAATCGAGATTGTCTTTGAAGCATAAGATCAGGAATAGAATCCTTCATCAAGCTATCAAATAGGTATGAAATCACAGATGCAGAAACTTGCTTTGCAGCAATTTCAGCAGAAAAATTTGTTAATAAACTACCAATCCAACCCTCTGCAAGTTCTCGCCTTCCCTTGATAGGTTTCATAAACAATTCTTGCGCAAAGTTTTTTGGTAAAAAATCTTTTATTTTGTTTTTCCAAGCTGTAAAATCAACTGCATTTGAAGGCTTATCCTTTACAACACCAAGCTCTTTAGCTATTTCACTTTGCCAAACAACCTGTTGTTTAATAAGTTCATGTGCACTGAAAAATAAATCTAGAATTTCGGCTTCAGGAACATTGTTACAATGACCTTCTACCATGCAAATTCCATCTACAGTTCCAACAATTACTATGTCGGAATCAGCAGCCTGTAACTCTTCAAATGTAGGATTAAACTTCCAAGAACCATTTATTTTACAAGCTTCAACACCACCAATGGGCCCCAAAAACGGAATTCTTGAAATCGTCAATGCTATAGATGCACCCAAAAGTCCGAGAATACTTGCTGGAAACTTACCATCTGAAGAATAAACAGTTGATAAAACTTGTACTTCGTTAAAATAATCCGACGGAAAGAATGGTCGAATAGGACGATCAATTAAACGAGATGTCAAAACTTCTATATCAGAAAGTTTGCCTTCTCTTTTAAAAAAGCCTCCAGGAAATCTTCCTGCAGCTGAAGTTCTTTCACGATACTCAACCGTCAATGGAAAAAAACCAGGAAACTCCTTGGGAGCTGATGAAGCTACGACCGTTGACAAAACGACATTGTCCCCCGCCTTAATCCAAGCGGCACCATCTGCCTGCTTTGCAACCTTGCCAATTTCAACCTCTAACCCTTGTTCTGGAAGACTAAATTTCCTGAGCATTCTAACCTCGTTACTCGACAAATAAATATCCGTCGCTTATTAATAACCAAAAACTATTGAATATAACCTTTTGACTTCAGACCAACGATGAGATTTTCGTATCTCTTTGAATCATCTCTCTTTAAATAATTTAAAAGACGACGACGTTGTCCAACTAACAAAAGCAAGCCTCTTTGAGAGTGAAAATCTTTTGCAGCAAGCTTCAAGTGTCCGGAAATCTGTTTTATTCTCTCGGACAAAATAGCAACCTGAGACTCACAACTGCCTGTATCTTTTGCATCGCGACCAAACTCGCTTACGATTTTTAATTTTACATCTCTGCTTAACATTAAAACTCCAAAATTAACAATATAAAATGACTAAATCATTACAAATTTTGATATGGTAGGCACAAGCGGATTCGAACCGCTGACCCTTGCTACGTCAAAGCAATGCTCTACCAACTGAGCTATGTGCCTATCAAAAATTTATTTCAAAGAAACTGAATCCAAGCCTATCTCAAGTTGTTCTTCTTCGCGAGCTTTCTTTTCAAATTCTGAAACCGCTTCACCGATATGCTTCTTCTCAAAAGAACCTATTCCAGTTCCAGCGGGTATAAGCTTACCAATTATAACGTTTTCTTTCAAGCCATATAAATAATCAACTTGACCAACAAGAGATGCCTCAGTTAATACTCTGGTTGTTTCCTGGAAAGATGCCGCTGAGATAAAGCTTTCAGTGCACAACGAAGCTTTCGTAATACCCATTAAAATAGGTTTCGCCACTGCTATTTTAGCCCCATCTTTTGCCATCATCTTATTAACCGTCTGTAAGTAAATTTTATCCACACGGTCACCGGTAACAAAATTTGTATCACCAGGTTCTACGATTCGGACTTTCCTAAGCATCTGTTTAACAATAACCTCAACATGCTTATCGTTAATGTCCACGCCCTGAAGCTTGTATATCTCTTGAATTTCGTGAACAAGATACTTTTGCGCTTCATCAGGCCCTAAGATTCTTAAAATATCGTGTACATTTGGCACACCTGATGTTAAGGCATCACCAGCCTTAATACGCTCACCATCTTCAACGTTTAAATGCTTACTACGAGGCACATTGTGTTCAAATACTTCACCATCATTTGTAGTAACGGTAACTTTTCTTAATCCACGATGTAAACCACCAAACTTAACAACACCGTCAACTTCACTTATGATAGCCGTATCTTTTGGTACACGCGCTTCAAATAATTCTGCTACTCGAGGCAAACCACCGGTAATATCTTTGGTCTTTTTGTCTTCTCTTGGCAACTTAACTAACGTATCTCCAGGTAAAACATGCTCCCCAGAAGATACAGTTAATATTGCATCAGTCGGCAAAAAGTATCGACTAAGCTCATTACCTTCATTGTCAACAACCATTATAGACGGTTGACGTTTTTCATCTCTTCTTTCCAAAATTACTTTGCTTGATTGTCCAATTGCCTCGTTATAAAGCTCTTTATAAGTAACGTTTTCAATCAAATCAACAAACTCAACGCGACCACCTTTTTCTGTCAAAATAACCCTGAATGGATCCCATTCGGCAATTTTTTGCCCACTCGAAACAATCGACGCATCATTTACAAAAATAGTTGCGCCGTATTCGAGATTACAATCCTCAAGTTCACGACCATCTTCGGATACAACTACTAATTGAGCTTTTCTGTTAAGAACTCGCAAATTGTTATTTCTATCTCTTACAGCCTGCACATCACGGAATAAAACTTTTCCGCCAACTCTACATTTGTAAAAAGATTGCTCAACGAGTCCACTAGCGGTACCACCAACGTGGAAAGTTCTCATGGTAAGCTGAGTACCTGGTTCACCAATTGACTGCGCTGCAATAATACCAACAGCCGTACCAACATCAACTAGTTGCAATTTGGAAAGATCCATCCCATAGCACTTTGCGCAAACACCACGTTTGCACTGACATGAAAGAACTGACCTAACGGCTATTTTTGTTACAGCTGACTCCTTAATTTTTTCAACTATTTCAGCTGTAACCAAATCACCTTGATTTGCTATTAGCTTTCCACTGACTGGATCTTTAACTTCTTCAGCAAGAACTCGTCCATATACTCTATCACCAAGAGGTTGAATAATCTCGCCAGCTTCTTTTAGGTCGGTCAAAACAACATAACCCAAAGTTTGGCAGTCTGGTATTGCTATAACAACATCTTGGGCAACGTCAACTAATCGACGTGTAAGATAACCAGAGTCAGCCGTTTTCAAAGCCGTATCAGCTAAACCTTTTCTTGCTCCGTGAGTCGAAATGAAATACTCAAAAACATTCAAACCTTCTTTAAAGTTTGCGAGAACAGGCGTTTCCATAATTTCACCTGATGGCTTTGCCATCAAACCTCTCATAGCCGCCAACTGACGTATCTGTTGTCTTGATCCACGAGCTCCTGAGTCAAGCATCATAAAAACAGGATTAAAAAATTGTCCGCTCTTATCAGCATTAGCAAAAGACTCTCTATCTTGTTTTTCAAGAACAGATATCATCTCATTTGTAACTTCTTCAGTTGCTCGTGCCCAAATCTGAACTACTTTGTTGTAGCGTTCACCATTTGTAATAGCACCATCAACGTAAAGTTGTTCTGTGTTTTCAACTTCCTTCAAGCCTCGCTTAACAACGTCAACCTTGGATTTAGGAATAATCAAATTCTCTATAGATAAAGAAATACCACCAAATGTTGCGTATGAGAAACCTAAACGCTTGATTTTATCTAAAGCTGAAACTGTTTTTTCGGCACCAAAATTTTTGTATAATTTGGCCGCTAATTCTACCAGGTCTTTTTTCTTTACAGCTTTATTAACCCATTCAAATTTCGCACCCTCAGGCAAAGACTCGTATAACAAAACTCGCCCGACAGTCGTTTCAACGATTAAGCTTCCGGAAAGTCTTACTTTAATTGGGGCATGTATAGTTGCCTTTTTATGCTGGTATGCATAAACAACTTCACTGATTGAAGAAAATACAAGTCCTTCACCATCAACATTTTTACGACCTTTGGTCATGTAATAAAGACCCAAAACCATATCCTGAGAAGGAACTGATAATGGACGACCATTTGAAGGAGATAAAACGTTTTTAGAAGACAACATCAAATTTTGTGCTTCCAAACGAGCTTTTTGACTTAGCAGAACGTGAACAGCCATTTGGTCACCGTCAAAATCTGCGTTAAATGCTGCGCAAACTAATGGATGAATCTTAATAGCTTTACCCTCAACCAATATTGGATAGAATGCTTGAATACCAAGTCTATGAAGAGTTGGAGCACGGTTTAACAAAACAGGTCTCTCGCGGACAACCTCTTCAAGTGCCTCCCAAACTTCAGATGACATCTCTTCAACCATTTTTTTAGCAACACGAAGATTTGGAGCTAATTCACGTCTTTGTAATTCAACGTATACATAAGGCTTAAATAATTCCAACGCCATTATTTTTGGTAGACCACATTGATGCATCTGTAGCTCAGGATCGACAACGATAACTGAACGACCAGAATAGTCGACACGCTTACCAAGTAAGTTTTGACGGAAGCGACCTTGCTTACCACGAAGCATTTCGCTCAATGATTTTAATGGACGACGGTTAGATCCTCTTACAACCTGACCTCTTCGACCGTTGTCAATCAACGCATCCACAGCTTCTTGCAGCATACGCTTTTCATTTTTAACAATAACATCAGGTGCTTCTAACTCAATCAAACGACGTAAACGAATATTTCGGTTTAATACTCGACGATACAAATCGTTTAAATCTGAACTAGCAAATCTACCACCTTCAAGTGGAACTAAAGGACGCAAGTCTGGTGGTAGAACAGGAAGCACTTCCATGATTACCCACTCAGGACGCATATTTGCCTGTAGCAATCCTTGCATTACCTTGTAACGTTTAGCAATCCTGTGCCTTGCAGCCACAGATGTAGTTTGTTTAAATTCTTCTTGCAATCTTCGTGCTTCAAAACTTAAATCTACAAGAGTTAATAAAGCCCTGATAGCCTCAGCACCCATTCCGGCTTTAAATGTTATATCATCCGGATGAACACCAATATAATCTTCATATTCCTGACTACTTAGCAATGTTTTAAAAGGATAAGGTGATTGTCCTTGATTTATAACAATGTAGCTATCAAAGTAAATAACTCTTTCTAAATCGCGAACAGTCATTCCCATTACCAAACTAAGATAACTAGGAATACCCTTCAAAAACCAGATATGACAAACTGGTGACACCAAATTGATGTGTCCCATTCTCTCACGACGAACACGCGCCTGAATAACTTCAACACCGCATTTTTCGCAAGTCACACCGCGATGTTTCATTCTCTTGTATTTGCCACAATTACATTCCCAATCCTTAACAGGACCAAAAATACGTGCGCAAAATAAACCATCGCGCTCTGGTTTTAAAGTTCTGTAATTGATAGTTTCAATTTTTTTAACTTCACCATAAGAAATGGAGCGTATCTTTTCTGGAGATGCAATACCAAGCTTTAGTGCATTAAATTGCGTAGCCCCAATGCTTTCGCGAAATCTTTCAAGTATCCTATTGCTCACCGACTTGCTCCTTGCTTGTCTTAAATAAATCCACCTGCAACCCTAAACTTTGAAGTTCTTTCACAAGAACGTTAAACGATTCTGGAATTCCTGGTTCAGGAACATCCTCGCCTCGAACAATCGCTTCATAAGTTTTAATACGTCCGTTGACATCGTCAGACTTAACTGTCAACATTTCTTGCAATGTATAGGCCGCTCCATAAGCATATAAAGCCCACACTTCCATTTCTCCCAAACGCTGACCACCAAATTGTGCTTTACCACCAAGAGGTTGTTGCGTAATTAAAGAGTATGGACCAACAGAACGTGCATGCAACTTATCATCAGCCAAGTGATTGAGTTTCATCATATAGATATACCCAACCGTTACATCTTGATCAAATTCTTCGCCTGTACGACCATCATACATCTTATATGAACCAGTTTCAGATAAACCAACGTCTTTCAACAATGGCTTTATATCTTGTTCATAGTCAGCACCATCAAAAACAGGCGTCTCATATGCCAAGCCAAATTCAGCAGTCTTTTTAGCTAATGAAAGCAACCCATCGGAGCCATATTTCTCAGTAAAGTCTTTAACTAAATCTGCTCCATAATGCTTACTTAAGTAATTCTTTAGTTCTTTTTGTTCCCATATCTTGATGTTTTCTTCGATATGTGAACCTATTTTTTTACTTGCCATTCCCAACATTGTTTCAAGAATCTGTCCTAAGTTCATACGACCTGGTACACCAAGAGGATTAAGAACTATATCGACAGATGTTCCATCAGCCATGTATGGCATATCTTCAACATTTACAATACGAGACACCACACCTTTGTTACCATGACGACCAGCCATCTTATCACCAACGGATAATCTGCGTGCTGTCGCAACGTAAACCTTAACCATCTTAATAACTCCGGAAGGCAATTCATCACCTTTTCGCAAATTATTAATTTGATCTTCTTTCAAGGCTGTCAAAACGTGTATCTGATTATTATAAATCTCTTTATAAGCACTAATCTTAGCGTCAAAATCTTTTTGTCCAGTTTCAAGACTTAACATTTTTTCCAAAGCCATTTCTTTCAACTTAACCTCTGTTAAGTTTTTAAATTTGGCTCCGTGCTTTAACAAGGACTGAAATTCTTTAACAATTCTTTCTTCAATACCACGATTCAAAACAGATACATGGTATAAGAAATTCTCTTCAATTTTAGCCGTTTCTTTTTGAACTATTTCTTTATAACGCTTATCCTTACGAATACCGCTTCTAGAAAAAACTTTCACATCAAGAACGGTAGCTTCAACTCCTGGTGGAACCTTAAGTGAAGTATCTCTAACTTCTCTAGATTTTTCACCGAAAATTGCACGCAATAATTTTTCTTCTGGTGAAACTTGAACATCTCCCTTAAGAGTAACCTTGCCCACAAGAATATCGCCTGGTAAAACTCTGGTTCCTATTTTTACAATGCCGTCTTCATCCAACGCTTCCAAGTCTTTTTCAGAAACGTTTGGAATATCTTTTGTGATTTCTTCAGGCCCAAGTTTTGTGTCGCGAGCTTCGCATACAAATTCTTCAACGTGAACAGATGAAAAAACATCTTTACCAACTAGGCGCTTACTGACAACAATAGCGTCCTCAAAGTTGTAACCCTGCCAAGGCATAAACGCTACTAGCACATTACTACCTAAAGCAAGCTCACCGTTTCTTGTGGCCGTTCCATCTGTTAATACATCGCCTTTTTTAACACGATCACCAACTTTTACTATAGGAGTATGATGAATCCATGTGTTATGACTTGAACGCGCAAATTTCTTCATTACATAGACATCCAGAGGTTTTGAAAACCAGGCAGATTCGTCAGCACCCTGTTCATCAATGCAAATTATTATTTTATCAGCGGAAACATATTCAACAACACCATCATTGCGTGCCAACAAAGCAGCACCTTCTGCAGATCCCAACTCCATTTCGATACCAGTACCGACCAAAGGAGTTTGACACTTGATAAGCGGAACAGCTTGTCGTTGCATGTTAGAACCCATCAATGCTCGGTTCGCGTCATCGTGTTCCAAAAACGGTATCAATGCTGTTGCAACCGAGAAAAGCTGTTTTGGCGAAGCATCAATGTAGTTTATTTCTTTTGTATCAATCGCACTAATGTTTCCATCTTTACGTGCTAAAATTTTTTCAGTTTTGATTTTATTATCTGATCCTATAGGTAAAACAGCTTGTCCAATCTTCAAGCCAGTCTCTTGAAATGCATCAAGATACTCGACTGAATCTTTTACCAAACCATTTTTTACAGGTCTATAAGGAGTCTCGATAAAACCTAATTCATTTACACGAGCATATGTTGAAAGAGACAAAATAAGACCGATGTTCTGACCTTCTGGTGTTTCTATGGGACACAAACGTCCATAGTGAGAAGTGTGAACGTCACGAACTTCAAATGTTGCTCTTTCACGCGTAATACCTCCGGGTCCGAGAGCAGATAAACGTCGCTTATGTGCCATTTCGGATAAAGGATTTGTTTGATCCATAAATTGTGAAAGCTGGCCTGTACCAAAAAATTCTCTTAACACTGCTGCCAATGGTTTAACATTCAAAAAGTCGTATGGCATCAATGCTGCGTAGTTTTCTTGTAATCTGAAGCGCTCTCTAACAATTCGTTCAATTCTAGCAAAGCCTACATAAAGCTGACTTTGAAGGAGCTCTCCAACAAGTCTAACACATCGATTGCCAAGGTGATCTATATCATCCAACTCACCTTCACCACGCTCTTTCAAACCAATTAAGTATTTAAGCGTTTCGATAATGTCTTCTTTGTTTAACTGAGAATAATTCTCATCAACCTTCAAACCCAATTTTCGATTTGTTCTTATACGACCAACAATTGAAAGATCGTAGAACCTGGCATTAAAAAATAAATTTTGAATATACTCTTCCATGACCTTAAGCGGAGGAATATCTCCTGGTTTAAGCTTCATATAAACTTCTTTAAGAGCTTCTTCGTAAGTGTTTATAGAATCATGGGCATAGGTTAAGGCCATAGTTGGTTGAAATACATAACCGGAAGATTGAATAATTTTAATAGAGCAACTTTTTATTTGCTCTATTGCATCAACAAGATCTTCAGTGAGAGACATTCCCTCAGTTCCTAAGATTTCTCCAGTTTCAGGATTTATCAAATCACCGGACAAAATCTTATTGACCAAACTATTTTTACGTACTGTTAAATTTTTAATTCCAAGCTTCAACATTTTTTCGATGGCGGCTTTAGTAAGTCTTTGGCCTGCAGGAAACTGATCTTCATATTCCTTAGCAATAACCCCTACTTCTAAACGTTGCCCGACCAATTGTTGATCTATTTTTTTATAAAATTTACCATTTTTTACTTCAATTACTTCGGACTCATAAAAGAATGATAAAATATCTTTTTTCTTGAAGCCCAATGCTTGTAAAAATGTTGTGGCTAAAATTTTCTTCTTTTTATCAACACGAACCTGAATCAAGTCATTATGATCAAATTCAAAATCCAACCAGGAACCACGACTAGGAATAATTCTTGCGATGTGGTAAGGCTGACCTCTGTAGTCTTTAGCCTTTTTACTAAACGAAAACATAACTCCGGGCGCACGGTGTATTTGGCTAACAATTACACGATCAACGCCGTTAATTAAAAAGGTTCCCTGACTACCAAGTTTAAAAATACCATTTTCATCTTCGTATAAATCGACCATTACAGGAAGACTGCAGAAGAAAACGTCTTGTTCCTTAATGTCTCTTACAACTTTACTAGAAGTTACTGGATCAACATCCCAACCAACCAATTGCATTTTAACTTTGAGTGGGAATGCATATGTTTTACCACTGTAACGACAATCATCAACAGTAGATTCAAGTTTAATAGTAACCCTAGAGCAACATTTTTTACAGCGAACATACGATGCTGTTTTTTCTTTACAATTAGGACAAACACCATCATTAAGTTTATTAAATCCGGTCTTTTTGCAGGATGAACAACTCCATTTATAACGGTTTTGGATACCAGAAAGCTCACCGCAAACACAAGACCATTCACCTAATTCATAACTAACGTATTCAAGTGAAATTTTTTCATTGTGTTCTACAGGAAAAGTATCTCGTAAAACTTTTTCAAGTCCAATATTTTTACGTTCAGAAGGAAGACAGTCCAACTGTACAAAATCATTAAACGATTTTGATTGAACCTCTATCAGATTGGGAAGCGAAACAACCCCCTTTGTCTTACCAAATGCTCTCCTTAGTACACCCTTGCCTATTCCAAAACCAGACATCCAACCGCTCCTAATCGTAAATTTTATACCTATCCCACAACATCAAACCCTAGGACACCCTATGAAAAAAAAGGTTCCGTTTTAAACTTGGGTGGCTTAAAACGGTCCCTTATTTTCGTGTTTCGTTAAGTTTTATATATTTTTATGAAAGCTCTATTTTTGCGCCGGCTTCTTCAAGAGCCTTTTTGATTTTTTGAGCTTCTTCTTTTGGTGCGGACTCAGCAACAACAAACGGTGCACTGTCTACAGCTTCTTTAGCTGCGCCCAATGCCAATGTAGTAACTGTTCTCAAAGCCTTAATAACTTTGATCTTATCGCTACCAGCATCTTTCATTGTTACCTTGTATTCAGCTTTTTCTTCAGCTACTGGAGCTGCTGCGGCTGCTACTGGAGCTGCTGCTGCAACAGGGGCTGCTGCTGAAACACCAAATGTTTCTTCTAATTCCTTAATTAATGCGGCAAGATCCATCACCGACATTTTGCCAATTTCATCAATAATCTTTGAATTTGATGGCATGATAATAACTCCTTAAAATAATTAACAACAAAACCACTTGAGTATTAATCTTTATAAATTTCAATCTGTAAATAGTTAGAATTAGTGCCTGCAAATAAGCGGTTTCATTAACTCAATCATTTGCAATATAACACGTCATTCAAAAACATGCTACCGTTATGCAGCTTTTTTTTCGGAAATTTGCTGCAAAACATATAACAATCTCGCCACCATTGCGTACAATAAACGTACAAAGGTAGCAATAGGTGCTTGTATTGTTCCTACAAGTTGGCCCAACAATACATCACGTGAAGGCAACGAAGCTATCATTTCAATTTCTTGTTTGCTTATAACTTTGGCTTCAAAAAACCCTGAAATAATTTGCATTAATTCATGATTTTTTGAGAAATTAACCAACTTTTTAGCAACAGAAGAAACATCGCCTTTTGCAAAAACCAAACCAACTTGAGTTTTTAACTGATCTGAAAACGAATCTGTACCAGAAACATCTTTGACAGCTTTTTTCATCAATGTGGTTTTAGCTACCTTTATGGTACCAGAATTTTCACGTAAATTTTTGCGCAAATCCTGCATCAACGCAACGTCTAGACCTTTGTAACCAATCAAAAAGGTCGCAGATGACTCCGAAAATAACTTTTGAATGTCATCAACTATAGTTGCTTTTTCCTGTCGATTCATACTTAAATCCTTTACTATTTAGCCATATCTTCAGGGTTGATTGTTATACCAACACCCATAGAAGATGCAAGGGTAATTTTCTTAACATACTTGCCCTTGGAAGCTGCAGGTTTAGCCGCGAAAATAGCCTTAACTAATGCAACCAAATTTTCATGTAACTTGGATGAACCAAAAGAAACTTTTCCAAATGAAGCATGGACAACACCACCTTTATCATTTCTAAAGGAGACTCTTCCTTTTTTCAATTCAGAAACAATTCCTGCAACATCAAAAGTCACAGTTCCTACTTTTTTGTTTGGAAGTAAACCACGAGGTCCCAAAGCTTTGGCGACCTTACCAACAAGGCCCATAAGATCTGGTGTCGCTACCGCAACCTCGAAATCCATCCAACCGCTTTCTATTTTTGCAATAAGATCTTCTGCGCCGACATAATCAGCACCAGCTTTTTTAGCAGCTTCTTCATGATCACCTTTTGCAAAAACCAAAACGCGCATTTTTTTACCTGTTCCATGAGGCAATTGGGCAGAACCTCTAACAGTTTGCTCACCTTTTGCAGCATCAATACCCAAAATAACATGGGCATCAACAGCCTCATCAAACTTAGCATGTGCATTTTTAACTACAAATTCCAAAGCGCTCTTCCAATCAGCAACTTTGGCTGTTTCTAGTTGTTTTTCTGCACCTATATGTTTTTTACCTGACATATCTATCATCCGTCTTTTTTAACAAAACCAAGCTAAACAACTAATCAACAACCGCAAGGCCCATACTTCTAGCGCTACCAGCAACAACTTTTTTGGCCGCGTCTAAATTAAAGGCATTCAAATCCGGCATTTTTATTTTCGCTATTTCCTCAACATCCCTCCATTTGATCGTACCGACTTGTTCCTTACCAGGATTGCGTGCACCCTTTTGAATATTTGCTCTTTTACGCAACAATTCAGAAACCGGAGGTGTCTTTAAAATAAAATCGAAAGTTTTATCAACATAAACAGTGATCAACACTGGAACCGTTTCACCTTTTCTGCTAGCGGTTGCAGCGTTAAATTTTTTGCAAAAATCCATAATGTTTACACCGTGCTGACCCAAAGAAGAACCAACAGGAGGAGCTGGTGTTGCACTCGCCGCCTGAATTTGAAGTTTAATAGTGGCCTTTATTTTCTTAGACATAGTATCACCTTTACAATTGTGCCGATTTTAAACAATTTTATTTTTTAACCTGATCAAATCCTAGTTCCACAGGAGTCATTCGACCAAAAATGCTTACCATAACAGTAAGCTTTTCTTTTTCTTCATCAATTTTATCAATAATTCCAACAAAACCAGCAAACGGTCCGCTTGAAATATGAACCTCACTCCCAACAGTAAATAAATTTTTTTCTTCTGAAAGACTAAGCTTGCCTGACATTTGTAAGAATATACGATCAACCTCTTTGTTAGACAAAGGAACTGGACTATCCCCTCCCAAAAACCTAGAAATGCGTGGAGTAGAAGAAACTAAACGAAAAGATTCGCTGGCCATATCCATTTGAATCAAAAGATAGCCAGGAAAAATCTTTTCTTTTTTGCTTTTATCTTCAGCAAAAAAGCTAGCAATCTCGCTTGATGGAATGAGAACTTCACCAAAACTTTCCTGCAAACCCTCTTCCTGAATTCGCTTTTCTAAGTCGGTTTTCACAAGGTCTTCAAAACCCGTGTAAACCTGTATCACATACCATCGCTTCATTGGTTGATCACTAGCTCCACAAATTAAACCCTACTGTAAACTATGCAGTAACAAAAACGCTCATCCGATTAGTTTTTTTACCAAAAAGCCAAATGTTGTATCCATGGCTCCCAAAATAACGGCAAAAACTACTACCAAGATGCACACAATAATAACAGACCCAACCAACTCATCTCGGCCCGGCCATGTTATTTTTTTTACTTCGCCCTTTACCTCATTAAAGAAGGTAAACAATTTATTCATAAAACATCCTCGCCTTTATTTCAGTGGCAGGTCAGGAGGGATTCGAACCCCCAGCCCGCGGATTTGGAGTCCGCCGCTCTACCAATTCGAGCTACTGACCCACTCATTCTCTCTTTACTTTGTTTCTTTATGAGTTGAGTGTTTTCTGCACTTAGAGCAAAATTTATTTAGGGCCAGCTTACCAAAAGCACGTTTTTTTGAAACCTGCTTGCTGTAGTTACGCATGCCGCAACCTTCACACTCAAAATGCACAATTGTTCTATTTTTTGCCATTTTAAACTACTTTCACAGTTAATAACTTCTAATGGAGCCCGCGACCGGATTTGAACCGGTGACCTCTCCCTTACCAAGGAAGTGCTCTACCGACTGAGCTACGTGGGCGCGACATTTCAACTAACAATCTCTATCTGCTACCACAATAACTATACAAAATGGAGCTGGCAATTGGACTCGAACCAACGACCTGCTGATTACAAATCAGCTGCTCTACCAACTGAGCTATGCCAGCAAAATTTGCTAAACTACTGGTGCGGGAAACGGGGCTCGAACCCGCAGCCTACAGCTTGGAAGGCTGTCGCTCTAGCCAATTGAGCTATTCCCGCTCATTTTCGCATGTAAATTTCAACTAAAAAATTTCCATCAGTATAACGAAGTTTTCACACTACGCCAACACCAATTTTATTTTTTACGATTAAACGAAATTTGCATGTCTAAAATGGTGGGGAGAACAGGATTCGAACCTGTGAAGGCTGAGCCAACGGATTTACAGTCCGTCCCCTTTGACCGCTCGGGAATCTCCCCTTGAAAAATGTCAATTAACACGCACCGCAGCATCGTTTGTCGCAATGACAATAATAATAGATACTTTGATAAATTTTTCAACTTTTTTAATGCTTTTTTTAATGTTTTTTAAAAAATTTTATAAATCGCTGATCTGAAAGGCCTTTTGGTTGATACATCAATTCGATGTGATGAACATTGTTTTGCAAATTAGGCGAAGACAGCAGTGGTTCAATTACATCTGGCCACTCTATTAAACAATATTCATTTTTACGATTCAAATATTCATCAAAACCCGCGTCTACAAATCCATCTAAGCTTCCGATTCTGTACAAATCAAAGTGATTAAAAACTAAACCTGATGGAGTTTTATAACTTTTTACATATCCAAAAGTCGGACTGTCAACAATATCAGAAACATCGCTCTGCTTCAAAATTTCTTTGATCAAAGCTGTTTTTCCAACACCCAAAGGACCACTGAAAATCAAAATCCGATGATTCTCAAGCAAGGGCAAAACATGCTTAGCAACAATATCTTTTAAGTGCTCATAATCAAAACTTATCATCTCAAACATCCTTACAAAAAACTATCGCAGCTTTTTAAAAATTTTTTCGACTTCTTTTTCTTTCTTTGAAAGACGCTGCGAATTTCCCTTTTTGTGAGCTTTATTAAGTCCTTCTACGCATTCGTCTTTAGTCATCATCGTCAAACTCGCGTTTTCCATCAACAAATCCAATGCGCCTTTATCATGATCATCGACTTGATCATCATCCCAAACAACATCAGATTCTTCGTATCGTTGCAAAGAGGATAACTCGTCTTTGGCATCCAAAAAACGCTTTCCTGAAACATCTTGTAACAAACAATTTTGCACAATTTTATAAAAATCTAAACTATCAAGCGCCTCACAACCTAGCTTGCAACCACGATCAATTAAATTACGATCTTTCGTCACCAATATTATTTGCTGCCCTTTTTTTCGCTCAACATAATTCACAATCCAATCATCTGCGGTAGATTTTTGACCCGAAAACATAATAACAACATCATGTTTGATCTCTCTACTTGCATGATTAAATGGACCTGCATCAAAAACAACTATTATTTCGCTTATTTCGGAGCTTTTTTTTGTTTTATAATAGCCAAGTTGTCTTATAAAATGCATACGCTGTTTTTCCAATTTCCCCTTAATTCCTGGATAAATCAGCTTTAACACGTTATAACCGTCAACAAGCACCACCACTTTACACCCCGCAAACAAATAAAAAACTCTTTTAGATTTGAATAAAATTCATTACATTTAATTTAATTGCATTTAAACTTAAAAGCAAAAAACAGTTTTAAAGGATTTTAAAATGTCACACCTTATTCAGCTAAGACAGCATATAAAGTCAATACAAGCCACAAAAAAAATGACTCATGCTATTCGACTGGTTTCCATGTCAATGTACTCCAAGCTCGAAAACAAAAATGTAAATCTGAGACGTTATACAAGTAAAATGCAAGAAATGTTTTCGGATCTCATTCCTTATGCAAACAGTCATCAAATATCTCCGATTTTTAAAAAAAGTGCTCATAACAATAACCCGTTGATAATTTTAGTAGCAAGCAGCAGAGGCCTTTGTGGTAGCTTTAATACCACTCTATTCAGACACTTTGAAAAAGACCTTTCACTCGAAAAAGAACAAACGCCCAAATTTATCGCTATCGGTCAAAAATCTATTAAATTTCTCAAGGACAAGAATATACAACCCGCTTATCAATACGCAGAATTAAACACAAATAATTTTATAAAAATTGCAGACGATCTTACAGAAAGAATTTCTGGGCAAGAATGTAAGTTTTCTTCAGTTGTATTTTATTCAAACATTGCAAAAAACTTTTTTATACAAAGACCTCAAACAACAACGGTGGTACCACTACCATTGCCAAAACAAGAAGCTAGCTCAACCGAAATCGATGAAGACAACCGCCCTTTACTTGAGCAACCGCTTGACGAACTCTTGCAATTTCTTTCAGTAAACTACCTGAGAGCATCCTTGTTAGACTTACTTTTCCAGTCATTAAAGGCTGAGCACTCTGCGCGATTCTTAGCAATGGATAGCTCAACCTCAAACGCAGAAAATATTTTGGATTCATTGACGCTACAATATAACAAACTTCGCCAAGCCTTGATCACCAGAGAAGTTGCTGAGCTATCAGCTGGATTTTCTGCAAAATAAATTTTTAAAGACTGTCGTCAATTACATCAATCTGAGCACCCATCATACGAAGCTTTGTTTCAAGGTTATCATAACCTCTTCTCCAATGATGGATTCCGGTGACCTTAGTTGTACCAACGGCTGTTAAGCCAGCTAAAACTAATGCACAGGAAGCACGAATATCCGTAGCTATAACCTCTGCTCCATACAACGATTCAACACCTCTTACCGTAGCTTTTCTGCCATCTAAAGTAATTTGTGCACCCATCTTTTGTAACTGTGGCACATGCATAAGTCGATTTTCAAAAACAGTTTCTTCAATCACACTCGTACCATTTGCAAGACAAAGAGCCGCCATAGTAGGAGCTTGTAGATCAGTTGGAAAACCTGGGTATGGATTTGTCACAAAGCTAACAGCCTGTGGCGTTGGGGTGGCGATAAGTGAAATACCAGAAACGTTCGGATTTTCTGAATTGTCCAAACCAGTCACAACTGTATGACCCATTTCACGCAATTTTTCCAAAAATAAA
>Ga0172371_10001913_pt1 | contig 33106 bp, 27 predicted proteins | sample Lak12m_FD_114543 | JGI IMG/M metagenome (GOLD analysis project Ga0172371, IMG submission 114543) | Freshwater microbial communities from Kabuno Bay, South-Kivu, Congo - kab_022012_12m | ecosystem: Environmental > Aquatic > Freshwater > Lake | place: Democratic Republic of the Congo: South-Kivu...
CTACCTGCAGATCGTGGTCGGCTACTCCGCGTACCGGACGGCCGGCCTGTTCGGGCCCATGGCGGTGGCGATGATCGTCGCCTCGGCGTTCGCCGGCCGCTGGGTGGCGCGAGTGGGGCCGCGGGTCCCCGTGGCCGTTGGCTGCACGGCCGCCGGGCTCGGTGTGTTGCTGACCGACTGGGCGCTGGCCGGCAGCGTCTCGTTCGCCGTCCTGGCCCTGGCGCTCACGCTGGCCGGCGCCGGCTTCGGCATCGCGGTGGTGCCGGTGACGTCGGTGGCGCTGTCGGTGGTGCCGGCTTCGCATTCGGGCATGGCCGCCTCGGCGACCACCACCAGCCGTCAAGTGGGCTCGGTGCTCGGCGTCGCCGTGCTGGGGTCGCTGTTCAACGGCAAGCTCACCAGCGACCTCACGGAACGGCTCACGGAGCTCGGCGTGCCGGCGCCGTTCCAGACGGTCGTCATCGACGCCGTCAAGACCGGCTCGGCGCCGCGCGGCGGGGAGCAGGCCAGCGGCGCCGAGGCCGCGTACGGGTCGATCGTGAACAAGGTGATCGACGCCGCCTACCAGGCGTTCCACACCGGCCTCAGCATCTCGCTGACCGTCGCCGGCGCCGTGATCCTGGCATCCGGCGTAGTGGCCGCGGCCACGTTCGGCCGCGGACGGACGCCGGATGCGTGAGGCGCCGGACCATCACGTGACCGGCGCGCTCCGGCTCGTCAGGCCGGGTGAGGCGACCGGCGCCTGCTGCGCCCGGCCAGGACGCCGTTGACCACGAGCGTGACCACCACGGCGAGCGCCGCGCCGGCCAGCGTCCACCCGAGCCTCCACGCGTCGACGGCGACGCCATCGGCCCCTGTGGACGCCATGAGCACGATGGCCGGCGTGAGCACCGAGACGAAACGCCAGTAGGGCTTCATGTGCATGCTCATCGCCAGCACGAGCAGTGCCGATCCCAGGGCGTGGTGGAAGGCGGCGCTGTCGGTGACCACCAGTACGAGACCGGCGGCCAGGACGCCGAGGATGGTACCGGCCACCCGCTGCACGGTCTTGCGCAGGGCCTTGTGCGGGTCGGGCTGCAGGAGCAGCAGCACCGTCATGATGAGCCAGGCGCCGAGACCGTCGGGGTACCATCGCAGGACCACGTAGGTGGCGACAGCCGCGGCGACGGTCAGGGCGACGGCGTAGGTGAGGGCCTGTTCACGGGGCAGCGGCTCGAGCGGCGGGCGGGGCAGCCGCCGGCCGAGCACGCCGAAGAGGGCGCTCGTCCAGACCCCGCTGAGCAGCACGATGGCGCCGACCGCGAGGGCGTATCCGATGCCGGCGTCTCCCACCGTGCTCCAGCCTGCCAGCGGCGGCGGCGAGACGAGCAGGAACTCGGCCGCCAGCGGCACCATGAGAACGCAGGTGTGCACGCCGCGCAACGCCGCCAGGCCGGCGGCGGCGCCGAGGCCCGCCATCAGCAGCGCTCCCAGAGCCGGCGTGTCGTGGACGAGGACTGCGAGCGCGCCGGCGATGCCCAGAACGACGCTCAGGAGGATGCCCAGCCGCCAGCGTACCTTCAGCGTGCCGACGATCGCCGGGAGGAATCCGAGGACGGCGATGCCCAGGATCTCAGGCACCCAGAGCAGCGACACGCCGACCACCGGCAGCATCGCGGCGAGCAGCACCAGCGCGACGACGACGAAGCGCTTCCAGAAAGGCCACGCCACTCCCGTCCTCCCTTCGCATTCCATGATGTCATCTCGAGCGTCGCCCGGCGACGATGCCGGGTCGACACGGCCTGCTGGAGCGGCGCCAGGTCGACCCGGCGCCCCGACGTGGTGCGGACCCGGGCTTGCGTCTCGTCGGTCAGTGCGGTACTCAAGGGACGACCGGGTCCGACCGACAGGAGAGGCACGATGCTCCTCCAAGGCAGCCTGCAGGAATTCAATCTGCCCAACGTGCTCCAGCTCGTCAAGATGAGCGCCAAGACCGGCACGCTCACCGTGCGCCGTGAGGGCCGTCTTGGGCACCTGCATTTCCGCGACGGTCACATCCACTACGCAGCCGTCGACCCCGCGACCATGCCGATCGGCGAGCGGCTCGTGCGCGCGGGGACGATCACCCCGCGACAGCTCGGGGAGGCCCTGGCGGCACAGCGTGATGTCGGCCAGGAGAGGCGACTCGGCAGCGTCCTGGTAGCGCTCGAGTACATCGACCGCGAGACGCTGGCGCGAGCCATCGCCGACCAGATCGAGGAGGCGGCGTTCGACCTGCTGGGCTGGACAGATGGTCAGTTCCAGTTCTCGGGTGAGGCCTCGCCGCCGGACGAGGACATCCTGGTCGAGCTCACCGTCGACGGGCTGATCATCGACGGCTGCCGGCGTATCGACGAGTGGGACCTCGTCATGGCGTCGCTCGGCTCGCTGCAGCACATCCCGCGCCTGGAGTATGGGGAGGCGATCGGCGACCGCGGCAGCGTGTCCTTCAGCGCCGAGGAGTGGCGGGTGATCAGCCTGGTGGACGGACGCCGCGACGCCGGCTCGGTGATCCGGGACTCCGGCCTCAACCGTTTCCGGGCCGCCAGGATCCTGCGTCAGCTGGTCGATGACGACCTGGCGGTGATGCGGCCGGCCGCCATCGAGGGGATCGGCGACGCGGTGGCCGTCATCGTGCGCAGTCCCATCGACTTCTACACCGAGGTGTTCCTCGCCACGATCAACGAGGAGAGCCTGACGCGCCATTTGCTCGTGATGACCATCGACGACGAGGAGATCGAGGTGCCGATGGTCGCCGTCACGCTGCCGGAGGAGGAGGGCGACGAGGAGCAGACGCTGATCTTCGCCCTCGGTTCCGGCAGCCACGCGCCGGCCTGGCGGGAGCTCGCCGGCAGGTCGGCGGCCGGCATCCTGCTCGTCAACGCCAACTCCACCGAGAGTGTGCGCGCCTCGGTCGAGGACCTCGGGGCGATCGCCGCCGTCGAACGGCTGCCGCTGGTGGTGGCCACGTACGTCTCGGTCGCCGAAGAGCCGGTTGCGGAAGAGGTCGTCCGCAAGGGCCTCGGCTTTGACGAGGGGGTCCCGGTGCTCGGTTGCGAGCTGCGCGACCCGGCCGACGTCATGCGAGTGGTGGCCGCGGCGCTAGAACGGGCCGCGGAGCGGGCGGCGGCAGCCGAGGCGGCGCCGGCGGCCGGGCAGGCGGACGGCGCCGCGCCTTGAAGCCGCGGGCGCCCGCGTGTAGTCTGCGGGCGCGTCCGCGGGGGGCGGGCGCCCACCTCGCCTTCGGATAAGGACAGGTCCGCCGATGTACTACCCGTCGTATCGCATGCGCCGTCTGCGCCAGTCGCCGTCCCTGCGCCGGCTGTTGCGCGAGACGAGCCTGAGCGTGGACGATCTGGTGCTGCCGCTCATCGTCACCCACGGTGAGAACGTGCGCGAGCCCATCGCGGGCATGCCGGGCTGTTTCCTGTACTCCATCGGCACCCTGCTCGACGAGGTCCGCCAGGCTCACGAGGTCGGGCTGCGCGCGCTGCTCCTGTACGGCGTGCCGTCCCACAGGGACATCGGCGCCAGTGCCGCCTACGATCCTGAGGGCACGGTCCAGATGGCGGTCAAGGCGATCAAGGACGAGTTGCCGGACATGGTGCTCATCACCGACGTCTGCGTCTGCGCCTACACCGACCAGGGTCACTGCGGCGTCTACCAGGACGACGAGGTGCTCAACGACGTCACCATCGAGGTGCTGGCCAAGGTCGCCATCTCTCACGCCGAGTCCGGCGCCGACATCGTCGCCCCCTCGGACATGATGGACGGGCGTGTCGCGGCCATCCGCAGCGCCCTCGACGACGAGGGCTTGTTCGACACCGTCCTGATGCCGGTGGCCAGCGGCTTCGCCTCGGGCTTCTACGAGCCGTTCGCCGCCGCCGTGGGAACGCGGCCGGTCGTCGGCGACCAGCTCACCTACATGGTCGATCCCGCCAACGGCGAGGAGGCGGTCCGCGAGGCGCTGCTGGACATCGAGGAGGGTGCCGACATCATCATGATCCAGCCGGCGCTGCCGTGTCTCGATGTGATCAGGACGGTCAAGCAGGACACACGCTTCCCGCTGGCGGCCAACAGTGCCAGCGGCGAGTACGCGATGCTCAAAGCGGTGGCAGAGCGCGGCTGGCTCGACGAGCAGCGCGTCGTCACCGAGGTGGCTACCGCGATCAAACGGGCCGGTGCCGACCTGATCATCACCAGCTACGCCAAGGACCTGGCGCGCTGGCTCGGCTGAGCGGCGCTGGTGTGCCCGTCCGGCCGCCCCTCGTCGTGCCGGCGCACGCCTGCCGGCCGCGGCTGCCTGTCAGCCGGCGCTCGCCCGGCGGTGACGGGCCAGCTCCAGGCTCTCCTCCGTGAGGCCCACGCTGCGGTAGAGCGCCTGAGCCGCCGTGTTGTCGGTGTCGGTGCTGAGGCCGATCTCGACGCAGCCGGCCGCTTCCAGAAGCTCCATGGCCGCCTCCAGGAGGGCCCGCCCGACCCCTCGCCGGCGGGCCGTCTCGCTCACCACCAGCTCTTCGATGGCTCCGGCGGCGCCGCCGTGATAGAGGTTCGGCCTCACGGAATACGCGAGCAAGCCGGCCGGCCGGCCGTCTGTCTCGGCGATGAGGATGCCGGTGCCGGGGTGCGCGAGGAAGACCGCGACGTAGGCGGCGTCCATCTCGGGTTCGCCGCCGAAGGAGCGCGCCATCTCCGCCATCAGAGAGGCGATGGTCCCGGCATCGTCTGTGTGGGCGTTCCTGATCGTCATCATCGGTCGTGGCGAGACCATACCATCCGGTCCGGGGGCTCTGATCCGGCACTTCTGAATGCGTGCAGGGTATGATGTCAACGATCCCAGAAGCACGCGATGAGTCCCGGCATGGAGGGGCTTGTGAAAACCGACACATCCACCAGGCTGTCCTGCCGCACCGCCGCTCGATCTCTCCGGTCTGGTCTCGACGGTACGACCGCCGGCTCCAGGCGGCGACCTGAGAGGTCCTCGAGTGGTGCCGGGGGGGCGGCGTGAACCGGCCCCTCGATCGCGGCGCGGTGCCGGACGTGACCGTCCCCAGGTTGGCGCTGTACCTGAGAAAGCTCCGCGAGCTGCGCGCCCGCGGCGTGGAGAGCGTCTCGTCGCAGGCGCTCGCCGACGAGGTCGACCTCAATGCCGCCCAGATCCGCAAGGACCTTTCCTACTTCGGTGAGTTCGGCGTACGCGGGGTGGGCTACGAGGTCGGGCGCCTGATCGACGAGATCGCCCGCTGCCTCGGTCTTGACCGCACGTGGAACATCATCATCATCGGGGCCGGACAGCTCGGCACTGCGCTCGCCTGGTACCGGGGCTTCTCCCAGCAGGGATTCCGCCTGGTCGCGGTCTTCGACAACGCGGCGCGGAAGATCGGCGCTTCCTACGGCACCGGCCAGGTCAGGGACATCGCCGAGCTGGAGCACTTCTGCGAGGAGCAGCGGACGACCGGCGAGGCGGTCGATGTGGCGCTCGTGAGTGTGCCGCTGGCGGCAGCGCAGGAGACCGTTGACCGGGTCGCCGAGGCGGGCGTACGGGCGGTGCTCAACTTCGCCCCCGAGAGAGTGGTCGCTCCGCCCGGCGTCCTGGTGCGCCAGGTCGATCTGACCAGCGAGCTCATGTTCCTCTCGTATCACCTGCACAGTGCCTCCGGAGAGCCGTGAACACCCCGTTGCAGGACGATCTGCGTGACGCCGCGGCGGCGTTCGGCCCCAGCCGTCTGCCAGGCTGCGACGAGCTGTCCCTGGGGGGGCTCGTCGCCGAGATCGCCGGCGGCAACGAGAGCACCTTGCCGCTGGCGGTCGAACTGGTGTACGAGGGCTACCTCGCCCACTACCGGACCAGCCGGGCTCTGGCGCCGGGCGTACCCGCCGCCACTCTTCTGCTGGCCGGCGATCACTTCTACGCCCACGGCCTGCGCAGCATCGCCGCCGACGGCGACGTCGAGGCCGTCGGCCTGTTGACGCAGCTCATGGCGTCCTGCTCGTTCGCCCGGCTCGAGCACGCGCCGCTGAGCATCGACGACGACTTGTGGGAGATGACGGTCATCGCGGTGGCCGCGGGACGGGGGTCGCCGGCGCGAGCCGCGGCCCGGCGGGCGTTTCTGGAAGTGCGCGCGGCCATCCGCGACCAGGACCTCGATGAGCTGGCCGCGACCGCGGCCGGCGGCCTGCGGGCGGTGCTCGGCGAGCGTGCGTCCGGCGACCGGGCCGCCGGGGAGTCGCCGGCGGGCGGCCGTGCGGTCGAGGACGGCGGAGGCGGCTCGCGGCCGCCATCCGCCACGGGAAGGGCGGGGTGACGATGGACCTGCACGATTTCATCGATCGGCTGACGGCCGCCGGCGAGCTGGCCGTCGTCGATGCCGAGGTCGACCCGTATCTGGAGATCGCCGAGATCACCGATCGCGCCAGCAAGGCGCAGGGACCGGCGCTGCTCTTCCGCAGCGTCAAGGGCCATCGCATGCCGGTGTTGATGAACCAGTTCGGCTCGTTCGAACGGCTCGAGCTCGCTCTCGGTGCGCCGCTGGAGGAGCTCGCCGGCCGCATCGAGGGGCTGGTCGACCTGCAGGTCCCGGCCGGTCTGGTCGGCAAGATCAAGGCTCTGGGGCAGCTGCGCGAGCTCGCATCGTTCATGCCCAGGTCGGTCAAGGCCGGCCGCTTCCAGGAGGTCGTCGTCGATCCGCCGGACCTCGGGCGCCTGCCGATCCTGACCACCTGGCCCGGCGACGGCGGTCCGTTCATCACGCTGCCGGTGGTCATCACCAGAGACCGTCAGGGCCGGCGCAACGCCGGCATGTACCGTCTGCAGGTCTTCGACGCGCGGACGACCGGCATGCACTGGCACGTGCACCACGACGGCGCCGCCAACTTCCGCGAGAGCGACGGCCGGCTGGAAGTCGCCGTGGCCCTCGGCACCGACCCGGCCGTGGCCTACGCGGCCACGGCGCCGCTGCCGCCGGGCATCGACGAGCTCATGTTCGCCGGCTTCCTGCGCGGCAGGGCGGTCGAGACGGCGCCCTGCGCCACCGTCGACCTCGAGGTGCCGGCCGACGCCGAGATCGTCCTCGAAGGCTATGTGGAGCGCGGCGAGACCCGTGCCGAGGGTCCGTTCGGCGACCACACCGGCTACTACTCGCTCGTCGATGAGTACCCCGTCTTCCACGTCACCCACATGAGCCATCGTCGCGATGCCGTCTATCCGGCCACGATCGTCGGCAAGCCACCGATGGAGGACTGCTTTCTCGGCAAGGCGACCGAGCGGCTGTTCCTGCCGCTGCTGCGCCTCACTCTGCCGGAGATCGTCGATATGGACCTGCCGATAGAGGGCGTCTTCCACGACTGCGCCGTCCTGAGCATCCGCAAGGCGTACCCGGGGCACGCGCGCAAAGTCATGAACGCCGTCTGGGGGATGGGGCAGATGATGTTCACCAAGTTCGTGGTGATCGTCGACGAGCACGTGGACGTGCACGACGCGAGCGAGGTGACGTGGCGGGTCTTCAACAACGTCGATCCTGAGCGGGACTGCATGATCGTGAAGGGGCCGCTGGACGCGCTCGACCACTCGAGTCCTACGGCGCGGTACGGCGCCAAGATGGGCATCGACGCCACCCGGAGCTGGCCGGAGGAAGGCCACCACCGCGAGTGGCCCGACGAGCTGCGCCAGGACCCGGACGTCGTGGCGCGCGTCAGCGCCCGCTGGAGCGAGCTGGGGCTGCCGTTCTCGTGAGCGCGGCAGCCGGTCTGTGCCGCCTGCCACGCGGCCGGTCGTCGCTGCCGGGCCGGTGTCGGGGTGCGCGGTCGCGACAAGGTCGCGGAGTCCGATCGTGAGCAAGCTCGGCCACTTCGCGCGCCTGATCAAGATCGAGCACAGTGTCTTTGCGCTGCCGTTCGCCTACGCCGGCGCTTTCCTGGCCGGAGCGGCGGTCGCCGGCGGTGTGGCCGGTGCGGCGCTGCCGGGGGCGTCGCCGCCGGCCGCGGCGGTACCGTTCCTGCCGTCGTGGCGCGACCTGGTGTGGATCACGGTGGCGATGGTGGGCGCCCGCGCCGGCGCCATGGCCGTCAATCGCCTGGTCGATGCCGGCATCGACGCCCGCAACCCGCGCACCGCCGCGCGGGAGATCCCCAGCGGTCTGCTCAAGCGGGCCGAGGTGGTCGTCTTCGCCGTCGCCTCGCTCGGCCTTCTGGTCCTGGCGGCGTTCTTTCTGAGCCCGCCCTGCCGCTATCTGTGGCCGATCCCCGTCATCGCCTTCGTCGTCTACCCCTACACCAAGCGGTTGACGTGGGGCTGTCACTGGTTCCTCGGCTTCACCGACGGCCTGGCGCCGGCGGCGGCCTGGGTGGCCGTGACAGGGACGGTCGGCTGGGTCCCCGTGCTGCTGTTCCTGGCCGTGGGCTTCTGGATCGGCGGCTTCGACGTGCTCTATGGGGTCTTCGACCTCGAGGTCGACCGGCGCGAGGCGCTGCACTCGTTCGCGGTCAGCTTCGGCGAGCGGGCCTCGCTGACGGCGGCGTTCGTGTCCCATGTCGCCGCCGTCGTCCTGCTGATCGCCGTCGGCCCCCTGCTCGACCTCGGCTGGGTCTACTACGCCGGCTGCGGGCTGGTCGCCGTGCTGCTCATGTGGTCGGACGTCGACGTGGCGCGCCGCGGCCTGTCGCGCGTCGGTATGGGGTTCATGACGGTCAACGGTGTGGTCGGCATCGCGTACGGCGTCGCGGCCATCGTGGCGGCGCTGCTCGTCTGACGCATGCCGTCGGCTTGCCGGCCGGCGACCCGGTGAACGTCGGCCGAGCGGGACCGGCCCTGCCGGATCCGGCCACGGCGGGGCCGGCCACGGGACCGCCCTCGACGATATCCGTCGACCTCTCGCATACGCCTGAATCAGTAATACAAGTACTTGTATTGATATTGACACCAGCTGGACTGTGGTGATACACCTCGACTTCCTGGACCGGCCGCCGCGACCTCGTCGCCGCGAGCCGGGGCAGGATAGGCTCGGCCAAAGGAAGGGGGTGGCCTGATGTGTCGATCCACGCAACCACTCGGTCTGCACGGATGCGCTTCGCGCGTCGTCCGCGACTGTGACGCGAACGGCGGGGGCCTCTCCGACCTGCGGCAATCCTGTCGTCGCCGGACAAGGAGGTAGGGACGCGCGTTCGCTTTGACCCCACAGCACACAGGGGTCGTTCGGGGAGATCGGATAAAGGGGGGAGTGCTCGATGAAGCACCCAAAGTATCGTCACCTCGTGGTTCTGATGCTGATCCTGGCGCTCGTGCTGAGCTCGGTCGCGCTTGCCGCATGCGGCGGTGACGACGCGAGCACCGACACCGGCGACGGTGGCGATGCCACCGAGAGCCCGGCCGGCATCGAAGTCACCAAAGTCGCCGTGATCACGCCCGAGAAGGGGAACGACTACGGCTGGAACCAGATGGGCGTCGAATCCGCCCAGAAGGCCGCGGCCGCCATGGGCGCCGAGTGCATCGTCCAGGACGGCGCCGGCTACGGCGACATCACCCCGATCATCAACCAGCTGGCCGAGGAAGAGCCTCAGCTGATCTTCGCCTGGGCGAGCGGCTACCAGACCGTCGCCGCGAACATGGCGCAGCAGCTGCAGATCGCGATGACGAGTGCCGACCCCGGCACTGAAGAGGCCAACATACCGATGCTGGTCAACGCCGTTGAGGAGAACGCCCAGGACGGCGCGTACCTCGCCGGCATCCTCGCCGCCAACATGACCAAGACGGACACGATCGCCATCGTGGCGTCGGCCGACGACCTGAACTGGGCCAAGATGGGCGGCGGATACATCGCCGGCGCCCGTTCGATCAAGCCGGACATCAAGATCCTCTACGTGCAGATCGGCCAAGCCGGTTACGCCGACGCGGCCGGCGGCAAGCGCGTCACGCAGAACGCCATCTCCGGCGGCGCCGACATCATCTTCGGCTTCGGCGACGGTTCGTCGTTCGGCATGATGCAGGCCTGCGAGACGGCGACCCCGCCTGCGGGCGCCGACAAGGTGTACTTCATCGACGTGATCGGCGACAAGAGCTCGCTCGACGAGAAGGGTATCTACCTTTCGTCGGTCGTGTGGGACTTCGAGCAGCTCGACACGCAGCTGATCGAGATGCTTGAGGCCGGCACGTTCGGCGAGGAAAGCGTCTATCTGGGTCTCGACAACGGTCTGTCGCTGCTCCAGACCGACCTCATCCCCGAGGACGTGTGGACCGCGTGCGAAGAGGCCAAGGCCGGGATCATGGACGGCAGCATCGAGGTGCCTCTCACCACGAGCGCCGAAGAAGTCAAGGCCATGATCGCCGCTGGAGAGTAAGTAGATGACTCCCGTCTCTCGCGAAGGTGACGGGGAGGGCGGGCGCGGTCTCACGACCGCGCCCGCCCTCTCGGGCGACGCGACTGGCGGCGACGGATCCTCGGATGTCGTCGCCATTCAGCTCTGCGGCATCACCAAGGTCTTCCCCGGAGTCCGCGCCAACGACTGCGTGAACCTTCTTGTTCGGCGCGGCGAAGTGCACTGCCTGCTCGGCGAGAACGGCGCCGGCAAGTCGACACTGATGAACGTGCTGGCCGGGATCTACATCCCGGAAGAGGGCACCATCCGCGTCGGCGGACGCGATTGCATGATCACCTGCCCTCGCGACTCGATCGACCTGGGCATCGGCATGGTGCACCAGCACAGCAGCCTGATCCCCAATTTCTCGGTGCTCGAGAATCTGATGCTGGGGCAGGGCGATGGCGTGCGGCTCAGCGTCAAGAAGGCGCAGGAGGGCCTGACCCGGCTGGCTGCCATGCTCGATGTCGAGGTGGATCCCGACACCGAGGTGGCACAGCTGTCCCTCGGTGAGCAGCAGCAGGTCGAGATCATCAAAGCGCTCTGGCAGGGCTCCAAGGTGCTCATCCTCGACGAGCCGACCTCCATGCTCACACCCAAGGGTATCGAGGACCTCGAGCGCGTCATCGTTCACCTCAAGGAAGAAGGCCTTGCGGTCATCTTCATCACGCACAAGCTCCACGAGGCGTTCGCCATCGGCGACTGCGTCTCCGTCCTGAGGCAGGGACGGCTCGAAGGGACGATCGACAACGAGACCATGAGGCGCTCTACGCATGCGGAGTTGCAGAGAATGGTCGTTGACCTCATGTTCCCGGGCGAAGCCGAGAGCCTCGCCAACGTTGCCGAGCTGCGCGATGTGTCGGAGCTTGCCGGGACCGGCCGCAAGGCGAAGATCGGCGAGCCGCTTCTCGAGCTGGTCGACGTCAAGATCCCCGGCAAGCACGGCGAGATCGGGATCGAAGAGCCCATCTCGCTCACCGTGCACGCCGGCGAGGTCGTGGGCGTGGCCGGGGTCGACGGCAACGGCCAGCGGCCGCTGGCGGAGGCCATAGCCGGACAGCGGCATGTCTCCGGCGGCGACATCAGGCTCGCCGGCAAGTCGATCCGCAGGTTGAGCATCGGCGCACGCCAGCACCTTGGTTTGCGCTATGTCACGGACGATCGTCTCGGCGAGGGCATCGTCGGCGCGCTGAGCGTGGCGGTCAACATGGTCAGCAAGCGCATCGGTGCACGGCCCTTCTGGGTCCACGGCCGTACGCGCTCCGCCGTCATCGACAAGCACGCAAAGGACCTGGTCGGCGAGTACAACATCATGACGCCCAGCACGGAGACGCCGGCGGGCTCGCTCTCCGGCGGCAACATCCAGAAGGTGGTGCTGGCACGCGAGCTCGACTTCGATCCGAAGGTCGTGGTCTTCAACAAGCCGACCTACGGTCTGGACGTCAAGACCACCACGGTCGTCCGGGCGCGAGTACGAGAGCTGGCCGACACCGGCACGGCCGGAGCGCTCGTGATCTCGACGGACCTTGAGGAGTTGCTGGTGTTGAGCGACCGCGTCGCGGTGCTGTCGCGTGGCCACCTCATGGGCGTCGTCGAGAACAAGCCCGGCGCCGAGCAGGAGATCGGCGCGCTGATGATCGGAGGGAGCCACGGTGGGTGACATGGCGAACCAGGAGGCGATCTCCACAGGCCCAGTGGAGCGGCCGGCCGCATGGCGACGCTACGGTAAGGAATTCTGGCGTCACTTCGCGCCGGTCGTCTACGGCCTCGCAGCCGGCGGGGTATTGCTGCTCATCCTGGGCAAGAACCCCATCACGTTCTACTGGACGACCATCGAAAGCGGCCTCCTCAGCTGGAACGGCCTCATGCAGACGCTCATCCGTCTGGCGCCCCTGCTCCTGATGTCGGCCGGCTTCATCGTTGCCTTCCAGGCGGGCCTGTGGAACATCGGCGGCGACGGTCAGTTCCTCATGGCCGCCGCCGTGGTCGGCGGCCTCGGCGCCTCGATGGTCGGCGCCATGCCGGTCTGGCTGGCACTCGTCATCCTGTGCATCATCGGCTTCGTCGTCGGCGGCGCCTGGACGATCGTGCCGTCCGCCCTCAAGGCGTACTACGGCATGAACGAGATCATCACGTCGCTGATGATGGCGTACCTGGGCATCAACCTCGCCAACTACCTGATCAAGGGTCCGTTCATCACGGACGTCGGCTTCGTGCCGCAGACCAACGTCATCCCATTCGCCGACCTGTTGCCGAACATTCCCGGCACGCGCATCCACGTGGGTATCATCATCGCCCTGCTCGTGCTGGCCGTGGTGCACTACATGCAGACACGCACGGGCTACGGCCTGCGCCTGCGCATCCTCGGCGCCAATCCCAAGGCGGCCGTGCACGCCGGCATCAACGTGAAACGCGACATCATGAGCTCGTTCGCCCTCAGCGGCGCTCTCATCGGGCTCGCCGCCGCAGTCGAAGTCCTCGGCGTGTGGGGCTACGTCCGCGCCGACTGGAACCCGGCGTTCGGCATGACGCTGTTCGCCATCGTGTTCCTTGCCGGCCTCAACGTCATGGTGGTCATCCCCTTCGTGTTCTTCTTCGCCATCATCCAGATCGGCGGGCACGAGGCGGCACGAGTGGTCGGACTGCCCAACGACTTCCTGCTCCTGCTCGTGGGTCTCATCCTCTTCTTCATGGTGCTCACCGAGTGGGCTCGTATCAAGAGTGCGGTGTCGAAGAAGCTGAAGAAGACCGGCGCCGGAAGCGGCCCCGGCACGGACAAGGCGGTGACCGATGGACGCTGAATTCTGGGCCGCCGTCATCGCCGGTGCCATCCTCGCCGGCATGCCGCTCCTGCTCGCGGCGCTCGGCGAGATGGTCTCCGAACAGGCCGGCATCCTCAACATCGGCCTCGAGGGCATGATGCTCTTCGGCGCCTACGGCGGCTTTGTGGTCGCCAACTGGACAGGTTCTTCGTGGCTCGGGTTCCTTGGGGCGCTGATCGCCGGCATGGCCGTGGCGATGCTCATGGTCGTCTTCTGCGTGCGTATGGGCCGCGACCAGATCGTCGTCGGTATCGCCATCCTGTTGTCGATGCAGGGACTCACGAGCCTCCTGCATCAGGTGCAGTTCGGTGAGAGCTATCCGCGGCTCGATGGCGTGCCGAGCATCCCGATCCCCGGCCTCAGCAAGATCCCGGTCATCGGCCCGAGCGTCTTTGACCAGCCGCTCATGTTCTACATCGGTATCGTGCTCATCTTCGTCGTGGGCTGGGTCCTGAACAAGACGAACCTGGGCCTCAACATCCGGGCCGCCGGCTGGAAGCCGGTCGCCCTCGACAACGCCGGCGTCGACGTGCTGAAGATCCGCACGATCGCGGTGCTGGTCACCGGCGGCCTGGCCGGTCTCGGCGGCGGCTACATGGCCATCATCGCGGCCGGCGTCTTCGTGCCGTTCATGACCCACGGCCAAGGGTTCATCGCCATCGTCATCGCCATGCTCGCGCGGGGCAGGTCGGTCTGGGTCCTGATCGGCTCGTTCCTGTTCGGCATCGCGCTGTCGATTACCACGGCTCTGCAGCTGGTCGGCGTCCAGGTCTCCACCGACCTGATCAACATGCTGCCGTTCCTCGTCGTCATCCTCGCCCTGGCGCTGTTCGCGCGGCAGTCATATCTGCCGGCCGCGCTGGCGCTGCCGTTCGAGCGCGGGAAGCGTTGAGGTGGATGCAGCGATACGAAACGGGAGGTGACCGATGACGAAGCGCCCCATCGATTTCCTGTTGACGGCGGGCCCTGTCCAGCTGACGGACAAGGTCCGGTCCGCGCTGGGAGGCCCGCTCCTCTTCGACTACTCGCCGGAGTTCATGGACCTCTTCCGCGACACGGAGGAGAAGTTCAAGACCTTCCTCAAGACGAAGAACGACATCATCTTCATGCAGGGGGAGGCGCTCCTGGGCCTCGAAGCGGTCTCGGTCTGCGGCCTCGACCCGGGCGACGTCGTCATCAACGTCGAGAGCGGCCATTACGGCGAGGGCAACCGCTACTTCATCGAGAAGTACGGCGGCGTCGCCGTGCCGGTCGAGACGCCGTGGAACACGGTGGCCCAGCCGGAGCAGGTCGAAGCCGCGCTCAAGGCTCATCCGGAGGCCAAGATCCTCTGGCTGGTGCACTGCGAGACCCCGTGCGGCACGCAGTCTGATCTGGAGACGATGGCCAGACTGGGCAAGCAGTACGGCAAGCTCGTCTTCGTCGACTCCGTCAGCTGCGCCGGCAGTGTGCCGGTGTGGGTCGACGACTGGGGCATCGACGTCGTGTGCGTCGGCTCCCAGAAGGTCCTCGGGGCGCCGCCCGGTCTCAGCGCCATGAGCATCTCCGATGCGGCTTGGGAGCGGTTCCGTTCCGTTCAGAAGCCCAACAGGTACTCGTACTTCAGCATCCTCGACTGGAAGGAACTGTGGCTGGAGAAGAGCATCTGGCCTTACACGACCTCAGTGATGGAGATGGCCGCGCTCAACGCGGCTATCTCCGAGTATCTTGACGTCGGTCACGAGGAGCACTTCCGCCGCTACGCGGAGGTCGCTCGTGCCACTCGTGCCGGGGTCCGTGCCATGGGCTTGGAGATGTGGCCGGACTCCGACGAGCACGCGTGCAGCGTGGCGAGCGCCGTGAAGGTCCCTGAAGGCATCAACGACGAGGAGTTGCGCAGCCGCATGGTCGATCGCTTCGGGGTCATGATCTCCGGCAGCCTGTTCAATACGCCGATCTACGGCAAGCTCGTGCGGATCGGCCACATGGGCAGCGCGTGCACGCCTGCATACGCGCTTCTGGCCCTGGCCTCGATGGGCCACTGCCTCCGCGAGATGGGCCATGCGGTCGACATCGGAGCGGGCATCGAAGCGGCGCTCACGGAATTGGACTGACTGACACCGGCACTTTAGGGGGTGCAGTGCACTACATCACATTCGACAAAGAGAAATGCGTCTACTGCGAGATGTGCTCGGGTGTCTGCTCGTTGAGCAAGCTGGGGCAGATCAAGCCGTCCGCGGCGTGCATCAAGATCGCGCGCGACACGGCACAGAGCTTCGGTCAGCTGAGCTGCGTCGTGTGCGACATGTCACACGAGCGCGCTTGCATCGACGCGTGCCCGGTCGAGGCACTGTCCTACGACGAGCAGACCGGCGTGGTGCGTTTCGACGCCGGACTCTGCACGATGTGCGAAAGCTGCCTGGACGCATGCCCGAACGTGGGCATCGACCGCGAATCCGAGCGGATCATGATCTGCGATCTGTGCGATGGCGATCCGCTCTGCGTGAAATGGTGCCCTGAGGGCGCTCTGTCGTGGGAGGGCCGGTCATGATGTACGGCGGCTACACCGGCCGGTTTCTCACCGTCGATCTCGGCACGGGAGAGTTCGGCGAGCTTCCGCTGAGTGACGAGCTCGCCGAGAACTACCTCGGCGGCCGCGGCTTCATCGCCAAGCTGCTCTACGATCGTCTGCCGCGCGGCATCGACCCGCTGGGGCCGGAGAACGAGATCATCTTCGCCACCGGCCCCGCCACGGGCACGATGATCCCCACCGCGAGTCGCATCGCGGTCGGCGTCAAGAGTCCACTCACCGGCACGATCTCCGCAAGTTACATGGGCGGCCACTTCGGTCCCGAGCTCAAGTATGCCGGCTGGGACGGCGTCATCATCACCGGCGTCTCGCCGAAGCCGGTCATGCTTGTCATCGACGACGACAAGGTCGAACTGCGTGACGCCGCTGCGCTCTGGGGCAAGGACACCCAGACGGCGCAGAGCCTGATGACGGATGAGCTGGGGTCGGACTTCCGAACCGGCGCCATCGGTTCCGGCGGCGAGAACCTCGTGCCGTTCGCCAACTTCCTGCACGTGCAGCATGCCGCCGGCCGCGGCGGTCCCGGGGCCGTCTTCGGTTCGAAGAAGCTCAAGGCGGTGGCCATACGGGGTACCGGCGGCATCCGCGTCGCGCCGGCTCCGGCGGAGTACATCGCCGGGTGCAAGGAACTGCACGACATCATCATGGAGAACCCGGTCCGGCCAGCTTTCCGCTGGGCGGGGACGACCGGCATGCTGCCGGTCGTCAACGAGGCCGTCGGCCTGCCGTGGCGCAACCACCAGGACGACAAGGTGCCGGATGTGTCGTCCATCCACAACGAGGAGATCGCCAAGTACGTCAAGCAGTACGAGGCCTGCAGCGGCTGCAACGTGATCTGCGGCTCCGTCGTCGAGTTCGAGCGCAACGGCAAGCAGTACCGCTCCGAGCGCATCGAGCACGAGTCCGTTTGGGCGCTCGGGCCGGACTGCGACATCCTGGACCTGCCGGCCCTGTTCGAGGCCAATCTCGAGTGCGACCTTGTCGGCATCGACACCATGACGGCGGGTTCGACGATCGCCTGGGCCATGGAGATGACCCAGCGCGGCCTGCTCTCCAAGGAGGAGACCGACGGTCTCGACTTCACGTGGGGTAACGCCGACGTGCTCGTGCCGGCGATCAGGAAGATGGCGGCGCGGGACGGCTTCGGCGCCATCCTGGCGCTCGGTTCGCGCGGCGCCGCCCGTGCTATCGGGCGCGGCGAGGAATACGCCATGCAAGTGAAGGGTCTGGACATGGCGGCCTACGCAGCGCGCGGTTTCACGGGCATGGGTCTGAGCTACGCGACGACCGGGCGCGGCGCCGACCACAACAAGGCCTTCACCGTGGCCGCCGAGTTCCTCGGCGTCCTCGGCGACTACGACCGCTACACGATGGAAGGCAAGCCTGAGCTCGTGAAACGGATGCAGGACAGCACGGCGATCATCGACTCGCTGATCATGTGCATGTTCACCGTCGACCTCGGCATCACCGTCGACTTGTATGCCCGCTGCGCGAACCTGCCGACGGGCATGAGCATCACCGCCGACGACGTCTACACGATCGGGGAGCGCATCAACACTGTGGAGCGGCTCTTCAATATCGAAGAGGGGTTCACCCGCGCCGACGACACCCTTCCTCAGCGCCTGCAGAAGGAGGGAGCGCCTTCGGATCCGGGCGGTCACACCTGTCCGGTCGACGACGTCATGGACGAGTACTACGAGCAACGACAGTGGGATGCGGATGGCGTTCCCACTGCCACCCTTTTGCAGCGGCTCGGGCTCTGAGCGCGAGCAAGACAAGGAGAGAGATATGCGCGCATCGCGTCTGATGGGTCCCAAGGACGTTCGCGTCGAAGAGGTGCCCGATCCTGTGATCTCCTCGCCGGAAAGCGCCGTGATCGACGTCACCGTCACGGCGATCTGCGGAGCCGACCTGACGTCCTACTGGGGCTACGTCCCCGGCTTCGAATGGGGCACGATCATGGGCCACGAGTTCGTCGGCGTGGTTCGCCAGGTGGGAGACGACGTCAAGACGGTGAAGCCCGGCGATCGGGTGATGGTCTCGTCCATGACGTCGTGCGGTCGCTGCTGGTACTGCCGCCACGGCATGCAGCCACAATGCGAGAATCGGGCTCTGTTCGGCTTCTCGGGCGCGTATCCGCGACTCGACGGTGGCCAGGCGGAACATGCCCTGATCCCCAACGCCGATCGGGACCTGTGGCCGCTGCCCGATACCGTGAGTGACGAAGCAGCCGTCTTCGTGGCGGATATCCTCTCCACCGCCTATCGCGGCGTCGAAAGGGCCGCGCTGTCCTGCGGCGACGACGTTGCCATCGTGGGCTGTGGCCCTCTGGGGCTCATGGCGATCATGGTGGCGCGGCTTGCGGCCGGGCGCATTCTGGCTCTCGACACGGTGCCGGCTCGTCTGGAGGCCGCGGAGTCTCTGGGCGCGATCCCCATCGTGGCGGATGAAGCTGCGATCGCCAGGGTGAAGGATCTGACTGCGGGCCGCGGCGTCGACGCGGTGATCGAATGCGCCGGCGGAGCGCCGGCTCTGACGACGGCGATGCAGCTCGCTCGACCGCGAGGCATGGTCAGCGTGATCGGCGCTCACTTCGAGCCGGACTTCTGTCTCGACGCCGGGGCGATGTTCGCCAACGAGACGACACTGAGCATCTCCATTGGAGCACCGACCGACGATCGCGAGGAGGTCCTGCGACTGGTGGAGACCGGTCGCGTCGACCCGGTGCCGGTCATCTCCCACCGTATGAAGCTGGATGAGGCTGCAGAGGCATACCGCATGTTCGAAGCTCGCGAAGCGATGAAGATCATTCTCACTCCGTGACCGGCGTCCGCCGGCCCGTCGCAGCTCCGGCGGGCCGGCGGAATGCCATTCAAAGACCAAGCGGAGTCGCCGGGTTGCATATTTCGTTACTGCTATTTGGCCCATACGCTCAGTACCTGCCCCACAGCGAAGGTGGCGCAGCTGTTCTGGAAGCTCGAGCGGGAACGACCGTCACGTCGCTGCTTGACTCGGTCGGATTGCCCGCGTCGAGTCGACAGTACGTCACGGTGAACGGCGACCGTGTCAAGGACGATGTCGCTCTCAACGACGGCGACGAAGTCCGAGTGATCGTGCCGCTGGGAGGCGGTTGACGTGCGGAGTCAACGACTGGATGAGGACAACGTGACCGAGGAGCGGTCTCCCCGCGGCCGCGGTCATCGTCCTCATTCGGGCATACCGCTCTACTACCAAGTCATGCGCGACCTCAAGGAGCAGATGATCAGCGGCAAGCTGAGCCCCGGCCAGCAGCTGCCCTCTGAGGCGCAGCTCACGGCGCGGTTCCATGTCAGCCGGGTCGTCGTCCGCCAAGCCCTGCAGATCCTCGACGAGCAGGGCCTCATCATCAAGGTGCGCGGCAAGGGCACCTATGTCTCCCAGAAGCTGGCCGAGGACGCGACGCCGCGGATCAGCGGCAGCCTGGAAGACCTGATCCGCATGGGACCGGAGGTCAGCATCAGGGTCGTCGAGTTCCGCCTCGTTCGCGCGGCCGGTGACCTGGCAGAGGCCTTCGCCTGCGACGAGGGCACAGATCTCTTCCACGTACAGAGGGTGCGGCTGGTCGACGACAAGCCGCTGGCGGTCCTCGTGAACCATATGCCGTACGAGGTCGGCGCCTGTATTCCGCTGAGCGACCTGTCCCGGGAGCCGCTGATCGTCCTCATCGAGACACGGGCGGGCCGGCAGATCGAATGGGCCTCACAGGTCTTCGAGGCGGTCGCCGCCGACGAGCAGATGGCCGACCTGCTCGAGGTGGATCTGCTGACGCCCCTGCTCAAGCTGACGCTCACGGCGTATTCCATGGACGGCAGCGTGGTCGACCTGGCCGAGGTCTTCTATCGCTCGGACCGCTACAAGCACCACGGCTTCCTCACGCGCAACCGCGGCAACGGGCCCGCATTCTGGAACGGCAGCAACGATGAGCCTGCCGGGAACGGCGCGCCGCATCAGGCGTCGCTGTGACGAGCGTGATGGGCATCTGGCGCATCCGTGACCGGCGGCCGGCGCCGGCGGTCTTGCGGCGAGCGAGTAACTTGTCTTATCTTAAGGACTACGTCCAGATACCAGAGTGTCGGCGACCGATCTGCACACGCGGGTCATGGGGGGATCGATGAGCCAGGCGAGCAAGCTCTTTTTCATGCCCACGCGGATCGTGCACGGCCTCGGCTCCGTGAGCACGCTGGCAGGCCAGGTGTCGGCGGCCGGCGCGGCCAGGGCCATGGTCGTCACCGACAAGGGCCTCACGGGAGCCGGGATCACCGCGCGCGTCACGGCCGGTCTCGATGACGGCGGCGTGCCGTATGTCGTCTTCGACGATGTCGAGGAGGACCCCGGCGTCCGGACGGTGACCGCCGGCGTCGAGATCTTCAAGCGCGAGGGGTGCGACCTCGTCGTCGCCCTCGGCGGCGGCAGTCCCATGTGTGCCGGCAAGGGCATCGCGCTGGTGGCCGCCAACGGCGGCACCCTCACCGACTACGAGGGGTTCAACAAAGCCGCCGGTCGCCCGTACCCCGTCATCGCCATCCCGACGACCGCCGGCTCCGGGACCGAGGTCTCGAAGGTGACGATCCTCACCGACGAAACGCGCAACTTCAAGATGTCGATCCTCGACGAGCGCACCTACCCACAGGTCGCGATACTGGATGCCGAGCTGATGGCGAGCCTGCCCAAGTGGCCGGCGCTCGTCGCCGGCATGGATGCCCTGGCTCACGCGCTGGACGCGTTGTGGTCCGTCGGCTCGACCCAGTTCTCCGACGGGCTGGCGACCGAGTCGGCGGCGACCATCTTCCGCGACCTCGCCACCGCCGCGGGCACCGACGACCTCGCCGCCAAGCAGCGCATGATCGAGGCCAGCTCGATCGCCAACGTGGCGCTCGGCACGGCGCTGCCGGGTCTGGCACACGTGCTCTCGCAGCCGCTCGGCCGGCTGCATCTCTCGCACGGCCTGGCGACCGGCATCATGCTGCCGTACACGATGGAGTACAACATCCCGGTGGCGGCGCACAAGATCGCCCCCGTGGCCCGGCTGCTCGGCGAGAGCGGCGACGATCAGGAGCTGGCGAGCGCACTGCTGCAGCGTCTCTGGGATCTCATGACGTCGGTCGGCTTCCCGACCGGCCTCGACCCCGCGGTCGTCACCGACGAGGAGCTGCCGGTCCTGGTCGAGCAGTGCACCAAGGTCGTCAACTACAAGCTGAACATGCGCGAGGCGCCGCCGGACGAGCTCGAGCGGCTCTATCGTCGTGCCCGCGGAGAGGGGTGACGTATGACCGGTGAGGCGATCACGGGTGATCAGGCGACGCTCGGAGGGCTCTGGGGCCGGGCGCTGATCGTCGATCTGGCGACCGGCGAGCAGCGCGAGGAACCGATCGACCCGCAGGTGGCCGCCGACTTCATCGGCGGGCGCGGGCTCGGCGCGCACTACCTGTTCAAGATGCTGCCCGCCGGGGCGGATCCGCTGGGGCCGGACAACCCGCTCATCTTCACCACCGGCCCGCTGAGCGGCACCGCCGCACCCGGCGGCGCCCGGGCGGCCGTGGTGACCAAGTCACCGCAGACCGGCCTCTACCTCTTCTGCATCACCGGCGGCAAGCTGGGGCCGGCGATGAAGCGCTCGGGCTTCGACGTCATCGTGCTGAGCGGACGCTCAGAGGAACCGGTGTACGTGGAGGTCGCCGGCGGCAAGGCCAGGCTGCGCCCGGCCAGGCACTTGTGGGGTCTCGACACGCAGGCCACTCAGGAGCTGATCCACGACGAGCTGCCGCGCGGTGAGGTGGCCATCACCTGCATCGGCCCGGCCGGCGAGCACCAGGTCCCTTATGCGTGCCTGCTCAACGAGCGGCGCGCTCTCGGTCGTGGCGGCGCCGGCGCCGTGATGGGCAGCAAGAACGTCAAGGCGCTGGCCGTGCGCGCCGGCGCCGAGCCGGCCCCGGTCGGCGACCAGGCCGCGTTCAAGGCGGCGGTCAAGAAGATCGGCAGGGAGCTGCGCGAGCATCCGTTCACGTCCGGGCCGCTGAAGCAGTACGGATCGGTGAGCACCGTCGCCGTCACCCTGAACACGGGTATCATGCCGGCCGACAACTGGCAGCGCTCCGCGGAGGTGGCGCAGTCGGCCGACCTCATGGGCGAGAGCCTGCGCGAGAAGTATCTGGTCAAGGACTCTCCCTGCGGCGATCCCTGCCCCTCACGCTGCTCCAAGGTCACGGTGGTCCGTGAAGGCGAGCACGCGGGCGCCTTCACCGAGGGCCCGGAATACGAGACGGTGTACTCGCTCGGGACCTGCTGCGGCATCTACGACCTCGGTACGGTGATCGCGGCCGATCAGGCGTGCGACCTGCTGGGACTGGACACCATCTCGGCCGGCGTCACGATCGCCTTCGCCATGGAGTGCTACGAGCGCGGCCTGATCGACGCCGAGGACACCGGCGGCCTCGACCTGCGCTTCGGCAACGGCGAGGCCATGCTGCAGCTGGTCCACGACGCCGCCTTCAAGCGCGGCTTCGGCGCCAGGATCGCGCTCGGCAGCCGGGCGCTGGCGGCGGAGATCGGCGGCGGCTCCGAGGCTTTCGCCATGCATGCCAAGGGCATGGAGATCGGCGGCTACGACCCGCGCGGCGTCAAGGGCATGGCCACGGTCTACGGCTGCGGCCCGCGCGGCGGCTGCCACCATGCCGGCGGCTACACGGTCACCGTCGAGCTCACCAACCCCGACGTCGACCGCTTCGCCGACACCGGCAAGGCGCCGATCACCCTCGGCACCCGCAACCGGCGCGCCGGCGCCGCCGACTCGCCCTGCACCTGCGCGTTCCTCAGCGTCGGCATGCAGGACGAGACGCTGGCCGAGCTGATCGCGGCCGCCACCGGTCGGCCGTTCAGCGCCGCCGATCTGTACCTGACCGGCGAGCGCGTGAACACGCTGGAGCGCGTGATCAACGTGCGCGAGGGCCTGCGGCCCGACGGGGACACGCTGCCGGCGCGGCTCACCGACGAGCCGCTGCAGGAGGGCCCGCTGGCCGGCAGGACGGTCGACTTCGATCTCATGCGGGCCGAGTTCTATGCCGCCAGCGGCCTCGACCCGGCGACAAGCCTGCCCACGCCCGAGACGCTGGAGCGGCTCGGCCTGCAGTGGGTCACCGACGATCCCGTCGTCGCGGAGCTCATGGGCGCCGCCGACCGGCCTTCGGGAGGGGGCGCCGCATGAGCTACTACAAGGACTTCCGCGAGTACCTCGCGGCGCTTGAGGCCGACGGCCTGCTGCGCCGCGTGCGCTCCCGGATCGACAAGGACACGGAACTGATGCCGCTGGTCCGGCTGCAGTTCCGCGGCCTGCCGTCCGAGCAGCGTACGGCGTTCCTCTTCGAGGACGTCACCGACAGCCTCGGCCGCACCTATCCCGGTCCGGTGGCGGTCGGCGTCCTGGGCGCCAACCGCGCCGTGTATGCCAAGGCGCTCGGCTGCGCGCCCGACGAGATCGTCGAGCGCTGGTCGGAGGTGCACGACAATTACATCGAGCCGCGTCTGGTCGCCGACGGTCCCGTCATGGAAGAGATCCACGAGGGCGACGGCGTGCTGGAGCACGACGGCATCCTCGAGTTCCCGCACCCCATCTCGACGCCGGGCTTCGATCCCGCCCCGTACTTCACCTCGCCGTTCTGGGTGACCAAGGACGTCGAGACCGGCATCCGCAACATCGGCACCTACAGGGTGATGGTCAAAGCGCCCGGCCGCGGCGGCATGATGGCCCACCAGAGCCAGCACATCGGCCTGCACCTGCAGCGCGCTCGCGAGCACGGCCAGAACCTGCAGGCGGCCATCATCCTCGGCTGCAGCCCGGCCGTGGGCCTGTGCAGCGTCGCCAAGGTGCCGTTCGGCGTCGACGAATACGCCGTCGCCGGCGGCATCGCCGGCGAGCCGATCGAGCTCGTCAAGTGCCGCACCGTCGACCTCGAGGTGCCGGCCACCGCCGAGATCGTCATCGAGGGCTACATCGACAGCACCTATCGCGAGCAGGAGGCCCCCTTCGGCGAGTACACCGGCTACATGGGGACGCGGGTCGCCAACCCCGTCTTCCACGTCACCGGGATCATGCATCGCAAGAAGCCGGTCTATCAGGCCTTCCTGAGCCAGTTCCCGCCCTCGGAGAGCAGCCTCATACGCAAGCTCGCCTACGATGCGGTCTACCTCAAGCACCTGCGCGCCTCCAACATCCCCGGCGTGCTCGACGTGCAGCTCCACGAGGCCACCGGCAGCTACGGCCTCATGGTCATCCAGCTCAAGAAGGTGCACCCGTCGCAGCCGTGGCAGGCGCTGCACTCGGCCGTGGCCCTGGATCCCACCATCGGCAAGATGATCGTGGCGGTCGACGAGGACATCGATCCCAACGACGCCGACGCGGTCAACTGGGCGATCGCCTTCCGCGTGCGGCCGCACCTCGACACGCACATCGTCACCGGCAAGGCGTCGATCCTCGACCCGTCGTCGGCGCCGCCGGAGGCGCACGTCGACGAGCAGCGCTTCCCGCCGCCGGTCGGCACCTCGTCGATCCTCTTCGACGCGACGCGCAAGTGGGACTACCCGCCCACCTCGCTGCCGCGCAAGGAGTTCATGGACAAGGCGCTGGCCAGGTGGGAGGCCGAAGGCCTGCCGGCCCTGTCGCTCAAGAAGCCCTGGTACGGCTACGAGCTGGGGTACTGGGACGACGACGCCCGCCGGGATGCGGAGGCCGCGGTCAAGGGCGGCTACCTGGAGACCGGCGCCCGGCTGCAGGAGCTGCGCGAGCCGGTGCCCGCGTCGGGCTTCAGGGACACGGAAGAAACCGATGACGAGACCCGAAAGGGGGAGCTCGATGGCTGACCTGTCTGTCGATTTCGCTGGACTCAAGCTCAAGAACCCGTTCATCATCGCGTCGTCCGAGCTGACCAACAAGCTCGAGAAGATCAAGTGGGCCGAGGAGAACGGCGCCTCGGCCGTCAGCACCAAGCTCACGTTCCTGCAGGTGCCGCTCTACGCGCGTCCCTACCACATCATCGAGAAGGAGGGCGCCTTCTACTCGCCCTCCGGCGAGCGCATGAAGGTGGAGGACACGCAGGAGCTCATCTCGCAGTGCAAGGAGCAGACCGAGCTCAAGGTCATCGCCAACATGATGGGTCCCGGCGGCGACATCGACGCCTGGGTCAAGCTGGCGCGCATGCTGGAAGAGGCCGGCGCCGACATGGTCGAGCTGAACATGTCCTGTCCCAACCTCGGCCTCATGGCCAAGCAGGTCGGCAAGGACGAGAAGCCGACGCTCGGCGCCGTCATCGGCAAGGACCCGGAGCTGGCGGGCACGGTGTGCAAGGCAGTGTCCGACGGCGTCAAGATCCCGGTGATGGCCAAGATGACGCCGGAAGCCGAGACCATGATCGTCTCCGAGGCGTGCTGGCAGAACGGCGCCGCCGCCGTCTCGGCCATCAACTGCCCGCAGTCGCTGCCGCCGCTGGACATCAAGAACGGCGGCCGGCCGATGTATCCGTCGACCGGCAACCAGTCGACCGCCGGTCTCTGCGGTCCCTGGATCCGGCCGCTCGCCTACCGGCACATCGCCCAGATCCGTACCCGCTGCCCCGATCTGCCGCTGGCCGGCGGTGGCGGTCTCATGAACTGGCGCCATTCCGTGGAGGCCATCATGTACGGCGCCACCACGCTCACCTACTGCTCGCTGCTGTATCTGAAGGGCTACAAGGCGTTTGCCAAGATCGAGCCCGGCATGCGGAAGTTCATGGACGACTACGGCTACGAGACGCTGGCCGACATGCGCGGCATCGCCCTCAAGTACATCGTCACGCCGGGTGAGGTCGACTACATCCCGATGCTCCCCGAGATCGACCTCGAGAAGTGCAACGGCTGCGGCATCTGTGCCGCGCCCGGCCACTGTGAGTGCATCGAGATCATCGACAAGAAGGCCGTCCTGGTGAAGCCCACCGACTGCTACTCGTGTGCCGTGTGCTACTTCCTCTGCCCCAAGGACGCCATCACCATGGTGGAGGCGCCGATCGAGAACACCCGGGCCGGCGTGGCCATGAAAGAGATGTGACCGCTCGAGAAGGGAGGCGAGTCGATGGAGGCCTTCGACTACATGCGGCCGACGTCGGTGGCGGACGCCTGCGCCGCCCTGCGTGAGGCGGGCGGCACGGCCAGAGCCCTGGCGGGCGGTACCGACATCCTCGTGCAGATGAGAGAGGGCAAGCTGCGGCCGGCGGCGCTGGTCAGCCTGCGGGACGTGCCCGGCCTGCGGTCGGTGCGTCGCGAGCAGGATGGCGGGTTGACGATCGGCGCGGCCACGAGGCTGATCGACATCGAGACGTCGCCGGACGTGCTGCGTGACCACGCGGCCCTCGCCGAGGCGGCCTCCTGGATCGGCTCGGTGCAGGTGCGCGACAGGGCCACCATCGGCGGCAACCTCTGCAATGCCGCGCCGTCGGCCGACACGGCGCCGATCCTGATCGCGTACGGGTCGTCGGTGACCATCTCAGACGGCCGCGGCGAGCGCACGCTGCCGCTGGAGGACTTCTTCACCGGCCCCGGTGAGACGGTCCTTGAGCCGGGGGAGCTGCTGACGGCGATCTCGGTGCCGCCGGCGCCGGCTCACAGTCACGCCAAGTACTACAAGACGTTCCGCTCCGCCATGGACTGCTGTACGGTCGGCGTCGCCGTGCTCGTCGTCTTCGCCCCCGATTCGAGGCTCGTCGAAGACGCGCGCGTCGTTCTCGGCGCCATCGCCCCGACCCCCATCCGGGCACCGCGCTGCGAGGAGATGCTGCGCGGCAAGGAGCTCGATAGCGCCCTCATGGCGAGCGTCGGCGCCCTGGCCGCGGAAGAGGCGCGGCCGATCGACGACGTGCGCGCCTCGGCCGAGTACCGCCGGGTGCTCGCCGAGGTGCTCACCAAGCGGGCGCTGGCCGCCGCCGACTCCTGGCTGCAGAAAGGAGCGGGAGCATGAAGCGCGAGCTGCACCTCACCGTCAACGGCGTCTCCTACCACCGGCTCATCGACACGCATCGTACGCTGCTCGAGGTGATCCGCGATGAGATCGGGCTCACCGGCACCAAGAACGGGTGCGGGCAGGGAGAGTGCGGCGCCTGCACCGTCCTGCTGGACGGCGAGCCGGTCAACTCCTGCATGGTCCTGGCGCACGAGGCCGATGGCCACGATGTGGTGACGATCGAAGGCCTGGCCGACGGCGCCGTGCTGCATCCGGTCCAGCGCGCCTTCGTCGAGACCGGCGCCATCCAGTGCGGCTTCTGTACGCCGGGCATGGTCCTGTCGGCCAAGGCGCTGCTCGACCGCAACCCCGACCCGACGCGGCAGGAGATCCTCGAGGGTCTCAAGGGCAATCTCTGCCGCTGCACCGGCTACGTGAAGATCATCGAGGCCGTACAAGCCGCATCGTGCCTGCTCGACGAGGAGGAGCCCTCATGAAGACGTGCATCGTACGCCGGGGGCTGCCGCGGATCGACGCCGTCCCCAAGGTCACCGGGGAGGCGCAGTACACCGTCGATCTCAAGATGCCGGGCATGCTCATCGGCAAGATCCTGCGCAGCCCGCACCCGCATGCCCGCATCCGCTCCATCGACGTCTCGGCTGCCCGGGAGCTCGAAGGAGTCCTGGCGGTCATCACCGCCGAGGATGTCCCGGGCACCCTCTTCGCGTTCATGCAGGTCATGGCCGACAAGCACATCCTCTGCACCGACAAGGTGCGCTACGTCGGTGACGAGGTGGCGGCCGTCGCCGCCGTCGACGACGACACGGCCGAGAAGGCCATCGGCCTGATCGAGGTCGACTACGAACTGCTGCCTCCCGTCCTGAGCGTCGAGGACGCACTGAAGCCGGACGCTCCGCTGGTGCACGAAGACAAGGACAGCAACCTCGGCTTCGAGGTGGAGCGGCTGTTCGGCGATCCGGACACAGCGCTGGCGGAGTGCGACTACGTCGCCGAAGGCACGTACGTTACGCACGACCTGGCGCACACCTGCCTCGAGGTCTCCAACTGCGTGGTCAAGTGGGACAAGAAGGGTCGCGTGACCGTCTGGACGAACACGCAGGCGCCGCATACGCAGCGGCAGGAGGTCGCCCGCCTGCTCGGTATCCCGCGCGCCAACGTGCGGGTGATCAGCTCGTACATGGGCGGTGGCTTCGGCTCCAAGCTCGTGACCGACATGAAGGCACCGATCGCCGCCGTGCTCTCGCGCATCACCGGCCGTCCGGTGCGCATCGTCAACACCCGCAGCGAGGAGTTCACGACCGCCAAGACGCGCTATCCCTACACCATCCACCTCAAGACCGGCGCGAACAAGGACGGTCGCATCGTCGTGCGGGACATGACCGTGATCGGCGATAACGGCGCCTACCATGACAAGGGGCCGGCGACCATCAACTTCAGCGCCATGATGTTCGGGACGCTCTACAACGTCCCCAACATCCGCGCCGTCGGCAAGCTCATCTACACGAACCGGCAGATGGGCACGGCCTTCCGCGGCTTCGGCAACCCGCAGATGGCGTTCGCCACCGAGTCGCAGCTCGACGAGCTGGCCGAGAAGATGGGCATGGACCCGCTCGAGCTGCGTCTCAGGAACGCCAACCACGCCATGGAGACCACGTCGTGCGGCGCCGAGGTCTGCGGCTGCGCGATGACCGAGTGCATGGAGATCGCCGCCGAGCGCATCGGCTGGAAGCAGAAGCGCAACGGCGCGGACGGCACGGTGCTGCGTGGCGTCGGCCTGGCCAACATGGTCCACACCGGCGGCGGCGGACGCTTCTACGGCTACAACTCGACCGAGGCGTTCATCAAGCTCTCCGACGACGGCACGGTCACGCTCATCACTTCGGCGCTCGACATGGGTCAGGGCGCGCACACGGCGATGGCGCAGATCGCCGCCGAGGAGCTCGGCGTGCGGCTCGGCGACGTCATCGTGCTCTCCAACGACACCGACCTGACGCCGTACGACCTCGGCGCCTGGGGCAGCCGGGCCACCTTCATGAACGGCAACGCCGTCTTCGAGGCGGCCCGCGAAGCGAGGCTCGCCCTGATCGAGGCGGCGGCCGAGATGCTGGAGGTGCCGGCCGCCGACGTCGCCGTGGAGGAAGGCCGGATCTCCGTCAAGGGCTCCGACGAGAAGCACACCATCGCCGAGATCGTCGACCACTCCGTGAACGAGCACGGCTGGACCATCTCGGGGACGGGGCGGTTCGTGGACAAGCTGCCGGAGGGGTACACGATCAAGAGCGCCTTCGCCAAGAACATCCCCTGCTTCTCGTTCGGCACGCAGGCCGTGGAGGTCGAGATCGACGCGGAGACGGGGCAGGTCCACGTGCTCAAGGTCATCGCCGCGCACGAGACCGGCACGACCATCAACCAGATCATGGCCGAGGGCCAGATCGAGGGCAGCGTGGTGCAGGGCATCGGCTTCGCCCTGATGGAACGTCTGATCAGCGAGGACGGCCGCATCATCAACGACCGCTTCCTCGACTACAAGATCCCCAACATCGGCGACATCCCGGAGATCGAGGCTGTCTGCGTGGAGAGCGAGGGGACCAAGGGACCGCTTGGTGCCAAAGGCATCGGCGAGCCCGGGCTTGTCCCCACGGCGCCGGCCATCGCCAACGCCATCTACGACGCCATCGGCGTGCGCTTCCACGAGCTGCCCATCACCCGTGAGGAGGTCGTCAAGGCGCTGCGGGAGAAGCGAGAGTAGAGGTCGTGATGCGCGCCGTCGCCCACCAGACGCTGACCGACGCGCTCGGCCTGGGGGACCGCGAGCTGGTCGCCCTGGTGGGCGGCGGCGGCAAGAGCAGCGCCCTGCGCGTGCTGGCGGAGGAGCGGGCCGCGGCCGGCGGCCGGGTCATCGCGACCACGACCACGGCCATGTTCCTCTGGCAGCTCACCGAGCTGGGCGCGGTCGTGGTCGAGGCCGGCGATGAGGCTCTCATCGCCGGCCTCGACCACGCTCTGGCAGAGTCGGCGGTCGCCGGCGCCGCCCGGGCGCACGGCGTCGGCGGCAAGGTCGTCGGCCTCTCCACCACCGAGGTCGACCACCTCTGGGCGGCCGGCCTGGCCGACCTGCTGGTCGTCGAGGCCGACGGCAGCCGCGGCCGCTCCCTCAAGGCGTTCGCGTCACACGAGCCGCAGGTGCCGGCGGCGGCAACGACGATCGTCCTCATGGCCGGCCTCGATGCCATCGGTCGGCCGCTCGACGATGACTCCGTGCACCGTGCCGGTCTGCTGGCCGCTGCCGTCGCCCGACCGCTCGGCGCACCGTTGACCATGGCCGTCGTGGCCGAGGCTCTGCGCCTGCAGGTACGGCGGCTGCGACGCCGCGGGTCGGAGCGGATCGTCGTGCTGCTCAATAAGGCCGACTCGGCCTCAGACGTCTCGCCGGCAGCGACTCTTGCCGGCGAGCTGCTGGACCGGTCCGGCCGCACCGCCGGTGGGCCGACCGACGACGGCGACCTGCCCGACGCGGTGGCGGTCGCGACGCTGCGGGACCGCCGGTTCTGGTCGATCACGACCGAGGCGCCGGACCTTCGCCGGTCCGGTGCTGCCGACGACGATCGGCGTCGCGCCGCCGGGGATTTGGGACCGCGGGTGGCGGCGATCGTGCTGGCCGCCGGCCGCGCCACGCGCATGGGAGTGCAGAAGGTCCTGCTGCCGCTGCAGGGGAGGACGCTGGTCGGCCGAGCCGTCGACGCCGCCGTGCGGAGCAAGGCGACCCGCACGCTCGTCGTGGTCGGTCACGAAGCGGCGCGAGTCCGCGAGGCGATCGCTGCCGAGCCGGTGACGGTCGTGGACAACCCGGACCACGTCGCCGGCATGAGCGGCTCGCTGCGTGCCGGGCTGCGGGCGGCCGGCGAGGTCGATGCCGCCCTCGTCCTGCTCGGCGACCAGCCGTTCGTGACGTCCGCCCTGCTGGATCGTCTCATCGACCGGTTCTCGGAGACCGGTGCGCCGGCGGTGCGGCCGGTCGTGGGCGGCCGGCCCGCCAATCCGGTCCTGCTGGGTGCCGCGCTGTTCCCTGAGATCATGGCGCAGCGCGGGGACGTCGGCGGCCGGGAGATCCTCGAGCGCCGTGAGGATCAGGTCTCCCTCGTCGAAGTCGACGATCCCCGCACGGTCGCCGACATCGACACCGTCCAGGACTACGAGGCGGTCGGGGGTCACGTATGACGCCCGCCCGCCTGTCTGACCATGGAGGTCGCCCATGATGGGCGCCGGTCTGCAAGCCGGCGCTCCGCAGGTGCGGCCTCTCGGTGAGGCGGCCGGCGGAGTCCGTCCGACGGCGCTCGTCAAGGGCGGCGGCGACCTCGCCACCGGCGTGGCTCTGCGTCTGCTGCGCTCCGGCTTCGCCGTGGTCATGACCGAACTGCCGAAGCCGACGGTGATCCGACGCACGGTCGCCTTCGCCGAGGCCGTGTTCGCGGACCGCGTGATCGTGGAGGGTGTCGAGGCCGTGCGGTCGGATCCGGGCGACGATCTCTCCCCTCTGCTGGGGCGCGGCGTCGTCCCGGTCGTGGTCGACCCCGGCGCATCTGTGCGCCATGCGCTCCGTCCCGATCTGCTCGTCGACGCCGTCATCGCCAAGCGCAACACCGGGACACATATCGACGATGCGCCGGCGGTGGTGGCTCTCGGGCCCGGCTTCCGGGCCGGGCGCGACGTCCACGCCGTCATCGAGACCCAGCGCGGCCACACCCTTGGTCGGGTCATCTGGGACGGCGAAGCGCTGGCCGACACCGGCGTCCCGGGAGAGGTCGGCGGCTTCGCCGTGGAGCGCGTGGTGCGGGCGCCGTGCGCCGGCAGCTTCCGTGGCCTGCGGCAGATCGGCGAGCTCGTCGCCCGTGGCGACGTGGTGGCAGAGGTGGACGGCGAGCCGGTGCGCTCCACCCTCGACGGGGTGCTGCGCGGACTGCTGCACACGGGGCTGCCGGTGACGCCCGGGTACAAGGTCGGGGATGTGGATCCGCGCGCCGCGCGCGAGCACTGCTTCCTCGTCTCGGACAAGGCGCTGTCCGTCGCCGGCGGTGTCCTCGAAGCCGCCTGCGCCCTGCTCGGCGGGCCCCGACCGAAGCCCGGAGGGCGCTGCCGCCACGCTCCCGGCCAGCTCGCAGAGACAATCGTGAAGACACGATCCCGAACAGGGTCCCATACCCGTCCTGAAGGAGGTCCACAGTGAAGTCGTACCAGACACTGATCAAAGGCGCCCGGCTGGTGGTCGAGCGCTGCTTCGATGTGCAGGAGGGCGACAGCGTCCTGGTCATCTGCGATGAGGACCATCGCCGTGAGGCCGAGGCGATCGCCGGGGTCGCGGTCTCGCTCGGGGCGTATCCCGTCGTCGCCGACGTCTCCCATCATGTGAGCGCCGCGATGGCCTCCATGGCGGTGCCGATGGAGCCGTCGAAGACGGTGGCGGCGGCCATGAAGGCCTCGGACGTGATCATCATCACCACCAATCTGGAGTGGGCCAACCGCTTCGCCCACGTCGATCCGGTGGCCGAGAGCGTCAAGCTGGGCGCCAAGATCGGCTCGGTCGAGGAGGGCATGGCCGACTGGGACATCACCGCCGAGGACATCGACCTCATGGTCGAGCGGGCCGAGAAAGTGATGGCGGCCATGGAGGGCGCCAAGTGGTGCCGCGTGACCACGCCGGCCGGTACGGACGTGCGCGTCAGCGTCGAGGGTCGCCCGCCGCTCAAGGTCGTCCCGATCAAGGGCGCCGGCGAGATGATGGGTCCGGTGCCGCTCTGGGGCGAGGTCGCCTACGCCGCCTGCGAGGACAAGACCGAAGGTGTCATCGTGGTCGACGGCATCATGCTCGGCGTCGGCGTGCCCGGCACGCTGAAGGAGCCGATGACGTGGAAGATCGAGGGCGGCCGCGCCGTCGAGATCACCGGCGGTCCGGTGGCCGACCGTCTGCGCGAGGTCGTGGAGGGCTCCGACGAGATGGCCAACGTCGTGGCCGAGTACGCCATCGGCATGAGCGACAAGGAAGTCCTCGGCTCGCCGTCGGAGAAGGGCATGATGGGCACCGTCCACTTCGCGCTCGGCGACAACGCCCACTGCTACCCCGGCGGCCAGAGCCACAGCAAGCTGCACCTCGACGGGTCGGTGCGTAACGTGACCGTCGAGGTCGACGGAAAGACGATCATCAAGGATGGTGCCCTTGTCATCTGAACCGACATCGGAGCAGGCCGCGCGCGTGCGCGTGGTCGGCCTGGAAGACGGCAAGCGGACCGACATCCCCGGCGGTCACTGGGTCTGCGAGCTCGTCTCGGGACC
>Ga0172371_10001914_pt1 | contig 33103 bp, 29 predicted proteins | sample Lak12m_FD_114543 | JGI IMG/M metagenome (GOLD analysis project Ga0172371, IMG submission 114543) | Freshwater microbial communities from Kabuno Bay, South-Kivu, Congo - kab_022012_12m | ecosystem: Environmental > Aquatic > Freshwater > Lake | place: Democratic Republic of the Congo: South-Kivu...
ACGCTTTTCTTCTTCATTGTATTCCACCAGGGGGAATTCTGTCACCCACAGGAGGTCAAATGTTCCTTCTTTTATAAGGGAAAGCTTTTCGGCAAGCTTTAAGCGAAGATTTCCAAGCGAGTCAAACACAACTTTGTTTTTATCGCCGACAAAGAAGATGATGTCTCCCACCTGCCCGTCCATTCTCTTCATGATCGCGTCAATCTCTGCCTGCGTCATAAACTTAGTTATGGGGGAATTTAGCCCGTCTTCGCGTATGGATATCCACGCCATTCCCTTCGCACCGTATATTTTCACAAATTCCACCAGCGCGTCGATCTCCCGCCGCGCCAGGACATTCGCGCAGCCCTTCGCGTTAATTGCGCGTACGCTGCCTCCCTTTGCGACAACGCCGGAAAACACCTTGAATTCGGAATTGGCAACGATATCGCTTAAATCCTTTAATTCCAGGCCGAACCGGGTATCCGGTTTGTCCGAACCGAACCGGTCCATTGCTTCCCTGTACGTAAATCGCCGCAGGGGTATCTTGATATCAATATCCATAACGTCCCGGAATATACGCTGAATCAGGCGTTCATTCAAACCGATCACATCGTCTTCTTCCACAAAAGACATTTCCATATCAATCTGCGTAAATTCCGGCTGCCTGTCCGCCCGCAAATCCTCGTCCCTGAAACATTTCACGATCTGGTAATAACGGTCAAAGCCGGATACCATCAATAACTGTTTGAATATCTGCGGAGACTGCGGCAGCGCATAAAACGCGCCCGGATGCACGCGGGAAGGCACCAGATAATCCCGTGCGCCTTCTGGAGTGCTTTTGATCAGCATGGGCGTTTCAATCTCCAGAAATCCGTTTTCGTCCAGAAATTTCCGCGTTGTAATGGCCATCTTGTTGCGCAGCAGCATGCTCTTCTGCATTTCGGGCCTGCGGAGATCCAGATACCTGTATTTAAGCCGCAGCTCTTCCCTGACTTTCGAGTTGTCTTCAATCTCAAACGGCGGTGTCTGCGCAGCGCTCAGTATCTTCAGTTCCTCAACTTTTACCTCAATGGTTCCGGTAGGCAGTTTCGGGTTTACCGTATCATCCGAGCGTTTAACAATTTTTCCTTGCACCGCCAGAACAAATTCGTTGCGTATCCCTTCCGCTTTTGAAAAATCACCTTTAAAATCGGCCGCGTTAAATACGACCTGCATGATACCGGAACGGTCTCTCAGATCAATAAAAATAAGGGCGCCAAGGTCCCTGCGCGTATTTGCCCAGCCCATCAGCGTAACGTTTTTTCCGATGTCAGATTCGGTAAATTCGGCGCAGAGTCCTGTTCTTTTCCAGCCTGCCAATAATTCGCCCATACATTAACTCTCCTGTTTTATATAAGATTTCAATTCAGAAAATGGAATGATTTTTTCATCTCCGGTACGCATATCGCGCACCTTGGCCGCGCCCGCCTTGATCTCGTCTTCCGCTATCACGGCTACAAAGGGAGCGCCGCATTTATCTGCAAACTTAAACTGCGCTTTCAGGCTGCGGTCGCAATGATCCGTATCCGCCCTGATCCCGTCTTCACGAAGATCCGCGGCCAGCGCAAAAGCCTTTTTCTGCGCCGTTTTTCCCATTGTGCAAAAATAAATATCAAACAACCGTGGTTCGGGTATCTTAACGCCTTCGTTTTCCATCACCATCAACAGCCGTTCCATACCCAGGCCGAAGCCGATCCCCGGCATATCCTGTCCGCCGACTTCGCCAACCAGCTTGTCATACCGTCCGCCGCCGCACACCGTGCCCTGCGAGCCGATAGAGCCGGATATAATCTCAAAAACTGTTTTTGTATAATAATCAAGTCCCCGGACGATAAAAGGATCAATTTCATACCCGATATCCATTTCGTCCAGATACTCTTTCAGATCTTCAAAATGGTCCGCGCATTCGGAACAGAGCCCGTCCACCATTAAGGGCGCGTCTTTGATCACCACTTTGCATTTATCCTCTTTGCAGTCCAGAATGCGCAGCGGATTCTTCTCAAGCCTCTCTCTGCATGTCGGACAGAGTTCGTTTTTTCTGGATGAGAAATACTTGTTCAGCATCGCATTATAGGACGGCCTGCAGTTCGGACAGCCGATGCTGTTGATATGCAGTTTCAGTCCTTTTATTCCAAGCTTTTGAAATAGCGTCAGCGCAATCATTATTATTTCAGCGTCAGTGGAGGCTGATTTTGCGCCGAACACCTCCACCCCGAACTGGTGATGTTCCCGCAGCCTGCCCGACTGTGGGTTCTCATATCGGAATATGGGCGTTGCAAGATAATACATTTTAGTGGGCTGCGCCTGCGCGGATAATCCGTTTTCCACAAAACTGCGGACTACGCCGGCGGTGCCTTCCGGCTTCAGGGTAATCGATCGGTTGCCCTTGTCTTCAAACGTATACATTTCTTTTTGAACGATATCTGTCGTATCGCCAACACCTCGCAAAAAAAGTTCTGTATGCTCAAAAATGGGCGTCCGAATTTCCCGGTACCCGCCCCTTGCACAAATTTCTCTTATTATATTCTCAATATAATGCCATTTATAGCTTTCGGCAGGAAGTATGTCTTTCGTGCCCTTGGGTGCTTTGGTGATAATGGCTCATCCATCCCTTCCAATCATTAATCTTAACCATAATATTATACCCACCAGCGCTTTCAGTGTCAATTAATCCCCATATTATTTGCCGTTCAAAAGAAAGGCCGTCGGATACCTCTTCAGCCGAAAAGGATGCGTTTTCTTTCGATCATCTCACCAGTTTTTTGGATATACAATCCCACTTCCTTCAAATTGCAGGAACGCTCTATGCGTTTTTCCGCATGGAATATGCGTTTAGACATTCCGCCCGCGCCAAAGCTTGCATTGTCTACCAGCTCTTCCATTATATCGATATTATACAGGCACAGTTTTCCTGCAAGAGCGTATCCCACATTTTCAAGATTTCCGGCCATGTATTTCTGCCGGTAAAGATAATACGGGCCGTAACCCTTATCTGTGAGTGTCCGGCGCGCCGCATCAACCATTTCTCCTACCATATCTGCCTCCGTATACATATGCACATCCGAAAGCGTAAGGTTCGCAGCATTTTTTACCGACAGGGTATGAACGGTTATATTTTCCGGTTTATATGCGCAAACGTCCATCAGCGTTTTTTCAACGTCATCTGTCGTTTCTCCGGGCAGGCCCAGGATAATATCCGTATTCACGTTGTCAAACCCGAATTCGCGCACCATATTGAACGCGCGGTCAAATTCCTCCGGTCCGTATTTTCTGCCGATCCGCGCAAGCGTGGCTGGATTAGTTGTCTGTGCGTTTACGCATATCCTCGTTGCCCCAGCACCGCGAATGACCGAACATTTTTCTTCGTTTATACTGTCTGGCCGTCCGGCTTCAACAGTGAATTCTGCATACCCGGGAAAGAATTGATTGATTTTACCAAGCAGCCTTTCCAGTTGCCCGGAAGCTAGCACAGTAGGCGTGCCCCCGCCTATATATATGCTTCGGATCCGTCTACCTGCAAAAACATCTTTCGCGCCTTCCATCTCGCTTATAAGTGCTTTAATATATTCTTCGTCCAGTCCCCTGCTTTTACCGATTTCTCTGGATAAAAAGGAACAGTACGAGCAACGGGAAGCACAAAAAGGAATTCCAATATAAATATCAATATCTTTACTATCTATCTTTTCAATTTCCGGAAGCTGCGCCTTCACAATATCGAAGGCTAGGCTAACCTTGGACTCATCCACATCAAATTCTTTTTTAAAAAATCCGCGTGCCTCACCGCCCATTTCCAAAATCAATTCCCGCGCCAGCTTTGTCGGCCTTATACCTGTCAGCGCACCCCACGGCGGTTTTTTTTCCGTATATTCTTTTAAAAGCATATATACCGATTTTTTCACAAAGCGCTTCTTCATCTTTTTTACAAGCAGCGCGTTTCCGGATACGCGTGGAACGCCGTTTGAATATATATGGCGGATCGCCCCGTCCAGTACCACCTGGCACTCGATCTTCCAATCCTTGTCTTCAAAGAAGGACACGTGTATAAAAAGGCCGCCGGAGGCGGCCTCGTTGAGTTCGTCGATCTTCTTTTCCGTATAGAACAGTCGTATTTCGTCGCATATATCGCCGAAAAACGGTTTGCAGTTAGTAATCAGACCGATCATGCCATTCCTTTCATAAACGGATTGTTCTTCTTCTCATAATCAAGTGTTGTAAACGGTCCGTGGCCGGGATAAATGATATAATTTATATCAATTTTTTTCAGCTTCTCATTCATCGAACGGCCGAGTTCCAAAGATGATCCGCCCGGAAAATCGGTCCGTCCCACCGAACGGTTGAAGAGCGTATCGCCCGTAAAGAGATTTTCTCCAATAGCAAAACAGACGCCGCCCGGAGTATGTCCGGGCGTATGGATCACGCTAATGCTCATTCCGCCAGTTTCAATAACCTGCCCGTCATACAAAAATATGTCCGGGCTGTAGGTCACTGCGGGCGTACCGATCAATATGGAAAGATTTTTTCTTGCGGATTTCAGCATGTCCGCATCCTCCATATGAATACAGATTTTCGCTCCGGTCATATCCTTCAGCTCCTGCACCGCGCCGATATGATCGTAGTGGCCGTGCGTAAGAAGAATATGCGTCAGCTTTAAATCGTTTTTGCTAAGCGTGTCCATGATTTCCTTTGCGTCTGCTCCCGGGTCAATAACGACCGCTTCCCTTTTCTCGTACACCAGATAACAGTTCTCCAGCATACTTCCAACTGTCATTGTAAGCACTTTCATTTTCCCACCCCCATAATATTTTATTTTATTAAAACTAAAACAGTTTTTTACTGTCCAGCAGTATGGTTACCGGCCCGTTGTTTACAAGTGATATCTGCATATCTGCCGCAAATCTGCCTGTTTCAACGGCAAGCCCGGTTTTTTTGAAGGCATCCAGAGTGTCTTCAAACATTTGCTTCGCTTTTTCCGGTGATGCGGCGCGAATGTAACTCGGCCTGCGGCCTTTCCGTACATCCCCCATCACAGTGAACTGCGATACTATAAGCAATCCGCTGCCTGTATCCAGCGCAGACTGGTTCATGACGCCCTTCTCGTCGTCAAATACGCGCAGGTTCATGCATTTATCAACAATATAGTCTTTATCTTCCTGCGTATCGTTTTCGGCGATGCCGACAAGAATCAGAAGACCGTTTCCGACAGATCCCAGCAGCACTCCTTCCGACTCCACTTTTGCGGATAAAACCCTTTGCACAACTGCTCTCATTGTATTTTTTTCCTGCCTGTCCGCTTCCCTGAACTAATAATTTACCCTGTAAACTTTTTCGACGCCCTGCAGAGATTCCAGCTTTCTTATCACTTCGTTCAAATCGTCAATAGATGATATATTTACGCGAACGGATATGCTCGCATGACTGTATTTTCCGGTTTTTGCATTAATGGCTGTAATATCCCGCCCTAAATTCAGCAGGCTTTTTGATATGTCCGCAATCAGCCCGGTCCGGTCGTCCGCAATAATCTGTATTTCAACATTGTAGCTTGCTTTTTCGTTTCCGACCCACTCCACCGGAATCATCCGCTCCGGTTCAAAATCTTCGTTTTTAAGCGCACGGCAGTCTTTCCGGTGTACCGAAACACCCCTGCCCCGCGTAACATAGCCTACAATCTCGTCCCCGTAAACCGGATTACAGCATTTTGCAAAACGCACGACCATTCCCGACTGGCCTTTTACCTTAACGCCATCGGTGGTACTTTTCGCCGCGCCCGGCTTTACGGTAACGGTATTCTCCATCCCGTCCTGGGCCATCTTGTTGATCAGCTTGTAATTTTGGATCAGCCTGAAAAGTATCTGGTTTGTTGATATCCCGCCGTAACCTATAGCCGCATACATATCGTTTTGAGATTTTAAAGTAAAGCGTTTGTATAGAGTCTTCAGGATGTCGCCGTCCATCAATTCGCGCAGTTCATATCCCTGTCTCTTTGCCTCACGCTCCAGCATCTCACGGCCTTTTTGTATGTTTTCTTCCTTGTATTCTTTTTTAAACCATTGTTTGATCTTGCCTCTTGCCTGCGCTGTTTTAACAAACTTGAGCCAATCACGGCTCGGACCTTTGGAGGACTGGGATGTAATAATTTCAACAATGTCTCCTGTTTTCAGTTTGTAATCCAGCGTAACGATCTTACCGTTTATTTTTGCTCCGACGCATTTATTGCCAACCTCGCTGTGAACGCTGTATGCAAAATCAAGAGGGGTTGATCCTTTTACAAAATCTTTTACATCCCCTTTGGGGGTAAACACAAAAACATTATCGCTGAAGATGTCAATTTTAAGAGTTTCCATGAACTCCCGTGAATCTTTCAGATCGGTCTGCCATTCAAGCAGTTCACGCAGCCATGCAAGACGGGCCTCCATATCTTCATCCGACTTTTTAACGTCTTCCTTGTATTTCCAATGCGCTGCGATACCGTATTCCGCGGTGCGGTGCATTTCATAGGTTCTTATCTGTACTTCAAAGGGTTTTCCGTCATCCCCCAGGAGGGTCGTATGCAGCGATTGGTACATATTCTGTTTTGGTACCGCTATATAATCTTTAAAACGCAGCGGGATCGGTTTCCACATGGTATGAACAAGGCCAAGAACACCGTAGCAATCCTTGACCGTTTTCACAATAATCCGTATGGCGATCAGATCGTAGACTTCCTCGAATATCTTATTCTTTTCCTGCATTTTTTTATAGATGCTGTAGATATGTTTCGGCCGCCCGTCAATATCGCATTTTATTTTCAGTTCCTTGAGTTTTTCATGGATACGTTCCACCACTTCTTTCAGATGGGTTTCCCGCTCCGCGCGCGTGCCTTCAATCTTATGGGCAATTTCAAAGTATTCTTCAGGGTTCAGATATTTTAGGGATAGATCTTCCAGTTCCCATTTTATCGCATTGATACCCAGGCGGTGCGCAAGTGGCGCATATATTTCCAGCGTCTCTTTTGCCTTCTCTATTTGCTTGTTTTCCGTCTGGTATTTTAATGTCCGCATGTTATGGAGCCGGTCGGCAAGTTTTATAATGATCACGCGGATATCTGCCGCCATGGCCAGAAACATTTTCCTCAGGCTTTCGGCCTGCTGCTCTTCATACGTTTTAAATTCCAGGTTCTTCAGTTTTGTAACGCCGTCCACCATCTTGGATATCTGCGGGGAAAATTCCCCCTGGATCACATCCATGGTAAGGTCAGTATCTTCTATAACATCATGCAACAGGCCCGCGATGATTGTATCCGTGTCCATGCCGAGTTCCGCAAGAATTTCGGCAACGGCAAGAGGATGCGAAACATACGGCTCTCCCGACTGTCGGAATTGTCCTTCGTGCGCCTTTTCTGCCAATATAAATGCTTTTTCCAGTGCCGGATCGCTCTTGTATCCGTGCCTTTTGATAAAACTCTTGTACGTATCAATCATATAATAATACCTATAAAAAATATGTAAATTTATTCTATCATCATTTTTTTGCGTTGACAATCTCGGAATAGCATTCAGAATGAAATTACATCCAAAATGAGTTCAATATTTCCACTATAATCATTCAGCTGGAGGCTGGCCAGCACATCCATCTGCGCCGGGATCGTATCGCATAAAGTTTTAAACGCAACGGCGTCCATCTCTGTACCTCCCTGTTCAATCCTCAGCCGGCTATGGCTTCCGTTTCCGATCGGACGTTTGTTTACAACATTAACGTCGCGCAGGAGAAACTTTACCGGTTCGTTCGAACAGCCGAAGGGCTTCATTCGATTCATTTCTTCAACAAGATTTGCCGTAAGTTCGGCAACAGTTGCCTCCATATCATAAAAAGCTTTCCTTGTAAATTCCTCCTCCGTGTAATCATTAAATAAATTGCGGTTTAATTCTTCCCGCAGCGCAGGAAGTTTTTCTTTTTTTATTGTTAATCCGGCCGCAGCCTCATGCCCTCCGAAGGACTCGAGTATATGGGCGGATTTTTTTATTTCCTTATAGATGTTGACGCCTGGTACGCTGCGTGCGGAACCGGTATACAGATCATCACGGAGGCCGAACAGCACCGCAGGTTTTGCGTATATGCCTGAAAGCACGGATGCAGCGAGTCCCACAATACCCGTCTCCCATTCGTCGTCCTGCAAAACCAGAACCCTGTCATCGGTGTACTCTTCCGCCATTAATATTGCCTTTTTAATTATGGCGTCCTGCATCTCCTGGCGTTTTGCGTTCATGCTGCAAAGTTTTTTGGCCATCGCCTCAAGTTCCTGTTTGCTTTTTTGCACGCAAAGAAGTTCCAGTGCTGTTTTCGGATCTCCGATCCTCCCGGATGCATTGATCCGCGGCACCAACCCGAATGCTACGCTTTCAGAATCCACTGTCCGCTTTTTCAGGCCCGCTTCATCCATCAGAACAGCAAGTCCCTGCCCGGGTGCGGCATTCAGTTTATAGAGGCCCTTGGCCGCTATAATGCGGTTTTCACCCAATAAGGGCACAACGTCCCCGATGGTTGCCACCGCCGCTATATCGATCGTTTCAAAGGCATTTTTTCCTATCAGTGCCGTTGCCAGTTTAAAGGCAACGCCTCCCCCGGCAAGCTCCCTGAATGGATAGGTTTCCCCTTCCCGTTTCGGATTGAGTATGGCATCCGCTTCGGGCAGCTCATCCGGACATTCATGATGATCCGTGATGACAACCTGTAACCCGCTATCCCTTGCCAGCCGGATCTCTTCAATATTTGATATTCCGCAGTCCACGGTAACCATCAGTTTTGCTTGATTATCAATTATCTGCCGTATTGAATCCCTGTTCAGCCCGTATCCATCCGCACGTGTCGGAAGAAAAACTTCCACATCCGCGTTCATGAACTTCAGTGTCCTAAAAAGTATTGTTGCGGCGCATATTCCGTCGGAATCATAATCGCCAAATATGGCAATCCTGTTCCCCGACCGGATATGACCTTTTATAATATCCACCGTTTTTCCCATTTCCGAAAACAGATAAGGGTCATGCATTTTCCTGATATCCGGATTCAGGAAACCGCCGATATCGTCCGTAATCCCTCGTGACAGCAGCAATCCGGCAATAATGCGGCTCAGTCCGAATTCTTCAGACAGTTTCCTGATCTTTTTCTGATCAAACATTGATTCATTTCTTTTTTTAAATAAATATTTCATAAAAACAATTCCAGTCAAAAAAACAAAAGCCTCCGAAATGAAGGCTTTTATTGTTTTATTTTGCAGCAGAAGCCAGCTTCTTCTTCGTCTTTTTCTTTTGTCCTTTTCGATCAATATATCTTTCCTGCATTATTGTTGAAATCGGTACTGCGATGAACATGGATGAATATGTGCCCGAAACCAGTCCGATAATCAGCGGGAATGCAAACTCTTTTATGGACTGCACGCCGAAGATATACAGGAAAGTCACCATGATAACCGTTGTAAGGGACGTATTGATCGTCCTGCCCAGCGTCTGCATGAAGCTTGTGTTTGCAATCTCGCGCCGCGTATACTTTTTAAGCCCCATAACCTTGTTGTTGTCCCTGATCCTGTCATAGAGCACGATGGTATCGTTGATGGAATATCCGACAATCGTCAGGCAGGCCGCGATATATGAGGAGTTGATCTGTACCCTGAATATCGCCATAACCGCAGTCATAATAAGAACATCATGTAAAAGCGATACAATCGCACCGACGCCCGGATAGAGTTCAAATCGAATCCATATATATACCATCATCAGCGCGCAGGCTATCAGAACCGCCAGAAACGCATTCAAAACCAGTTCGCTGCTCGCAACGCCGCCCACCTTGTCCTGTGAGATAATAGTGGCATTCGGATAAGTTTTCTGAATTCCCGTCAGGATATCGGATGATGTTTGCGCCTGGTCTTCCTCTTCGGCCTGGTTCACCTGAACCCGTATTTCGGCCTGCGTCCAGTTTTCGCCGGACTTTACAATAGGCGCATTTTGTATGCCCATGTCTTTCAAAACGCTGCTGACATCCTCAACGTTAAAATCCTGACCCATTTCAATGGTGGTGATAGATCCGCCTGTAAAATCAATGCCTATATTCAGGCCGCCATATCCAAGAGCGAAGACAATACCCAGAATGATAATTGCTGTCGTAATCCATATGGTATATTTAAACTTCTGAACAATCACAGTACCGCACCGCCCCTCTGCTTACGTACAAAGAACTCTGTACGCTTAATATTCTGGCTGGTCATCCACTTCATAAGCGATCTTGCCACAATCAGCGCGCAGAACATGGAAACCATAATGCTTATGATCAGTGTGTATGCAAAACTCTTAATGGTCCCCGTTCCGTAAATCGCCAGAACGATCGCGCTGATCAGTGTGGTGACGTTTGAATCCATAATCGTAATAAATGCTTTTGAAAAACCGGCCTTTTGGGCGACACGGAGTGTTTTTCCCGCCCAGGCCTCTTCTCGGAAACGTTCATATATGATTACGTTTGCGTCCACCGCCATTCCGATTCCCAGTATGATGCCTGCAATGCCCGGTAATGTAAGCTGCACGCCCGGAACCGATCCGATCAGCAAAAGCACCAGGTCCAGATAGAGGGTCAGCGTGATGCAGGCGATAATCCCCGGTATACGGTAATATGCAATCATGAATCCGAACAGCACAATCATGCCAACAATGCCTGCAAATATGCTGTTTTGCAGGGCATCCTGCCCAAGCGTGGCGCTCATGGAACGCACTTCAATCTCGTTTAAATCAAGGGGCAGCGCGCCGCTTTCAATCTGCATGGCAAGCTCGCTGGCCGATTCATTTGTAAATTCCGTACTGGTGATTACGCCGCTTCCCCCGGCGATAACATCGTCAACCTTGGGAGCGGAAATCACGGTATCATCAAGAACAATGGATATCTGCTGTCCGATCAGCCGGCTGGTAGCTTCGCCGAATTTCTTAGCGCCCTCATCGCTCAACTGGAAGCTGACTTCGGGACTGCCCGACTGCCCAATAACCATACGTGCGGCTTTAATATCCGCGCCTTCCATGATAACGGTGCCGTCCGGCTCCTTAAACTGCAGTTTGGCGGGCGTACCAATGAATTTAGAGATCTCATTCGGATCCTGCATTTCACTGGTATTGTTTATAGGAATCTCTACCCTGATCTTTTCGTTCCCCTGACGGGTGATGGTCGCTTCCGTAAATCCTTTTGAATCAAGCCTTGTCCTGAATACCGCAAGGGTACCGGCCATTTTCTGCTCATAGTCCTCTACGCTGGTGTCTTTTGCCTGATATACGGTATAAACGCCACCGGTTATATCCAGCCCCTGCTGAATACCGTTCAGCGGCCGAAAATTATATATCCCGATGCTAAGGCCGTTAAAGACCACATATGTTAAAGCGCCTACGAGTGCAATAACAACTATAAATGCGGCCAGGCTCTTTTTTCTCATCCGGTCAACCTCCTGTTCTTGTTATAAACATACTATCATATTATATATCTTCGAAGCATTGCAAGTCAACAAGATTGCTTTATGCAAAAGAAGAAAACATGTCTTCATTGAATGTTTTTCTATATATCAAACATACTGATTTGGTTGGTCGCGGTAAAACCGGCCAGCATGCCCATATTATGCATTTCCTCAATCACGGCGCTCGAAAGCTTCGCCCTGTTTTTAATATCTTCAACGGACAGGAACCCGCCTTCCTCCCTTGCCTTTGCAAGACTCCTGGCTGCATTTTCTCCCAATTTTGGTACGGATAAAAACGGCATCCGAAGGCCGCCTTCCTCTATAAGGAAATCCGTCGCATGTGATTTTTCAAGATCAACCGGCAGAAATACGATTCCCCGCTGATACATTTCATTTGCGACTTCCAGCATAATCGCCATATTTTTTTCGTTGGCCGTGGCTCCGTTTCCCTTCGCTTCCAGTTTCTTTATGCCCGCTATGATTCCCGGTCCGCCTTCCAGCACATAGGTGCCGTCGAACTCTCCGGTCCGCACTGTAAAATATGTCGCGTAAAAAGCATGGGGATAATGCACCTTGCAATACGCGATGCGCAAGGACATCTGTACATAAGCCACCGAATGCGCCCGCGGAAACATGTATTTTATTTTCTGGCATGAATCTATAAACCAAACGGGTACGTTTGCATCTTCCATCGCCTTCTGCATGTTTGCCGTCAGCCCCCTGCCCCGCCGAACGTTTTCCATAATGAAGAAAGAAAGCTGCTTCTCAACGCCGCTGTCCACCAGGTAATTCATAATGTCGTCCCGCGTACAGATGCATTCTTTCAGGGTTGCCGTTCCGCTCTCAATCAGGTCCTGCGCATTACCCAGCCACACATCCGTTCCGTGTGCCAGACCGCATATGCGCACAAGCTCGGACATGGTTGTCGGCAGTGTCGCCTTAAGCATTTGGCGTACGAATTTAGTCCCGAATTCAGGAACACCAAGCGTACCGACGTCCACGCCCAAAAGCTGTTCCGGCGAGAGTTCCAGCGACTTAAGGGAAGAAAACAGCTGAATTGTTTTTATATCATCCAAAGGAATTGCAAGGGGATCCATCCCCGTCAGGTCCTGTAAATGACGTATAATTGTCGGAACGTCATGCCCCAATATATCAAGCTTGATCAGGATATCATGCATGGAATTAAAGTCAAAATGTGTCGTTATCGTTTCGGCGTCTTCGCTGTCTGCCGGTTTCTGCACGGCCGTAAATTCATAAATCTCCCTGTTTTTAGGGACGATGACCATGCCGCCCGGATGCTGCCCCGTTGTTCTCTTTACGCCGCTGATCCCTTCCACCAGTCTGTTGATTTCAGCCAGCGATGCTACCGTCTGCGTTTCATCCATGTACTTTTTCACATAACCAAATGCGGTTTTGTCCTTAATGGAACTGATCGTTCCCGCCCGGAAAACAAAATCTGCGCCGAAAAGCTCTTCCGCATACTTGTGTGCCTTGGGTTGGTATTCGCCGGAAAAATTAAGGTCTATATCCGGCACCTTGTCGGCGTTGATTCCGAGGAACACCTCAAAAGGTATATCATATCCGTCCCGCCTGTATTCCGTGCCGCAAACAGGGCATTTGGCCGGAGGCAGGTCTACGCCGCAGGCATAATTGCGCGCATCTACATTAAAATCGGAATGTCTGCATTGCGGACAGATATAATGCGGCGGAAGCGGGTTTACCTCCGTTATACCGGTCATGGTTGCCGCAAGCGAAGAGCCGACCGATCCCCTTGATCCGACCAGATAACCGTCCGTTATCGATTTTTTAACAAGCCGCGCCGCACTCCAGTACAATACCCCGAACCCGTTTGAAATAATCGAATCCATTTCGCGTTTCAGCCTGGTTTCCACGATCTCGGGCAGCGGGTCGCCGTAAACTTCATGGGCGGTCGCATATGCGGTTTCAAAAACCTCCTCGTCCGCCCCCTCTACAATCGGCATTGCCGTTTCGTTCTGGAAAAGTTCTATTTCTTCTATTCCCTCCGATATAACGTATGGGTTTTTCACCACCACATCGTATGCTTCGTCTTCTCCCAGATAGGAAAACGCCTCCAGCATTTCGTCCGTTGTACGTAAAAAAAGCGGCGCCTGCTCCGTTTCTTCATATCCCAAAGTATGGAATATGATCTGGCGGAAGATTTTATCATCCTCATCTAAAAAGTGTACGTCTCCGGTCGCTGCCACCGGTTTGCCCGTTTCCAGCCCCAGTTCGTAAATCCTGCGGTTAATTTCCTTTAATTCTCCCTCGTCTTTCACTTCGCCTCTATCAATAAGAAAAAGGTTGTTCTCAAGCGGCTGAATCTCAAAATAGTCATAAAAATCAGCAATCCTCAGTATCTCTTTCCTGTCTTTCTGCGTAAGAACCGCACGGTACAGTTCCCCCTGTTCGCAGGCGCTTCCTATGATCAACCCTTCCCTGTACTTTTCTATCATGCTTTTCAGCATGCGCGGTTTTTTATAAAAATGGTTGATATGCGAATCGGATACAAGCCTGTATAAATTCTTAAGGCCGGTCTTGTTTTTACAGAGCAGAATGATATGATGCATTTCCATATTTCTGACCCTGCTGTTTTGATTTGCATATTTGTTCAGATCATTCAGATCGGATATACCCGCTTTTTTAAACACGTTAAAACAGGCCAGCATTACTTTTGCGGTGCAAACCGCATCGCTCAATGCACGGTGATGTTCCAAATGAATATTCAAATGTTTTGCTATAATATTCAGCTTGTATTTCGACAGCTCCGGAAAAGCTATTTTACTTAAAGCAACCGTATCAATGGACTTGTTTTTAAAATATACGCCGGCTTCCGTTCCTTTTTGCATGATGAACCCCATGTCAAACGGTGCATTATGGGCAACTAAAAGCGCATCCCCGCAAAAATTGCGGAATGCTGCCAGTGCTTCCGCCGGTTTCGGCGCATCCTTGACCATTTCATCCGTTATACCGGTCAAGGCTACAATTCCAGGCGGAATGGGCCCTCCCGGCCTGACAAATGTTAAAAAATCTTCTCCGATTACGCCTCTGTTTACCTTAACGGCGCCAATCTCAGTGATATCACAATTATAGGGGGAAAGCCCTGTCGTTTCGATATCAAAGACGACATACTCATCGTCAAACGGGTATGCGCCGTCCGCCGGATAAATACGGCTTGAATCATCGGCAAGATACCCTTCCACGCCGTACAGCAGCTTGATTCCGTGTTTTTTTGCCGAAGCTGCCGCATCAGGGAAAGCCTGGACAACGCCATGGTCCGTAACGGCTATTGCCGGATGTCCCCATTCGGCGGCCCGTTTTACAATAGTCCCTATATCGCTGACGGCGTCCTGGGCGCTCATTGTCGTATGCAGATGTAATTCAATCCTCTTTTTGGGCGATAAATCCGACCGTGTCGCCAGCTGCGCGTGGCATATGCTGGCCACGGAAACCGCATAGTCCCGTTCATACTTTTCATAGTAATAGCTGCCGGATATCTTTACGGTTTCCCCCTTTTTCACAAGGTCGGAGGGTTTGTTCTTTGCATCGCTTTTCTCAATAAACCAGCAGCCGGCAGTTCCCGACTGGTCGTATATCCCGAATCTGTATTTCGTATATTGCCCGTCCTTAAGGGATATGGTTTCCGTATATACGATTCGCCCTTGGATAATGCAGTCCATTCCGTTCACAAGGCTTGCAGCCGGGATCGCGGGTCCTTTGATATCTCCTACCTTCCGTGTCCTTATGCTTCGCCTTTTTTCATCTTTCTGTGTGTTTTCAACAGGCTGCAGCGGCTGAACAGCGGGAACGGTATTTTTTCCGTTTCTGTGCAGTTCCCGTTCTACATCGAACAAGGGTTTGTAATCCGACGGATCTCCCAACCCGTCTTTAGTATTCATAACAGCCGATACATGGTAATCCAGATGATACGCCCTTTTCAGGTATTCCCTGATCTGCCCCCCCAATCCTGATTTTTCAAACAGACCCAGGGCAAAATCATCCCCGAATAACATGACAATGCTGCCTTTCTGGACTTTCAGGTAAAGATTGGACACAAAAGGAAGAAAAGACTGTTTTTTATATACAAGAAAATCACGGACAAAACTTTCCATGATGTTTTTATCCGTTTCCAGTTCAGCGGCAAATTCTCTTTGAGATATTTCAAGCGCAATGCCGTCCGATTCAAATTCTTTTTTAATTTTCTGCAGAAGCTTCAGATAATCCACCGGATGGAGATGGGCCATCGTATTAAAATGCACGATAAACAAGCCGGCGGTTTTCCTGTATTCAACCCTGTCGAATTTCAACTTCCGGTTGAATTTCGGGTTTGATTGCATCGTGTCCAATATATTTTGAATGTCAGATAAGAATTTATCCAAGAGGCCTCTCCTTGCGATGATGTCTGCAAATCATTCGAACTGGTCAATCAGTTTTTTCAGTTCAAAAAATAGTTCGTTTTCCGGGACTTTTTTAATCACTTCGCCTTTTGAGAAAATTACGCCGTACCCGGCGCCGCCCGCTATTCCCAGGTCTGCTTCCCGTGCTTCTCCCGGTCCGTTCACCGCGCATCCCATCACGGCAATTTTCATTGGCGTTGTCCTGTATTTCGTATATTCTGAAATCTGTTCAGCGATTTTTTCTATATCCAAAGTGCAGCGTGCACATGTCGGGCATGATATGATTTCCGCCATATCGTTTCTTTCACCGCAAAACAAAAGAATTTTTTTTGCAATGCCGATTTCCCGTACAGGGTCGCCCGTTATGGAGACACGTATCGTATCGCCTATCCCGTCCATGATAAGCGAGCCGAGCCCTGCCGCCGATTTTATGGACGCATCCATATACGTTCCCGCCTCGGTCACGCCCAGATGCAGCGGATATTCTATAAGTCCTGCCATTTCCCTGTATGCGTCCCTGCACGCCCTTGCATCGGAAGACTTCAGGGAAACAACGATCTCATCAAACCCTGTTTGCGCAAGAATTTCAATATTGCGCATCGCACTCATAACCAGCGCCTTTGGTGTATTTCCGTATTTCTCCAGTATATCTTTGGGCAGCGATCCGGAATTAGATCCTACGCGAATGGGAACGCCGTTACCGGCGGCCGCTTTCACAACTTCCAGTATCTCTTTTCTGCCGCCAATGTTTCCAGGATTAATCCGCACCTTGTCCGCACCGTTTTGGATGGCGGCAACAGCGATCCGGTGATCAAAATGCACATCCGCTACCACCGGAATATGGACCGCTTTTTTGATCGTTCCGATTGCCCCGGCGCATTCCATATCATACACGGCACAGCGGACGATCTCACATCCGGATTTCTCCAGTTCATTAATCTGGCGGATGGTCGCTTCCGTATTTTTTGTATCCGTATTGGTCATGGATTGAATGGCAATCGGGTATCCTCCGCCGATACGCACATTCCCGATTTTTACAATTTTTGTGTACTTTGCCATGTTACCCACCCGCTATCCTGCCGATGTCCTGGAATGTAAGAAAAATAGCAAATCCGAATATCAAAATAAAACCGATTGTATTAAGTATGGATTCAAGCCGCATGGAAACCGGCTTTCTGCGCGCCGCCTCCACGCCCAGCAAAACGATCTTTCCGCCGTCCAGCGCCGGAAAAGGAAGAAGGTTGATCACCGCAAGGTTTACGCTGATAAGGGAGGCCAGCCGCAGCGTGCTCTCAAATCCTGTTTTTGCGACTTCACCGATAATACTGATGGTCCCGACCGGTCCCGCAAGGTTTTCCACGCCCTGTCCCGTAAAAATGAGGGCGCCCAGTATTGAGAACATCTCTTTTATTAAAAAGAACATCCATTTAAAGCTTAGGGATACGGCCTCAAAAAAGGAGAATGTTTTTCTTTCATAAACATATCCAATCCCGATCTCTTTACTTCCGTCCGATTTATATGGGATCTCGTACGAATAGGATTCCCCGTCCCTCTCTACCGTTACGCTGCTGCTCTCCGCGGCTGTATTTGCAGTTGCCGCTTCCATGTCCAGCATCAGATCAAGATCAACGCCGTTCAATCGCGTTACCACATCTCCCTGCTGTATTCCGGCCGCCTGTGCGGGAGATCCCGATTCAACGGAAACGACGCGGATCTGTCCGTCACCGTATAAACACAAAAAAGATACGGCAAGAACAAACGCAAGGAGCACATTCATTGCGGGGCCGGCCAAAACGGTCAGTATCCGTTTGGATACCGGCGCGCTTGTGAAAGAACCCGGCTTTTCCTCGTCCCCCTCATCATCTCCGAAAAATTTTACATAGCCGCCCAACGGCAGGCATCGGATGGATATCTGCGTTCCGCCCCTGTGCCATTTTGCGATGGCCGGGCCGAAGCCTATGGAAAATTCAAGAACGGTTATGCCGCTTTTTTTTGCGACCATATAATGCCCCCACTCGTGTACAACCACAAAAAGCGTGAGCATGAGCAATCCTATTATTACGGTTAAAGCAACTTCCAATCAAGCGTCCTCCAAGCCGGTTTGGCAGGCTAGGCGTCATACCTTCCGCGCAGATATTTTCTTACCTTATCGTTGATATGCATAATATCTTCAATAGACCTGCAGTCTTCCCCTGAAAATCTATCCATGCTTTCCGAAATGATATCCGCTATGGAGAGGAACTTTATTTTTTCTTTTAAAAATAAAGCGACCGCAGCTTCGTTTGCCACATTAAAGATGGTGGTCATTGGTCCTTTTGCTTTTAATGCTTCATATGCCAGAGCAAGACAGCCGAACGTATCCATATCAGGCTTTTCAAACGTTAGCTGCCCGATGGCTGCCATGTCAAGTTCGCCTCCCATGACAAAACTCTCAATCTTGGGGAATAAAAGCGCTTTTTGGATAGGAAGATGCATATCCACCGGGCCCAGCTGGGCTAGAATCGAATTGTCTTCAAATTCAATCATTGAATGCACTACGCTTTGCGGATGTACAACCACTTCAATCTTTTTGATATCCAGCCCAAAGAGATAATGTGCTTCAATGACCTCAAGTCCTTTGTTCGCAAGCGTTGCCGAATCAATGGTTATCTTTTTTCCCATGGACCAGTTGGGATGTTTTAACGCCATGCCGACCGTTACGTTTTCAAGTTCGCTTCTTTTCCTGCCTCTGAAAGGCCCCCCCGATGCCGTAATCATAAGTTTCTTTACGCTGCTTGAATCGTAACTGTTGTTTAATATCTGAAATATCGCGGAGTGTTCGCTGTCCACAGGCAGGACCTGCGTACCCGTTTCCCGCATAATGCCCAGTACAACATCTCCCCCGCATACCAGGGATTCCTTATTGGCCAATGCAATGGGTATCCCGTTTTTAAGGCAGGCCGCAAATGTTTCCAGTCCGGCGATCCCGTCCACCGCCAGCACAACCAGATCCGCTCCGCATTGGAGCGCTGCCCTTGTAAGAGCGCCATCACCGGTAATGATAGAAGGTCCGTACGCAAGGCCTGATAAAACGCCGGTATCCGCTTCGGAGGTAACGGCAATCGTTTCCGGCTTGAATTCGGCCGCTATTCTATAAAGTCCGTTTATATCATTGTGTGCGGCAATACATACAACTTCTATTTCTTCACTGATCCTTGAAGCGACGTCAAGCGTCTGACTGCCTACCGAGCCGGTCGCGCCCAGGATTGCTATTCTTTTTCTCAATTTGTTTCTCCTCAGATTATTGCATTCGCATATGAATTATACACAATAAAATAAATATACACAATGGGCAGGGCAAACAATATACTGTCGATCCTGTCCAGGATGCCGCCGTGCCCGGGCAGCAGTTTTCCGTAATCCTTTACTGCAAAATGCCTTTTCACAAAGGATGCGGACAGATCTCCAACCTGGGATACGCCCGCCACAAGTATGCCAAGAATTATAAAATGGACAGCTCCCATATTCCAATACAGGGCATGCACCCATAGCCCGCTGGCCATAAACATCCATATCAAAAGACCGGCAATCAGTCCGCCAGCAAGGCCGGCAATGCTGCCCGCCACCGTTTTTTTAGGGCTGATTTCGGGGCACAGTTTCTTTTTTCCAAATGCGCGTCCGAAGAAATACGCCAAAATATCGCAGAATATGGGCGGCAGAACAGCCGTTACCAATACAATAGGATTGCTGCCCAGGATTTTCATATCCGTAAATTGGTAAGCGATCAAATATGCAAATATGAAGAACATCTGGGGATACACCAAAATGAAAATGGATTTCAGGAGGCTTTCAAAATCATAGCGGCGGCAAAACATCGTAACGGCGAACAAAGCCATCACGCAAAGGACGAAGGCGATCATCAGCATGCCTATGCCGTAATAATACAATACGAATATGGTTGCCGCAGTGAAAACGAAAGGAACAACACGGACGACCTTGGACCCCTTTTCCTCCAGCGTGCGCATCATCTCTATCTGTGCAATGATGGACAGCACTGCAAAGAGAACCACCAACACCCAGCTTTGGAAAACAAGCGCAGCAATCAATACGAGCGCTATGGGAATGGCGACCAGTATCCTCGTTTTCATAAACAAACCTCCTTCAAACCGTATGGGCACGGCGCTGCCCATTGGTTTGATTAAAATATCGATATTTATACAGCGCCGAAACGCCTCTTTCTGTTCTGATATTCTTCCAGTGCTTTTGTGTATTCCGCTTCATCAAAATCAGGAAACAGCGTAGGGGTAAAATACAGCTCGGAATATGCCATCTGGTATAATAAAAAATTGCTGATACGCTGCTCTCCGCTTGTCCGGATAATCAGATCCGGATCCGGAACCCCTGACGTATACAGGTGGGCGGATATCGTGTCTTCATCAATGTCTTCGGCGGTCAGTTCTCCCGCCTTCACCTCATTTGCCAATGTACGGAAGGCATGAACGATCTCTGCGCGGGACCCGTAATTAAGGGCAAGGTTCAATATCATTCCATTGTTGTTTTTTGTCTTTTTCATGGAATGGTTCAGCAAATCCTGCACCGGTTTCGGTAACCCGGATATGTCCCCTATCGTCAGGACGACGATTCCCTTTTCATGCATTTCTTCCAGTTCTTTTCCCAGATATTCCAATAAAATGGACATCAGTGCGCTCACTTCGTCCTTCGGTCGTTTCCAGTTCTCAGTAGAAAACGCATACAGGGTAAGTACGCGGATCCCGATATCCGAACTGAAACGTATCGCTTTTTTCACATTGGTCATGGCGGCCCTGTGTCCCGCGATTCTGGGCAGCATGCGTTTTTTTGCCCATCTTCCATTGCCGTCCATAATAATCCCGACATGGTAGGGAAGCCTTCCCAAATCAATTTCGGATTGTCTTTTTTTGCTTTTTAACATTTGTATCCTTTCATGCCGCCGGCTGACCGCCGGAACAATTTAGGTTTTGCCTTTTCTTTTCTAAAAATTAGCTGCAACGGTATAGGTTGCAGCCAAAGGTTAAGTACCTATTGCAAGCAGATATGAGAATTTTTTAATTCCCGTCCGCTTTTGTCTTAAAAGCGCTTGCCAGAAGAACGATGCGCCCTTTATCTTCCGTCTGCCGGATCACCCGCACAGAATCCGTATTTTCCAGGGGTTTTATAGCCTTATAATATTCAACCTCAAATTTTATATTGAGCGCTGTCAATAATCTTTGCGCTTCTGCAAGTTCCATTCCCAGAAGGCTTACCGTCAAACTTCCATGATCTCCTTTTCTTTTTCAGCAAGGATTTCGTCAATTTTCTTGACTGTTTTATCCGTCAGATCCTGAATTTCTGTTTCCAGATCATTGAAATCATCTTCCGTAATTTCGCTTGATTTCTTGTCTTTTTTAAATATTTCGTTTGCATCCCTGCGGATTGTCCGAACGGCAACTTTTGCTTCTTCCGCTTTCTTTTTTGCGTTCTTTACAATCTCTTTTCTTCTCTCCTCTGTAACCTCGGGAAAGACGAGACGGATCAGTTTTCCGTCGTTTGAAGGATTGATTCCAAGGTCGGATTTCTGTATCGCTTTTTCAACTTCGTGCAGAATGGATGCATCCCACAGGGAAATAACCAGCAGCCGGGGCTCGGGTGCGGATATGTTGCCGACCTGATTGATCGGCGTCGGGGTTCCGTAATAATCAACCATAATTCTGTCCAAAAGCTGCGGATTTGCTCTCCCCGCGCGAATGGAAGCCAGTTCGCGTTTAAATGCAGAGATCGTCTTTTCCATCTTTTCGCCTGCTTTTGTTAAAGCTTCATGTTCAACATTCATAAACTCACCCTCCTGTATACAATTATTTTAAAGCATGATCCCTTAAAAAACAATGGGTTTTTGCCTTCAATGCAAGCTATGTTTAAAACGGCTCCTTGCTACCTGATCATTGTGCCTATCTTTTCTCCGGAAATTACTTTCTTAATGCCATCCTTTTCATGCAGTGCGAAAACAATGATGGGAATGGAATTATCCATGCATAAGGTCAGAGCGGTATTGTCCATTACCGCAAGCCCGCGGCTGATCACATCAAGATAGCTTATTTCATCGATCCGCTTTGCATCTTTATCGGTTTTCGGATCAGCCGTATAAACAGCGTCCACATTTTTAGCCAGCATGATGAGATCGACTTCCATTTCGGCGGCGCGCAGGGCGGCAGCCGTATCCGTCGAAAAGAACGGGTTTCCGGTACCGCATGCAAAAATCACCACGCGGTTTTTTTCAAGATGCCGTATCGCGCGGCGGCGGATATAAGGTTCTGCTATCTGCCGCATTTCAATCGCTGTCTGCACGCGTGTCTGCATACCTTTTTGCTCCAGGATATCCTGCAGGGCGAGCGCGTTGATCACGGTGGCCAGCATGCCCATATGGTCGGCCTGCGTTCTGTCCATTTCTTTTCCGCGGCCCCTCCAGATATTGCCGCCGCCTACAATGATGCCCACTTGAACGCCTTCGTTTGCAATATCAATAATCTGGTCCGCAACCTGGTGTATAATGTTGAAATCAAGAGGCTGGCATTCCGAACTTGAAAGGGCTTCACCGCTTATTTTTATAATAATGCGCTTATATTTTGGAACCATAATATCCTCCTTATTTCTGGCCCTGACAGGCGCCTGTGCGCCGTCATGCTCCAATAAAAAAGAGAACACAAACGTGTTCTCTAATCCATCCTTTAATTATAATCCTGCTTGCTGCATTACTTCCGCTGCAAAGTCGCATTCCTTCTTCTGAAGGCCTTCGCCCATCTCGTAGCGTGTGAACCTGCGCACCGATATATTCTCCCCGATGCGCGCCACCTGCTCCGTAACCAGCTGCTTGACCGTTTTATCCGGGTCTTTCACAAAGGGCTGCTCCAAAAGGCAGATTTCCTTTTTAAATTTCTGGATTCTTCCTTCTACCATCTTGTCAACGATCTTCTCTGGTTTACCTTCGTTCAGGGCCTGTGCGCGGAGAATCGCCTTTTCTTTTTCGATATCTTCCTCGCTCACTTCCTCTTCCGAAACATACGTCGGATTGGCTGCCGCAATATGCATCGCGATATCGTGAACAAAGGTTTTAAACTCGGGTGTTTTGGCCACAAAGTCCGTTTCGCAGTTTACTTCCACCAAAACGCCGATCTTTCCGCCCATATGGATGTACGATTCAACAATCCCCTCGGCGGCGATCCTTCCTGATTTTTTCACGGCTGCCGCAAGACCCTTTTCACGCAGCAATTCAATCGCTTTTTCAACGTCGCCGTTCGCTTCTGACAGCGCATGTTTGCAGTCCATCATGCCGGCGCCCGTTCTTTCACGCAAGCTTTTTACATCATTTGCCGATATCATATTTCAATACCTCCGGTAATCAATTCATTTAACGTTTATTCCTCGGTCGCTTCCGCTTCTTCCTCTTCTGTAAAGGCTACGGAAATCTCCTCGGTTATTTCTTCCGCGGTTTCCTCGTCGATGGCCTCCTCTTGCTGTTCTGCAATTACAGGCTGCTCCGCGTCTTCGTCCACCAGCTGTTCGCCCTGCCTGCCTTCCAGGACCGCATCCGCCATCTTGGCGGCAATCAGTTTGACTGCGCGAATGGCGTCATCATTGCCGGGGATTGGGTAATCTATTTCGTCCGGATCACAGTTGGTGTCCACAATAGCAACTATCGGTATATGGAGCGATCTCGCTTCCGCAACGGCAATCCTTTCTTTTCTGGGATCAACGATGAACATCGCGCCGGGCACTTCTTTCATTTCCCGGATGCCGCCTAGGTTCTTTAAGAGTTTTTCCCGCTCGTGCACGAGCTTGATAACTTCCTTCTTGGGCAGAAGTTCAAATTCGCCGCCCGTTTCCATCGCGTCTATCTTGTTGAGCCTGCCCACCCGGCTGCGGATGGTTTTAAAGTTGGTCAGCATACCGCCGAGCCACCTGTTGCTCACATAAAACATATTGCAGCGTTTGGCTTCGGATTCAATGGATTCCTGCGCCTGTTTTTTGGTTCCGACAAAAAGAATGGGCTTGTTTTCCATTGCAATATCACGGATAAAGTAATAGGCTTCTTCCACCTTTTTAACCGTTTTTTGCAGATCGATGATATAAATCCCGTTTCTTTCGGTAAAGATAAACTTTTTCATTTTGGGGTTCCATCTGCGTGTCTGATGCCCAAAATGAACTCCAGCTTCCAAGAGCTGTTTCATTGAAATGACTGACATATTTTCCTCCTCGTTTTTCCTCCCTGTACGGGTGATATTTTTGTGAAATCCTGCCTTTTTCAGGCGGACACGAGCACAAAAACCCGCACAAGTGCGTATTCTATGGCATTATAGCACAGGCAATCCGGCATTTGCAAGCATTTTTAGCTAATGTTTTTCGCCGTGATCCCCGCAACAATCGTCATCGCAGTCTCCGCAGCAGCCGCCTTCTTCATCTTCATAATAAAGCTGCTGGAATATCTCCCAAAGCGAACTCAGTTCCTCTTCGCTCTCAATAGGCAGATACACTTCCCCGTCTTCACCGTCATCGTTTACGCGCATAATTAAAACTTCGCCTTCCTTGAAGTCTTCCATGTCCTCCGTCGGCGTGATCGCTATAAAAAAGTCGTTTTCCACTTCAAAAGTCAACAGATGCTCAAACGACAGTTTATTGCCTTCATCATCCATCAATTCAATCAGATCCAATTCTTCCGTATTCATCTTGTTTATCCTTTCTACCTTGTTTTATCCAGATAAGCCTGCAATATCACGACTGCGGCCACTTTATCCACTACTTTCTTGCGTTTTTCCCGGCTCATATCCGCCTCTATTAGGGTACGGTTGGCGCTTGCCGTCGTCAGCCTTTCGTCAAAATAATCGATCGCGCACCCAAGGCTTTCGCCGATTTTCTCCGCAAATGCCCTTGTCTTCAGCGCCTGCTCCCCTTGTGTTCCGTTCATATTTACGGGCAGCCCGCATACAATTTTCTCGACTTGGTATTCGCCGGCCAGCTTACCGATATGGGCGATGTCTTCCTCTTCGTTTTTTCTTGTATAGGACTCTATCCCCTGCGCGGTCAGTTTCAGCAGGTCGCTTACCGCAATGCCGATACGCTTATCTCCGATATCCAGTCCCATGATCCTTTTATATTCCAATGGTTAAAACCTCTTTTTCCATAATGGCTGAAAGCTTGCGTTTCCCGTCTGAAACAAAAATACCCACATCACCAGGCTTAAAGACCAAAACAGTATCTCTTTTTTGCAGAGCCTTTCATTTTTATACCTGTTTGTGGATACTTATAAAAAATACAATATTTATCCGGCATACTTAATCTGTAATTTTGTTGATGTATTCGGTAACAAATTCCTCCAAAAGCTCGTCACGGTCAATAGAGGCAATCAGTACGCGCGCATTTTTATAGCCGGTAATATAGGTGGGATCACCGGATACAATATAACCGATTAATTGATTGGCAGGGTCATAGCCTTTTTCTCTCATTGCAGCACAAACTACCCGGAGTATCCCTTTCACCGGATTGTCCAGGTCTTTTTCGAATGTAAACTGCATCGTATTATCTAAATCAGGCACGCACAACACCCCCAGCAATCGCTATTATTAACATTATATAACATGATACAGGTAATTTCAAACAATACTTTATTAAATAAGCCATTACACACATCTTTTGTATCGTTTTTTGCTATATTGACCTGAAAAAACCATGTTTTAAAGTTCAGCGAAGCTTTTATTTGCCGCCGGTATGGCTGCCAGTAATCTTTGCTTTTAAAATAGCGTCTTTAAGCGCTTCCTCCGCCATAAGGGAACAATGCATCTTGTGCGGCGGCACGCCGTCCAGCGCGTCTGCGATATCTTCCTTTGATACGGACATCGCTTCATCCAGCGTCATGCCACGGACCATATCTGTCAGTACGCTTGAGCTGGCAATGGCCGCAGCGCATCCGAAAGTCATAAATGAACTTTCTTTAATCTTTCCTTTGTCCAGCTTAATATATATAACCGCGCGGTCTCCGCATTCGGCGCTGCCTGCTTCCCCTATCAGATCCGCGTCTTCCATTGTCCCCACATTATGCGGATGCTCAAAATGTCCCAGCAATTTTTCGCTATACAATTTGCATTTCTCCTTTGAATACCTTTCAGTTATTTGCTACGGCTTGTAATCCCGCGTATCCTCTCTGAAATTCTTTTCAGTTGGCCCACCGCTACATCCGCATCTTCATATGTATTGCAGAATCCAAGGGAAAACCTTAAGGCGCATCTCGCAAAGGACGGTTCCACTCCCATGGCAATCAATACATGGGAAACATCAACCGACCCCGCCGAACAGGCCGATCCGCCAGAACATTCGATACCCGCCATATCCAGATTGATCAGCGTGGCCTGGGCATCCATTGATTCAAAAGTCATATTAATGTTTCCCGGCAGCCTTTTTTCCGGATGTCCGTTTAAATAAGCCCCCGGGATTTTCTTCTGAATCTCACCGATCATATAATCCCTAAGTTCAGCCAGCCTTAAGTTTTCAGCTTCTGCAGATGCGCAGGCTAATTTCAGCGCCTCCGCCATCCCGGCGATCAGGGGGACGTTCTCCGTTCCCGCGCGCTTTTTACGCTCCTGGCCGCCGCCCAGAATCAGATTTTCGATATCCAGTCCTTTTTTAATATATAAAATCCCGGTTCCCTTCGGGCCGTAAAACTTATGCGAAGATATTGTCAAAAGGTCAATATTCATTTTTGTAACATCAAGGGGAAGCACGCCTGCCGCCTGTACCGCGTCTGTATGAAAAAGCACACCCATCTGATGCGCCGCCTTCCCGATCTCTTCAACCGGATTAATGCTGCCCACCTCGTTGTTGGCATACATGACCGAAACAAGAACCGTATCGTTACGAATAGCATTTGAAACCTGCTCTGCCGTTACCATACCGTACCGGTCGGGCGCAAGATACGTAACCGCATAACCTGATTTTTGAAGGCTCATGCAAGGGTTCAATACTGCGTGATGTTCGGACTGCGTCGTTATAATATGCTTACCCGGTCCGGCTGCCTTTGCGGTTCCTCTGATCGCCCAGTTATCGCTCTCCGTGCCGCCCGAGGTGAAAAATATTTCACTTTTAGTGTGCGCGCCAATAAGCCGCGCGATTGTTTCACGCGAGGATTCAATGGCAGCTTTCGCTTCCCGGCCTGATTGATATATGCTGGACGGATTTCCGAAACGCTGTTGAAAGTAGGGCAGCATCGCTTCCATGACGGCGTCTTTTACATAGGTTGTCGCTGCATGGTCCATATATATTCTGCTCATTTTTTTAACCTTTGCTTATTTTTTTTGTTTGTAGCACACGGTCCATCCCCGGCGCAATAATTATTCCGGTCAGGCCAGAGGCAGGATCACCGTAAAAACCGATCCTTTGCCCGGCGCGCTTTTCACAAGTACCCTTCCGTTCATGGAGGATACAATATGCTTCACTATTGAAAGCCCGAGTCCCGTTCCGCCAAGTTCCCGTGAGCGGCTTTTATCCGCCCTGTAAAACCTTTCAAACAGGCGGCGCTGATCTTCCATACTGATCCCTATGCCGTTGTCTTCCACCGTAACCATACAATGTTCGCCTGTTTTATTGGTCCCTACGGTAACCCTGCCGCCATCGGTGGTATATTTGATGGCGTTATCAATCAGATTGATCGCCATCTGGGTTACCCGGTCCGCACTTCCCAGTACAACCGCTTTGGGGCAGTTCAGGTTTGTCTCCAGCAATATATTCTTCTCTTGCGCTTTTTTCTGCAACAGTTGTACGCTCTTGATGATTTGTTCATCCACATGCACGTTTTCCAGCCGGCTGATCGTCCCCGTTTCAATTTCCGAAAGAGTCAGTATATCCTCTATCAGCCTTGAAAGCCTGTCTGTTTCCAGGGATATGATGTCCAAAAACTTGTCGCGCGTTTCCCTGTCCAGGTCTTTTTCCGTCTTAATGGTTTCAAGAAAACCGTTTATTACGGTCAGCGGCGTCTTGAGTTCGTGGGAAACATTTGCCGCAAAATCCCTGCGCATCATTTCAAGGTGCCGTATATCCGTTATGTCCTGCGCAAGTAGAACCGCGCCCGACACTTTGTTCTGTATTTTGATGGGGGCTGCGGTAATCCGGTAGATGCTCTCGCTTTCCAGGGAAAATATCGGCCTTTCTTCCTCCACGTTCTTCTTTGTAGCCAGCGCGGCGTCTATCATTTTTTCCATGGAAACATATCGTACGCATTCAATGAAATATTTTCCTTCGGAATCTTCGGGCATCGCAAAAAAATCCCTGGCCATCGTATTAAACATTACAACCTTTTTTTCGCGGTCCACCGCGACTACGGCACAGGGTATGGCCTTTAAGATAGCCTTCAGGCTGCTGTTCGAATGGCTGAGTTCATCCGCCGTCCTGTCCAGCAGTCCTGCCAGGCTGTTTACGCCCAGCGCAAGGCGTTGCGCGTCGTCATCTTCCGGCTTAATATCAGTCACGCTTTCATCCGCAAAGCGCCTGAGCAGCCGGGTGGTATCCGTAATCGGTTTTGATATCTTCAGGGCGGTCCGCCATGCAAGCAGTATGCCGATCAACGCAACGGACGCAACAATGATGCATAGCGCAAGCAGTTCTTCACCCGGTCCCTTCCATACCAAAAAAGCGGCCAGAATGATACCTGCGGCAACACATATTATTTTCACAATAGCGAAAAAAATGCTTTTTTTCATTCTTCAAACCCCATATATATCCTGTCCTTTTGTCCATCTTCAGGCCTCAGTCGGCAGATTCTCTGGTATCGAAACCGTATCCCACGCCGTGCACCGTTTTGATGAATTTTCCGTACGGACCGATTTTTTTACGGAGCGTACGTATATGTACGTCCACCGTCCTCGTTTCTCCGTAATATTCATAGCCCCATATTTTTTCAAGTATGCTTTCCCGTGAAAACACCTTGGACTGGTTTTTTGTCAGCAGCTTCATCAGTTCAAATTCTTTGAGCGTCAGAGGAATCTTTTCACCGTCTATAAAAAGTTTATAGTTCTGGTAATCAATGACCATACCGTCCATCTCAAAGTTTGGTTCGGCTTTTTTCTCTTCCTTTATATTCCGTTTAAGCATTGCGCGCACCCGCGCCTTAAGCTCCATAATACTAAACGGCTTTGTTACGTAATCATCGGCGCCGTAATCAAATCCTTTAAGCTTGTCCGCTTCCTCAGCCTTTGCGGTCAGCATGATCACCGGCATTTCCGCATTTAATACACGTATCTTTTTCAGAACCTCTATCCCGTCCATTCCAGGCAGCATTCGGTCCAGAACAATCAGGTCATAGGTGTTTTTTGAAAACAACTTCAGTGCATCTTCTCCGTTTGCCGCCGTATCAACTTCGTACCCTTCTTTTTTGAAATTGAAAAACAACAATTCGAGAATATTCATTTCATCGTCCACGACGAGTAATTTCATGATTTTTCACCTGCCTTTTCAAACGAGATAAGGGAAGCCATTGCGCCCGTTTTTCCTTTGTCCCGCCTGTGTGAATAAAACAGTTCCGGATGGCAGGCGGTGCAAAGCTCTGCGCATGTAATATTTTCGGGAGGCAGACCCGCTTCCATAAACTGTTTTATTACGGCGATCTCAAGATCCAGATATATTTTATCTTCCCTGTGGATAACCGTACTGCCAGAAAATTTCTCTTCAAACTTCATTGCAAGGTCTTCTTTGACCTCGTAACAACCGGAACAGATATGCGGTCCGATTGCCGCAAGGATATCTTTTTTTTCGCTTTTAAATGTTTTCTCCATCGCCTGAATGATTTTTGCCGGCAGTTCTCCGTAAACGCCCCGCCATCCCGCATGCGCCACGCAGGCCGCCCGTTTTACAGGATCAAGGAAGAACAACGGAAGACAGTCTGCATGAAGCGTAACCGCCGTAATTCCGGGTCCGTCGATGAGCAGCGCATCGCACTTTGGCAGATCCGTTTCCTTCAATAAACCTTTCCCCGCATCTTCAGCCTTCACATGATAGATGCCGCAGCCATGCTCGTAATTGTCCAGAACGATCGTCTCGTAGGAAACGCCGGCCGCGGCGGACGCTCTTTTAAAATTTTCCCTGATATTGCCTATATTACCTTCTCGTTTCAAACTGAAATTCAGGGAACGAAAACATCCTTCGCTTACCCCGCCTATCCGGGATGTAAATGCAGCGCTCAGCCCACCTTCAACGAAAGACGGTATTGTAAAAAACACAACACCGCCGCTTTGCTTCTTTTCAAATCCCTTTTTAACCGACCTGCGGTACGCATCCAAAAGCATTTTTACAGTTTCTCCGTCAGGAGTTTGTTGAGTTCCTGCATAAAGGTATTGATGTCCTTAAACTGGCGGTAAACCGACGCGAAGCGGACATACGCCACCTCATCCAGATCCTTCAATGCGTTAATCACAATTTCGCCGATTTCGTGGCTGGTGATTTCCTGCCTGGCATCCTTAAAGATTTCCCGCTCAATTCCTGCCACCAGATGTTCAATTTCATCAATCGATACCGCGCGCTTTTCGCATGCTTTTATAACACCCCGCTTGATCTTTTCGATATCAAATGCCTCACGGCTCCCGTCTTTTTTAACTACAAGAAGAGGGATGCTTTCCACCTTTTCATATGTTGTGAACCGTTTCCCGCAGGAAAGGCATTCACGGCGGCGGCGGATCGCCATTCCGTCATCCACAGGGCGGGAATCAACCACTTTGCTCTCCAGACAATCACAAAAAATACACTTCAAGCTTTTTGCCCTCCGCTTTTTTGTTCCATTATACCATATTATTCTATTCTTTTTCCAATTAAAATTTAGCCGAAGGCCCTTCATCCGCTTTAACCATAACATATTGCGGGTATTCAGATTGTTGTTCTAAAAAACAAATCTTTATTTATTCAATAATTTCATGTACTATATAAATGGCAGAAAGAACATTTCACATGGAGGCATAAAACATGATCATTATTTTAAAAAAGAATTCTGATAAAAGCGAAATCGAAAAACTAATTGCCGATTTCGAAAAAAAGAATATTAAAATCCATTTCAGCCAGGGCGAAAATACGACCATCATGGGTCTGGTCGGAGACACCACCACACTGGATATCAATTCCATCAAAGCCATCGGTATTGTCGAAGATGTTCGTCGCGTCCAGGAACCTTATAAAAAGGCTAACCGCAAATTCCATGAGATGGACACCATTATTGATCTTGGAAGCAATTTTCAGATTGGCGGCGGCCATTTCTGCGTCATAGCCGGCCCCTGTTCTGTTGAAACCATGGAACAGATGGATATCATCACATCGTCTATAAAAAAAAGCGGCGCACAATGCCTTCGCGGCGGCGCCTATAAGCCAAGGACGTCCCCGTATGCTTTCCAGGGGCTGATGGAACAGGGCATCGATTATCTGATCGCATGCAAGAAAAAATATGGAACGCCCGTAGTGACAGAAATCATGGACGTGTCCGATCTAAAATATTTTGATGATGTGGATGTCATCCAGGTCGGTGCGCGCAATATGCAAAATTTCAGGCTTTTAAAGGAACTCGGTTTGGTCAAGAAACCTGTCCTGCTGAAACGCGGCCTCGCCAATACAATCGAAGAATTCCTGATGAGCGCGGAATACATCATGGCGGGTGGCAATGACCAGGTCATTCTTTGCGAGCGCGGCATCCGCACTTTTGAAACCATGACCCGCAATACGCTCGATATCAGCGCAATACCTGTTATTAAAAAGCAATCACATCTGCCGGTTATCGTGGACCCAAGCCATGCTTCCGGCGCAGCTTGGCTTGTCCGGCCTTTGGCCAAAGCGGCGGTGGCTGCCGGCGCGGACGGCCTTATGATAGAAGTCCATAACGATCCGCCTCATGCTTTTTCTGACGGGGCGCAGTCCCTTACGCCTGAAAATTTTGATTTACTGATGGATGATATTAAAAAATACGTTTCGCTTGAAGAAAAAACATTCGGCTGATAAAATGGAAGGATTTTTTTCTTTTAAAAACATATTGCTTTCATGCAATGTGTTTTTTTTATTAAATTTTTATGGAAACCCTTGATTAATTATTAAAAAATTGTTACAATTCTTACATTGTCCCTTATATTTTTTGCGGAGGAAATTATGCGGATAAAAATGCTCGGCTTTTTAGCAGCTGGTATTGCATTTTTTATGACCATACCTCAAGCCGCATACGCGGCCAGCAATAGCGAAATACTTTCCAGGGGTGACGACAGCCAAAGCGTCGTCCAGCTTCAACAGGTACTCAAAGAAAAAGGTTATTTCAACGCAGAAATTTCCGGTTATTTTGGATTGGATACACAAAACGCTGTGATTCAATACCAGCAGGATAACGGGCTGATTGCCGATGGTAAAGTCGGCCCCGAAACCAGCGAATCCATCTTCGGAGACGATTATTCCGTCCTCTTCGCTTCGCTCTCGGCAATGGGCGAAACCCCCTTTTCCCTTTCATTGGGCGATTCGGGTAACAACGTCGTTATCTTGCAGACGCGGCTTGATGAACTTGAATATTATGATTACGGTTCTATCACCGGTTATTTCGGGCCGGTAACAGAAGAGTCCATAAAGAAATTTCAGAATGCAGCCGGCCTCGACTGCAACGGCATAGCGGATATTGAAACACTTGATTCCCTCTTTTCAGAATCCGCCTCCCCCTACATCATGTCCCAGGGAGATTCGGGCGGAAATATCCAGAAACTTCAGGTCCGTCTGGGCGAACTGGGCTATTTCACGGCTGACCCAACCGGTTACTACGGAACCATCACGGCAAATGCCGTTTTAGAATTCCAGCAACAAAACGGTCTTACTGCCGACGGAAAAGCCGGCATGGAAACCAGGGCCTCCTTATATTCTGACAGCGCGGTTCCCTTTGACGGAAGTGATTCCATACCCGCAAGCGAACCTGCCTCTATCCAGTCTAAGTCCGAAATCATCAATAGCGCCGTTTTGCTTGCTTACTCTCTTTTAGGCAACGATTATATTTACGGAGCCTGCGGTCCGAATTCTTTTGATTGTTCCGGCTTTATCTATTATATACTGAAGAACGCTGGGCTGGCGGTCAACAAAATGAGTCCTTCCGCTTTCAGCAATATCAGTACATGGCAGAAAGTTTCGAATATTGAAGACCTTCGTATCGGCGATATCGTATTTTTTAATTCCGCAACCG
>Ga0172371_10001915_pt1 | contig 33103 bp, 26 predicted proteins | sample Lak12m_FD_114543 | JGI IMG/M metagenome (GOLD analysis project Ga0172371, IMG submission 114543) | Freshwater microbial communities from Kabuno Bay, South-Kivu, Congo - kab_022012_12m | ecosystem: Environmental > Aquatic > Freshwater > Lake | place: Democratic Republic of the Congo: South-Kivu...
ATCCCTCCATCGCCGGATCTCGGCTCGGGCCCCAGTTCGCCATCCTGAGATCCGCCAGGGACGGACACCACGAAAGGGGAACATCCCAGGCGCCGGCCGGCGCCTGACTCTTCGTCGCTGTCCGGAAACCAGGCCCCTTGACGGCATTCAGCGGCTTAGGTTCCTGATTAATGCCCTGTGAAACCTATACCGATGAGGTGTGCTTCGCTCGCGACCACAGGTCCCGCGTACGTCACCGCAGGCAGCAGGGTGGGGCGGACACGCAGAAACTGTCTCAGGATTCCCAGAAGCCAACATCGTAACACGATTTGCGGTAGGGGCGGGGTTTATCCCCGCCCATTTTTCCACGATTGCTAACGCGGGCGGGGATAAACCCCGCCCCTACCCTGCATCGTGTCGCGACATCATTCCTGAGATAGCACCAAGGTCCAGGTTCGAGACCCTCCGATCTCAGTGACACGCCCAGGACTTGTCGTTGCGAGCGAAGCGAAGCAATCTCAGTGGCCGAGAATACGCGACCGTATTTGCGAAAGGCTGTCCTTAGGTTCCAGGATTCTTGGCGGTAAGACCTTGACCGATGCGGCCTGCTTCTTGCCGGAGAGTTGCCATACATGCCGCGGCGTTATATAAGTACGCCAAAGTTAGCAGACGCGGCCGGTGGCGAAGAGTTCCTTCCGGAATTCCAGCAGTCACCGCTGGTCGCAGAGAGTCAATACTGTCCGGCGAGGGTCCAAAATGGCAGTCAACAAACAGCTTCTGGAGATACTGGTCTGCCCCAAGTGCAAGGGAGATCTGCTCCTCACGGAGAAGCAGGACGGGCTGATCTGTGAAGCCTGTCGCCTCAAGTACGAGATAAAGGACGACATTCCCATCATGCTTATCGAGGAGGCGGTCCCCCTTGACAAACAGGGATAGCGGGCCGCGGCAGAGCGCAGCATTCCCAAGCCTGCCGGGATACGGGTCGTCAGTTGCGAGGCTCCAGTGACCGCGGACAAGCGTATGGCCGGCACTCCCTCAAGGATTGTAATCCGCGGAACAAACTGGGTCGGCGACACAGTTATGAGCCTACCCGCGGCCCGCGAGCTGAGGAGGATTTACCGGTCCTCCATCATCTCCTACTGGGGCCCGGCAGGCCTCATCCCTCTGGTCAAAGCCGCAGGGGTTGCCGACGAATTTGTCTCATTCGGGCTCGGAGACGGCGGTCCTCTCAAGAGGCCTTTTCGCATGAGCCGAAACCTCGCGGAATGGCGGTTCGATATGGCCGTGCTCTTCCAAAACGCCTTCGAGAGCGCCTTCACCGCGTGGCTAGCCGGAATTCCCCGCCGCGCGGGTTTCCCTACAGACTTGCGGGGGCCGCTGCTCAACATAAAGATCCCTTTGACCGATGATATTCGTTCCAAACACCAGGTCTTCTATTATCTGGCGATAAGCGACTACATCGAAACACGCTTTTTCGGCGGGTGTCGTGACAGAACGAGTCCCCCGGATTGTTCGGTGATCATTGGAGATCCCGATGTGTCCCGTGCCAAAGATTTGCTGGCGGCTGAGGGCATTGACTGCCAACGGCCCTTCTTTGCACTTTGCCCGGGCTCGGTGAACTCTGAAGCGAAACGATGGCCCGCGGATTGTTTTGCCCGGCTTGCGGACCTGATCGTAAGTGTCCAGGGAACTCAGGCGGTCTTTCTGGGCGCGCCCGGGGAAGGCGGCCTGGTCCAGGACATCATCTCGATGATGACCCGAGGAAGCGCTGCAAATCTTGCCGGAAAGTCCGGAATGATTGAGTCCATGGCAGTAATGTCCATGTCCGACATGGTGATTTCCAATGATACGGGGAGCGCACACCTTGCGGTGGCTGCTTCTGCGAAAGTGCTCACCATATTCGGTCCGACCATTCCCGGCGCCACTGCTCCCTTTGGTCCGGGCGCACACGTGATTCAGGGCGAGGCCCCGTGTGCTCCGTGCCGTCATTTCCGATGCCCGAAACCCGGACACCCATGTATGAGGAATCTCTCGCCCGATGCGGTGTTCGAAAAGATCAGGGAGCTGGCGGCTGCACGCCGGAACTGATATGGAACCCTTAGTCAGCGTCATCATACCGACGTACAATCGGGTCCACCTCCTCACGGAAACCGTGCAATCGGTGCGGAATCAGAGTTTCCGCGACTTCGAGATAATCATCGTGGACGACGGTTCCTCCGATGGCACCGCTGAGTGGCTCAAAGAGCAGCAGGATCTGGTTGTCATAACTCAATTCAACGCCGGCATAGCCACCTCCAGGAACAACGGGGCCGCTGCTGCACGAGGGACCTGGCTGGCGTTTTTGGACCACGATGACCTTTGGGCGGAGGACAAGCTCGGGGTTCAGGCCGGATTCATAAAGGAAAACCCGGAAGTGGCCCTTGTGGCTGCCCGTCACGTTCGGCTCGGCAAGCGGTACAGAGTGCCGCGGCGTCCGGCGTGGCTCAAAGGTGACCTTTTCGTCAAAGCCTACTCCGAGAGCTTCATACACACGTCATCGGTGATGATCAGAAAGGACGTCTTCCAAAAGATAGGCGGGTTTCCCCCTCAGTATCGCTTCGCGGACGAGTTTGACGTGTGGCTAAAGATATCTCACGATTATCCAATAGCTTATGTTGATCTGCCGCTGGTCTTCATCAGGTTCTACGAATCCAACACCAGTCACAACAGGATTGGTGTCCGGACGGACACCTACGATATCCTTATGAAGAACCACGATTCTCGGCGTATCCCCGGGAAGGTGTTCCTGAGGACGCTTTCCGACCACGACATATCGTTCGGCAGGGCATATGCGGGCATTGGAGACCTCCGGGAAGCCTTGAAGTGGTTCCGGCAGTCGGTAAGACGTACGCCTTATCGCTTACGGAGTTGGCGATATTACTTGAAATATCTGCTTGCGGCCGCGTTTAGGGGGACCTCCGGCGGAGGTGCGGATCCTCCTCATTCCGGGAGCAGGGACAATAGGACGGCTCCATGACCGAATTGCTGAGCCTGGATACCGAGGCAGCAGAATTGCTGGGATTGGATCCTGCATCCCTGGGAGCGTTCGTTGGAGAGGCTGTTGCCGAGCACAAGCGGCTTCTGGCCGCGGGTGGGCCGGATGTGAGAAAGAACGCGCCGGAAACCGCAATCACGCTGGTGCGCCTTCCAGGCCGTCCCACAGTGTGCGTCAAGGAGTTCCGCCGGCGAGGTTGGCTCCACGCGTTGAAGAGTCTCTTCAGGGATTCGCAGGCAACGCGCACGTTCAGGAACGGCAGGCGGCTCAACCAGGAGGGAATCCGGGCCCCTCGGCCGGTGGCTCTGCTACGTACGGCACGCCTGTTCCCGAGATCGGAATGGGTGGTCATGGAAGTCATACCCGCAGCGATAGAGCTGGATCGGTACATCCTCAAGCAGCTTGCCGCCGGCTGGCCTGCGGAGAGGAAGCGCTCGGCGACGCGCTCGCTTGCACGCCTGATAAGTTCCATGCACGCACGGGGGATTTTTCACTCGGACCTCAAGACGTGCAACATCCTGGTCAAGAGCGGCCGGATTCGTGCTTCCGCGGGAATGATGGACAGAGACACCGGCGGGCAATTGCGAGAAGGGGCGTGTGGCGCTGCGTCGTCGGCCGTGGTCTGCGGTGGTTCGCCTCCGAGTGCCGGCGAAGGAACCCAGAGCGATCAATTGACTGCAAGCTCTCTTGAACCCGGTTTTGCTCTGTTGGACTACGACGATGTGGGGTTCTCCCGGACGATATCCCGGCGGATGCGGGCCAAGAATTTGGTCCAGATCTTTCTTTCGACTCCGAGTGTTTTGGGGCCGACCGATAGGATGAGATTCCTTAGAGAGTACGCGAAGGCTGCGGGATTGGGGTGGAGCGAAGCCAGAATCCTGGCAAGGGAAGTGATGGACGCAGCCCGGGGCCGCCGAATACTCTACGTTGGATTCGAAGGTGACGTAATCGAGAATTGGGAGGCCGGCCCGGGGAGGTAGCGACCGAGTAACCCATTTCCTGGATACGGTGACACCAAGATGCACCGCAGAGCACGCGGAGGACGCGGAGGGGAACACGGGCGGCGGCGCACAATACAAGCCATGGGGCAGGTCAGAAGGCTCGGGACGGTCTTCAGGGTATGAGAGTGTCGTCATCCCCCGCCCAAAGCCCTCGACGCGCACACGCACACGCCGGACCCCACCAAGGAGCGGCGACCGGCGGAAGCCGCCAATTTGTTGGGAGTCTTTGGAAAAGGGGCCCGGGGGAAAACCTTTTCTGCAGAAAAGTTGTCCCCCGGAACATTCATAAGAGCGGGGTCAGGTCTTGAAATACCGGTTTATTCCGCTTCACTCCTTGAGACCGCTTTGCTCACGGTCGTATAGTGGATGCCCAGGTGCTCGCCGATCTCTTTGAGGGTATATCCGTATTTCACGTGCGCGTCGTAGATGGCACAATCTCTTTCTGCCCGTGAATCATTCCCGCTAAACAGCTTGTCCAGACCCGGCCTGCTCGCATACCGCTGCGATCGAGGGATCTCCTTGATCAGTTCTTTGTCGGCGAGCAGGTCTTTGAACTTCTCGACAAACCCTTCTTTCGCCAGGATCACCTGCCCCTGAAGCTCAGGCCACGGTGATGTCGTATGCATACCTTCCAGCACGAACGCCTGATATCTTTCTTGGGCGTCCTTTCGCTCGACGCCGAATAAAGCGAGTATCCAGTCCACCGACAAGTAGTCGGGGGCGGGCTGTAAGCCCGCAGTCGCCCGAAAGCTGCTCCAGGGCCAATTCCCGGCTTCCCGGACCACGGAGGCCCTCACCGGGTTTAAGACCACATATCGGCATAGCTCAAGAAGATAGTTCTCCTTATCAACGAGGATCGCCTTGAAGCGGCCTTGGAACACATGGCCGGACTTCTTGTGCCTGCGGTTGTGCGCCTGGGTGTACATGCCGTTGAGCCGGCGCATGCCTGCGGAAAGGTTGGCATCAGGGGTTTCCAGCAACAGGTGATAATGGTTGTCCATGAGGCAATATGCGTGGCATAGAATGTTGTGCCTTTTTACCATTAACCCTAAAACGGAAAGGAAGAACTCCCGGTCCTGGTCGTCCAAGAAAATCCGGGCTCGTGCATTGCCCCGGGACGTCACATGATACACTGCGCCCGGGTATTCAAGTCTCAGCGGTCTGGACATGGGACATGAATATCAGAGGTGCCCTTATATGTCAAGACCTGACCCCCATTCCCACTCTATGTGGGATTCGAAGGTGACGTGATCGAGGATTGGGAGGCGAACCAACCGGGCAATAGATGTATTGATCAGGCCCTATAAAAGACGAACCGGACTCTTCCGAGACCGGTTGATCAACCACTTATCAGATTGTAGTAGTAGTACTCGCGGCCGCTAAATCAGAAACTGGGCAACAACGACCAGCGCCGCAAGAGCTATTATCGAACCAAAGAGACTGTACGCGTACATCGCGTCGCGAAGTATCCGCTCTCTGACCATGATCTCCTTTATGGAGAGTGGTCGCCGCTCCAACCTGTTTTCACCGTAAGTTATATTGCTCATGACAAGCCCTCTTAATTAGTAAACATAACAGATAAGGTTAGAAATTGCAAGCGATTAAGGGCACTGAGGGGCAGCCATGCGGCCTCACACGGACACCACTGATCCTCTCTCATTGCGAGGAGTGAAAGGAGGCAGCAATCCGGGCACTTGTGAGGTATGAGATTGCTGCGCTTCGCTCGCAACGACAGTCTTTCCCGCGCGTAACCACAAGAGCGGTAAGCCCCCTGCAATAATCAAAGGAATTATGGGCGCGGCATTCACACCGTGAGAGTCATACCCTCCCGGGCGGCCTCGATTTGGACGCTGGAGCCGCTTTCTGCGGCGATGGATCGGCAGCGCTCCACAATCTTGGCGACCGCTGCATCGGTCCGCCAGGGGTCGTGGTGGAACAGCACCAGCTTCCCGATGCCTGCCTCGACAGCCAGCTTTACCACAGACTCAAGATCGGTGTGACCCCAGCCGCGACGTATCTGGATCTCTTCCGGCAGATACTGGCAATCGTGGATCACGAGATCCGCTCCTCTGCAAAAAAACACAAAGTCAGAAAAGCACGACCCGTTCCAGCCGTCCTCCCTCAGCTCGTTGTCCGTGAGAAAAACAAGGGATCGGTTTCCCTCGGTAAATCTGAAACCAAGACCTCCCTGGGGATGCTGTAGCTGGTGCGGCATGACCAAGGTTCCGTCCAGGGCCAGTCTTCCTTGACGAAGCTCGTGCGAGTTTTCGATTCGCGCCTTGAGATCTTCGAAGGCCAGCGGCCAGGTCCCATCGAGGTAATTTGCGCTGAACACCCGTTTGAGCCCCTCCATGCTCCGGCGGCAGCCGTCAACGGTTATGCGGCAGTTGCTGCGAAAAAGAGGGCCAAAAAAGGGGAAGCCGGATATATGGTCCCAGTGCACGTGAGTAATCAAAAGATACAGATCTTCGTGCTTGTTCTGTTCGAGGAGCGCGTCGCCAAGTTTGCGAATTCCTGTGCCGGCATCAATTATCACCGTACGCCCTGAAGAGAGCGTCACCTCCACGCAGGTCGTGTTCCCGCCGTACGTGACCGTGTCTGGCCCGGGGGCCGCTATTGATCCGCGAGTCCCCCAAAAGGTGATTTTCATGTTATTCTTTGTCCTGTGAAGACAATTTATACTGTTCCGTTATAACAGCGAGTTGCAGAGATGTCATCAAAATCCCTAAGTCGGTCGCCGGTTCCTCGAGACCCCGGCGGAGAAAATACCACTAGAGGACTATTCGTGGCTGACGAACCAAAGCCCGCGTGCCCGTGGAGCGAGGAGCTGCTGCAGCTCTCCAAGAGCGGACTTCTGCGAACCATGCCGGTGATCAATGGTATTCCCGGACCCAAGGTCACGGTGAACGGCAGAGAGGTGCTGAATTTCTCCAGCAACAACTATCTGGGGATGGCAGGCCATCCTGCGGTCGTTGAAGCGCAGGGAATGACCGCAGCTCGCTGCGGGGCAGGTGCCTCCGCGTCGCGCCTTATATCCGGAAACAGCGAGGCGCATCGGGAACTGGAGGCCTTCATAGCCGACTGGAAGGGGACCGAGGCGGCTCTGGTCTTTGGCAGCGGTTACCAGGCCAATGTGGGCGTTCTGTCGGCTTTGGCGGGACGCGAGGACCTCATTGTCTCGGATGAGCTTAACCACGCCAGCATAATTGACGGCTGCAGACTATCCAGGGCGAAGGTAGCCGTCTACCCGCACCTGGATCTCAATAGGGTGGAGGACCTGCTCAAGGACGACGGGTATCGCCGCAAAATCCTGGTGACGGAAACCGTGTTCTCCATGGATGGAGATTGCGCGGCCATGAAAGAACTAGCGGACATTTGTTCGCGATGGGGCGCCGTGCTCATGGTGGACGAGGCCCACGCCACGGGCGTCCTGGGACCCCGAGGGCAGGGGCTGGCCGCAGACCGGGGCCTGGTCCCTGAGATCCAGATGGGAACCCTGGGTAAGGCTGTGGGCGTGTGCGGCGCATACGTCGCGGGCAGTCGGGCTTTGATAGACCTGCTCATAAATCGGGCCAGATCGCTTATCTACACGACTGCCTCAGCGCCGGCAATTCAGGGAGGCGCACTGGCAGCTCTGAAGATGGTGGCCTCCGAGGAAGGCGATGCCAGAAGAGCCCGACTCAAGGAGAACGTCAGAATTTTCGCTGATCTGCTCAAATCGGAAGGTATTGCCTCCGCGTCCGGCACCCACATAGTACCTGTGCGCATTGGTGAGTCCTTTGCAGCCATGAGGGTCAGTGCGGAATGCCTGGAACGAGGGGTATTTGCCCACGGCATTCGCTACCCTACCGTGCCGGAAGGGACTGCGCGGCTCAGATTCACCCTTAACAGCGAACTCACGGAGCAAGACCTGAAGACGGCCGTTAATGCATTGAAAGAGGCAATCGCGATATGCTCGATTCCATAGACGCCGTTGAAAAGTGCCTGTTGAAAGAGAAATACATTCCCGACCGCGCGCTTGCCACGGTTCTATTCCTGGCGTGGTCCCTGAAAAAACCCCTTTTCCTGGAAGGCGAGCCGGGCGTCGGTAAGACCGAAACCGCGCTGGTCATGGCAAAAGCTCTGGGGACAGACTTGATCCGGTTACAGTGCTACGAAGGGCTCGACTCGAACCATGCATTGTACGAATGGAACTACCCCCGCCAGATACTGGCAATCAAGATAGCGGAAGAATGCAGGACCGATCCGCAATCTCTGGGCCGGACTATCTTTACAGAGGAATTCCTCATCAAGCGGCCGCTGCTGAACGCTATTCTCTCGTCCAAGGAGAGGGAACCCGTCCTCCTCATTGACGAGATTGACCGCTCGGACGAGGAATTCGAGGCGCTGCTCCTCGAGGTCCTGTCGGACTTTCAGATCACCATCCCCGAAATAGGCACTCTAAAGGCTGTCCGCCGTCCACTGGTGATCCTCACTTCCAACCGCACCAGGGACATTCACGATGCCCTCAAGCGGAGATGTCTCTACCATTGGATCGAGTACCCGACTCCTGAAAAAGAACGCGAAATCATTGCGTCTCGCGTACCCGGAATCGCTGATGATCTGGCATCGCAGGTTGCCCTGTTCATGCAGAAACTGAGACAAGAAGACCTCATAAAGCGGCCCGGTGTGGCCGAGAGCCTCGACTGGGCAGCCGCCCTGCTGAAGCTCAACCGTTCGTACCTCGACGATGACACGGTTGAACAGACTCTTGGCTGCATCCTGAAATACCGTGAAGACATCCTGTTCTTCAGGGAAGCCTGGAAGAAATCGCAGTTTAGAGACTCGATGCTGAGCGACGTCCTCGAGAAGTTGTGCTGACGAGAGGTGGCGGGGAACATCACGTCCAACCCTTTTCTTCCGAGCAACCGAGGAGAGGGGGGTTGTTCTCCGTGCATTTGAGTTGGTCTGGATGGGTGCCACTGCCGGCGCTTGGATGCTTACTCAGGAGTGATATTGAGGCACGATGTAGGGTAGGGGCGGGGTTTATCCCCGCCCTTGTCATCAATGCTGCAAAAGCGGGCGGGGATAAACCCCGCCCCTACTACACAGGTCTTGCCATCATTGGGGCCTGGGGTGTACGCCCCCTTATTTAGGAAGACGAGTGCTTAGGTTGCAAAAAGAGTCTTCCCCCGGACTAATTCTTCTAGGACCGTCCCATGCCTGAAGCACGTCCCATTCCCGACCGATCGCTTGCCTCCGCGTTGATTTCATTCGGCAGGCTTCTAAAGGACAATGGATTTTCAGTATCTGTTCCTGCCGTGATGGACGCATTGGAGGGCGTTTCGAAGATCGGGGTGGAGGACATTGAGGACTTTCGGACCGTTCTCCAGGCTACGTTTCTGTCGAGAGTGGAGGAATACGCGGCGTTTGACCGCATGTTCCGTGAGTTCTGGCTGAGCGGGGACAAGAGCGACGAAGAGGAGGCACCAGGAGACGAATCCTCCCTTGGCACCGGCGGGGAAGCCGTGCCCCAGGCGGCCGAGGACATCATTGCCGAGGCCGGGATCTCCGATTCCCAGGAGCATCATGCGTGGCAGGCCCGGCCATACGTGATCTACTCGCCTCGCGAAGTGTTGCGAGAGCAGGATCTCAGAGACGTCCCCGCGGGTGAAGATCCGCGCATGGCCAGGCTGATAAGGGAAATCCTCGCACCGCTTATCCGGCGCCTCGGGGTGAGGAAAAGGCCCGTTCGGAACGGATCCGATCTCGACTTCCGAAGGCTCCTGCGCAACAACCTCCGTTACGGAGGTGAAATCTACGAACTCCCGAGACTCAAGCCCAAGCGCCGCATCAAGAAGCTTGTGTTCCTTTGCGACGTGAGCGGCTCTATGGACCCCTATCTGAGGTTCATGCTTCGTTTCATCAAAGAGATCCAGGAGATCCGCACGAGAGTCGAGACGATGGTGTTTTCAACTCGACTCCATCGCATCACTCCGTTTCTCCGGCATTTGCCGTTTGCCAGAGCCATGGAAGAAGTGGCGCACACCGTGCAGGAATGGTCCGGCGGGACGCGAATCGGCGCGTGCCTGGCCGAGTTCACCTCTTTCAGGGGAGGCGCGATGCTGGGCCCTTCGACCGTGGTCTTGATACACTCCGACGGTTGGGACCGGGGCGACGCAGCCCTGTTGGAGAGGGAAATGGCAAAGATCCAGCGGCGCTGCCATCGAGTGCTCTGGATAAATCCTCTTCTGGGCAGCCGTGAATACGAACCCTCCTGCCGCGGCATGAAGAGGGCTCTGCCGTACGTGGACCTGTTTCTGCCGGGCCACAGCGTTTCGGCTTTGGAGCGTCTCGCGAGATTCTTGAGCGTACTGCTTTGACAAAGTTCGGGATCGGATGCTAATAAGATCGGACCCCATCGTCTGGGCAGGACGTCTCTGGAGAGAGCAATTATGGATAAACAAATAGCCAAGACCACCAATATTCCTGGCCTGGTAAGACGACTCTATTACTGGAGATTCGCCTGGCATTCGCTCCGATTGCTCCTGAGCAGAGAGAATCGTGCCATCCGCCGAGAGAAAGGCATGAACGCGGGAGACACGCTGTTCAATTTCATCAAGCTTACGTTTCTTGAGCGCACCATGCTGAAATACCGTTACATGGTCCGATTCGGAAACAGCATAATCTTGGACAGCACCTTTCCGCCGTTTCCGTCGAGGGCCTTTGACCGGCGGCTCTCCAACTATGTGAACAATATTGATCTCATGGAGCTTCCCTCGGGAATAGTGTCAATTTCCACGACCCACGCGTGCCCTTACTCGTGCGCGTTTTGTTCCGTGGACGCCCACCGCGGCGGCGAAAACGACCTTGACGAGGAAGTGATCAAGCAGACTATCAGCGGTATAGAGGCCATTGGCACAGCCTCAATCATCCTGCACGGCGGCGAGCCGATGTTCAAGTACGACCGGTTTCTGAGGCTGGTCAAACACGTGAGTCCCGACACCTGCCTGTGGATGTTCACCACCGGGTACGGCGTCACGCCCGAGCGTGCCCGCGAACTCAAAGAGAACGGACTTTTCGGGGTCTGGGTGAGCCTGGATCATTTTGATCCCGGGGTTCATAACCGGCAGCGAGGAAACCCAGAGGCTTTTGATAACGCGTGCAGGGCGGTGGAAAACTTCAAGAAGGCAGGACTGTACACCTGCCTTTCCATGGTGCCCGACGACGATTTGCTCAACCCCTCAAGATTCCGGCAGTTTTACGATTTTGCCAGGGATCTGGGGGTGGCCGAGATTCGGGTCATGGAGAAGAAGCCGTCCGGCCGGGAAGCCTGCCGGGGAGTGATATCTCACAGCCCTGTGCTGGAGCAACTTCAGAAAGACTTGCATAGAGACCGGGCCTACAAGGATCATCCGCCATTGAGCGGGCTCTCCACTTGGCTGGAGAAAGATCAGGCCTTCGGGTGCCAGTGCAGGTTCGAGTACCTATTCGTCACCGCGGATGGCGACGTTCAGCCCTGTGAGGTGAGCGAGTTTTCGTTCGGCAACATTGCCAGGGAAGATTTCACGGCCATTTACCGGAGAATCTGCAACGCATTCCCATCGCCTTCCACGGGTTGCATACCGATGGTCATGTTTCCCGAGGTACGGCAGTATCACAAGATCAAGGATAGTATTTCCGACTCGGAGAAGGCTGACTTTTCGGCCCGCATCATGAGCGTGTTCCAGTCCAGGGGCAAAGTCCCGGGCGCGTACAAGGCTATCTGGCCCATTTACGAGCGACGTGTGGAGATGTACCGGAAGAGAAGGGCGGCTGTGGAGGAAGAGGGGAAGGGCTCCAATCGAGATGGAGCCTAAGTATTCCATTTCCTGAATTTGGTAACGTAACGGGGCACCCGGAAGCATGGCCGGAGGGCGCCGTACCGAACGCAGGGGCGGGGTTTAGAGACTGTCTCAAACCCCGGGTAATGGTCACGATCGTGGCACGACTACGCAGAAGGTCGCCTCGATGAACCCTCACCCCAACCCTCTCCCGCAGGGAGAGGGAGCTTTTGGAGCCGACTGCTCATAAACCTCTCTCTCAGGGAGAGGGCAGGGTGAGGGGTGTTCGTGGCACGATTCAGCCTCTGGTTTGAATTCTGAGACAGTCTCTTTATCCCCGCCCGCCTGACAGGTTCCCGCATTCGTAACCACGCGCAGCCGGTTGGGAATACACAGAAAGGGATAAACCCCGCCCCTACACGGCTGTGGCATCATTATTCGGCCCAGCCGTACCGGGGCCGTAGATCACTTAGCTCGCCATTGCTTCCGGGAAATCCGACACCTTGATCAGGTTTTCGGTCATTTCCTTGATCTGCCGATTGGCCGACCGCATGGAGTCCAGGATGTCTATGTAAAGGGACGAGGCCTTGGGGGAGCAGAGCCCCTCGATTAGACGATCCTCGTGTGCCAGAGCAAAATCCATGGTCATCTGCGCTAACTGGCCGTGCTGGATCACGAGGTGATCCAGTATGGTCTTGTTGCGGGTGATGAGTACGTCCCGGAAATTCCCAAGAATCAAGGCAAACAGATCAAAGAGCTGTTTCAGTTCTGCCATAGCCTTGTCGCTGAACGGTATACCGTCCCGATCCTTGATTATGCTCACGTTGACCACGCTTTCCAGCAGGTCGCCGACGCGCTCCAATCGTCCGGGAAACAGTATGAACGATTTCAGCACCTTGCCGGAAGTGGTGGATGAACGTAGCAGTTGGCCGGTGAGCGCCTTTTCCTCGTTGTGCACTTCAGCCGCAAGCTTCTTGCACCGCTCCAGGTTTTGCGGCTCTGCAATGAGAAAGGTCTTGTAAATCGTCCTGGAAAGATCAACCAACTTGCTGCACATGACCAGCAAACCTTCTTCCAGGCAAGTGACCTCCGGAGGCGGGGACTCAAAGTGTTCCTTCAGCCTTGAAGCTTCAGCATCCAGCCTGGAGCTGATCAGGCGAAAGGGGTTGAAAAAAAACTCCTTTTCCTTCATCTGGACATCCTCCTCTGAATTGCATTACCCCCGCTCGGCCAAAGGGAGAGTCTTCGCCGACGTTTAGTGCCGGTCAGGAATATGCGATCCTAACTTTTCAGGGGGGCTTCGGTTCTAGATCGTCGTCCGAATAGGGATCTTATCCCTTATTAAATATTCCGCTGCGGAGAAAAGATCAAGTCTATTTGTGGGCCGGGAGTAACCATTCGGTTGAGGCCGTGCCGGGGCAGGGCTTGCCTTGCCGGCAGAGGGCGCAGCAAGGAGGCTGTCTCGATACTCGGGTAGCGGTTGAAAGCGTAGCACGATGCGGTTGAATGCTTTATATGGCCACCCTCACCCCATCCCTCTCCCAGAGGGAGAGGGAGCTCTTGGAGCAGAACGATCATAAGCCTCTCCCTTGAGGGAGAGGGCAGGGTGAGGGGCGTTCGTGGCACGATGCAGCCTCTAGGTTGACTTCTGAGACAGCCTCCAAGCAGCGCCCTTACAGGATTTCTCTTGCGGCAGTTGCCGGAATTTCCGTCAGATTGCGATGCGCAATAGGGTAGCGATGCTAGCCCCGCAAGACCGTACGGTCACCCTTTCCTCAGCGCTTTACCGGAAAGGAAAAACCGTTTTTGCCATACTTCATTCACCTCGTTTGTGATAGAATCTTCGGAACAAAAGCATTCTATCTTCTTGATCTCTCAAGGACAACGAGGTTTGTCACTTCGTTGACCCGCGATCCAAGGAAGATGGCCGGCAAAATAGAATCGGTCGGACGCAAGAGTCGCCTCAGAGGCGGCCTAATTTCCCCACGAAAGGTGTGAGAGGTGGAAAGAGACCAGGTGCGGTTTGACAATGCCGGGACGGATTCCGCCAAGCAGCTCCGGATCTTCAGAGTCCTCTATGAGCTGGCGATCGCTATGACCGCGGATCGCGGCCTGGAAGAGAATTTGCAGCTTATTGCAGATGAAAGCAGGCAACTACTCGACACGGACACCTCCTACATCGCGCTGAGAGATGAAGCGGCAGGCGACATTTTCATGCACACCGTTTCGGGCATCAGAACTCCGGGGTTCACCAGAATACGCCTTTCCATGGGAAAGGGCTTGGGGGGAAGGGTGGCCGAGACCAAGTGCGGTTACATCATCGAAGATTATCTTACCGACATCGAAAGCACGCGCGCCATTGACGACATCGTTGAAGCGGAAGGTCTTATTTCAGGCATGGCTGTTCCCATACAAATGGGGCAGAAGAACCTTGGCGTCCTGTATGTCTTCAACAGGAGGCGCACGGCCTTTGGTCAGTCCGATCTGGACACACTTTTTCTGATCGGGAACCTTGCGGCCGTGGAGATAGCCCGCAAACAGACGGAGGAGAACCTGCGGCAGAGTGAAGAGAAATATCGCTCGGTTATGGAGGCCTCTGGAGAGCCCATTGTGGTCTACGACCAGGAAGGGAGAGTGGTATACCTCAATCCTGCATTCACACGGGTTTTCGGCTGGACTATGGAGGAGCTTTTGGGGAAAAAGATTCCGTACGTGCCCGACGAAGACTGGCCTGAAACGAGAGCTGGGATCAAGGAGGTCCTGACGAATCCGGAAGGCTACTACAGCTACGAGAGCAGACGATTCACCAAGGATGGCCGGATTCTGGACGTCATATTGAGTGCGTCGGCTTTTCGCGACCGGCACGGTGTGTATCAGGGCATGATTGCCAATCTCAGGGATATTACGGACAGAAAGCGGGCGGAACAGGCCCTGCGGGAGAGTGAGGAGAAATATCGCACGGTTATGGAGGCCTCGGGAGAGCCAATGGTGGTCTACGACACCGAGGGACGAGTGATGTATCTGAACCCGGCCTTTTCGCGAGTGTTCGGCTGGACTGTGGAAGAGCTTCTGGGAAAGCGGACCCCCTATGTGCCTGAAGAGATCCGGGCCGAAACGGCTGTGGCCATCGAGAACGTATTCAAGGCCCCGGAAGGCTACCACGGCTTCGAGAGCAGGAGGCTCACCAAGGACGGAGACGTTATTGACGTCATGATGAGCGCTTCTGCTTATCGAGACGAGCAAGGGGTTCCCCGCGGCATGATAGTCAATCTCCGGGATATCACTCCACGGAAACGGGCCGAGGAAGCGCTGGCAAAATCGGAAAATCAGCTCAGACAGCTTTCTTCACAGCTTCTCACTGCCCAGGAGACCGAGAGGAAGCGGGTTGCCCGGGAACTGCATGACGGAATCGGCCAGGCGCTGACGGGCATCAGATTCGGATTGGCAAACGCAATCGCCGTGACGGATGAAAGCGGCGCCATGACCCGCGTGGAACCTCTGGAATCCCTGATACCCGTGATCCAAGGGGCCATGGAAGAGGTCCGCAGAATATCAATGGACCTGCGGCCCTACATCCTGGATGATCTGGGAATCCTGGCGACCATCACGTGGTGCTGCAGGATCTTTCAGGGCGTGCACCCGAGTATTCGAATCGAGAAGGAGATAAGGATCCTGGAAGAGGAAGTCCCAGAATCACTGAAGGTCGTAATATTCCGGGTTCTGCAAGAGGCCCTGAATAACGTCGCCAAGCATAGCGGCGCGGACCTCGTCACAGTAGGCCTACGCGCCGAGGAGGTGGGGATCCGATTTGCCGTTAAGGACAATGGAGTGGGCTTCGATTTGGACCACGCTCTTGCCGGCGAGACTCTCAGGAGAGGATTCGGGCTGGCCGGCATGAAAGAGCGCGTGCAACTTTCAGGGGGCACCCTTTCCATATCCGCCAGGCCCGGTGCCGGGACAGCGATAGAGGCCGACTGGCCTGATACCATTTCGCGTTCGAACGAGTGACTCTATCTATCTTGAAATGAGACCCTTTTCCAGGGCCAGTGCCGTCAGGGCAGAAACGCTGTGCAGGTCGAGTTTCTTCATAAGATTCGTGCGGTGCTTTTCTGCGGTTCTCACGCTGACGCAGAGGATGTCGGCAATCTCCTTGTTCTTATGGCCCTCGCCAATGAGCTTGAGGATCTCCCTCTCCCTGGGGGTAAGCGTGTCCCAGGATGATCGCTGCTTCAGCGCAGTCCTGCCTTCCACGTACCCTTCGATGACCATTTCCGAAACAGTGGGACTGATGTAAGACTTGCCCTTGAGGACGGTCTTGGTGGCAGTCACCAGTTCCGAAGGCGTCGCGTCCTTTAACACATAGCCGTTGGCCCCTGCTTGAAATGCCGCAAGGACACATTCCTCGTCCTTGTGAATTGTCAGGACGAGAATCTTCGTATCCGGCACCTGCCTCTTAATCTCTCTGATTGCTTCCAGGCCGTGCATGCCCGGCATGGAAAGGTCCATCAGCACAATGTCCGGCAACAGCTTCTCCGCGCAATGAATCGCCTGCCGGCCGTCTTCCACGGCGCCTACCACGTCGAAATCAGGGTCAGAGGAGAGCAGGACTCTAAGTCCTTCCCGCACGATCGTGTGGTCTTCTGCTATGACAATACGAGCCTTTTGTTGCATCTTCCGTGGTCCTCACACGGTCCCATTTTGAGGCGAGCGGCTTGCACCACAAGAAAAGAACGACCTGCTCATCCCTTGAACCGGTTCAAGAGAACCTTATCCAATTTCCCTTACCGGGGCAAGCCACAATTGAGCTCGTCTTCCGTTGTCCCCTTCATGCCAAATGACTGCACGCCTCCTAGAACGAGGTTGCCTTCCCCGTTGCCGCATACGTGCACGTAGGGGCAGCCTACGAGATTTCCGGACACAATATATCTTGCGCTACCGATTCAACCTGCTTTCGGACTTCTGTAGGCTACCGGAAGGATTGACAGCCGTTAGTAGGAGGCTCCGTCGCGGAGCCCTCACCCCATCCCTCTCCCAGGGGGGGAGGGAGTTGTTGGAGCCGATGCTCATAACCCTTTCCCTCTGGGAGGGCAAGGTGAGGGGTGTTCGTGGCACCATGCAGCCTCCGGGTCGAATTCCGAGACGGTCTCCCAGCGGCCCCCCAACACGGCGACCGACACGAAAAAGCAAGGATTCCGGCGATGCTCGCCACCCTGATAATCGAGAACAATGTCACCTCCAGAGAATCTCTCAAACAGCTTGTATCCGCCCGTTATCCCGACGTCAGAGTGCTTGAGGCCGTGAACGGAAAGCAAGCTCTGCTGGAAGTCGAGAATGCAGTGCCGGACGTGGTCCTGATGAATATCAGGCTGCCGGATCTTAACGGCATCGAATTGCTTCGGGAGATAAGAAGGCGCAGCGGCAGAGTGATCATTGTCGTCCTCGCGGATCACGACACTCCTGAATATCGGGATGCCGCCCTCAGTTGCGGGGCTGACTATTTCATTTCCATGTGGTCATCCTCCGGGGAGGAGATCAATTCGCTTCTGGAAACCATCTTCCTGTGGGCCCGGGCTATGGCGGACTGGAGCTGAGGACTTTCAAGGCCGTCGTTCCCGACATGCTCAAGCACGTTAGTTTGCACAGAAACCAACATGCCCCGGTGGGGAACAACGAATGATGAAAATACTGATTCCCCTTTCATTTCTCGACAGATGCGGTTTACTTCGTTCACCGCATCCTACCGGGACATTCACGTAGAAAGAGCACTCCATTGCAAAGGTCCGCGCACATGATCGCGATTCTTCGAGCATTGAGCCGATCAGCCCGGGAAACAACGTAGATACCGACATACGGGAATACGTTGATTGTGACCGGACAATACGAGCTTCACGTTATTTACCGGGGCCGCCCTTCGATGGCACAGTGCGAGGCGAAGGACAGAGGCCCTTGAATGAATCATGATTGCACGGATTGCAGAGGCCTCCAGGGCTGAAGGTCACCCTTCAGCTTCACTGGGCCCTAGCGGCCGGACGACGCCTCGGGAGAATCCCCGTGCCCCTCTACCAGGACGCAATCCAGAAAGAGCTCCTCTACATCCTTGACCACACGGAGCGCAGATTTGTGGTGGCCGAGGATGCGGGTCCGCGTAAACTAAGCATTCACTCGCGGGAGGCGAAATAGGTTGAAATCCGGTTCTGATTAATCTATGCTCCGCGGGACAGGGAAACTTCCGCACGAGGGAGCCGTAACAAGCCCCTCAGTTACCGGTCATCCTACTGAATAAATTCGCGCTCAGTCTAAAGTTGTTCAGACCCTATTCGGTGACGGTGTCGTCCCGCGACTTTCAGGTCGGAGAATCCTATGGATATCGTTCCCCAGATCCTGATAAGCGGCATCGCGGCAGGCGGAGTCTACGGGCTTATCGCACTGGGATTCGTGCTCATCTACAAGGCCACGAGCATTCTTAACCTGGCCACGGGTGAGTTCATGACCCTGGGCGCATTTGTGTGCCTGACGATGATGACGCAAGTTTCAGCCCCATTTTGGTTGGCGCTTCTCGCTACCATGCTCTTCTCGGCAATACTGGGGATCACAATTGAGCGCATAGTTCTGCGGCCTCTTATCGGCGAGCCCGTGATAGCGATCATAATGGTTACCATAGGGCTTGCAAGTATTCTTAAGGGGCTTACCCACCTGGCGTGGTCACCGGAGTATCGTTCGTTCCCGCCCATCTTTCCGCCGCAGCCTCTTGATCTCGGGATCGCCATAGTGCCTTCAGGGCTCTTATGGGGATTCCTCTTCGCGGTGTTGGGCACGGTGGTGTTCACCCTGATCTTTCGGTACACTCGGACGGGACTGGCCATGCGTGCCACTGCGGCCAACCAGCAGGCCGCCCTGTCCATGGGAATAAGCGTCAAAAGGATTTTTGCGCTCTCCTGGATCTTCGCGGCCATCACGGCGGCAGTGGGCGGAATAATCATAGGCAATATCAGCGGGATCAGCATTAATCTGGGCCACATAGGTCTCAAGGTCCTGGCGGTGATTATCCTCGGAGGCCTTGACAGCATTGTTGGGGCAATAGTGGGCGGGTTCGTGATCGGCGTGCTCGAGAATTTTGCGGGTGTCTACCTGGATGCTTTTTTCGGGGGGGGAGTCAAAGAAGTGGCTCCCTTTGTGATCCTGGTAATCATAATCATGATCCGACCGTACGGAATCTTCGGGAAAGCCCTCATCGAGAGGGTCTGAGATAGTCGTCCGGTTGAAGTCCAAATCTGACCACAATATCTCAAACCGCGGTTAAGGCAAGTCATGCGTTGCGGCGATTTTAGAGAATCCTATCTCGAAGACGAAAAGATATTCCAGACGATCTTTGTGAAGATCTGGCTCGGTGTTTTGGGCGTGGTCCTTGTGTGTCTGCCTTTCGTGACCAGCGCCTACGTGATGTATGTGGCCAATCTCATCGGGTTCGCCATCATCGGGGCTGTGGGATTGAATCTGCTCACGGGCTTCACAGGGCAGATCTCGCTGGGCCACGCTGCGTTCGTCGGCGTGGGAGGTTACGCGACAGCGATCATCATAACCAGGCTTGGGTTGCCTTTCTGGATTGCCCTGCCTCTGGCGGGACTGGTGGCCGCGGCAGTCGGAATGGTGATCGGGATTCCGTCTCTCAGGGTGAAGGGGCTTTACCTGTGTATTGCGACCCTCGCGGCACAGTTCATCTTCGAGTACGTCTTTGTCCACTGGGAGAGTATGACGCACGGGATTCGCGGCATAAACGTGCCGCCCCCGCGAATCGGCAGCTTCGTATTCGACACTGAGAAGAGCTTTTATTACATCACGCTTGTCCTGGTGGTGCTCGCAGTGGGCTTTGCCAGGAACCTGATCCGTACCAAATGGGGCCGTGCATTCGTGGCAATCCGGGATAGGGATCTCGCGGCTGAAATAATGGGGATTAACCTTTTCCGGTACAAGCTTGCCGCTTTTGCTCTCAGTTCCTTTTTCGCGGGCATCGCGGGCGGTTTGTGGGTGAGCTTCATAAAAGTGGTTACCCCGGAGCATTTCCCTTTTTCTTTATCTATTCAGTATCTTGCCATGATAATTGTAGGGGGACTGGGTAGTGTTCTTGGCTCAATATTCGGGGCCATCTTTATGACCCTTGTGCCCGAGCTCCTGAACATATTGACCGGAGTTGCAAAGTATTTCTTCCCAGGGATGGACCAGTTGTTCATCCCCATGAAGGAAGTCATTTTCGGCGTCATGATAGTCTCGTTTCTGATTTTTGAACCGCACGGATTGGCCGAGATCTGGCACAGAATAAAGAACTTCTTTAGTCTGTGGCCCTTTTCGTATTGAGAAAGCAGTCTCCATGCCCGCGAGCCTGTCCGTTTGTGGGACACCGACGTGCACGGCGACGCATTCGTAATAGTTAATCTCGAAAGGAGAGAGTCATGAAGGGAAGAGGTCTTGGTTCATTGATCCTCGTGATCCTGTTGATGCTTGCAGTCGGGGTACCGGCAATGGCCCAGAACGAGATCAAAATCGGAGCTGTCCAGCCCATCACCGGGCGCTTCGCCTTCGCTGGGGTGAACATCAACGCTGGGTTGGAAGACGCTCTGATGATGGCCAACGAGGATGGCGGCATCAACGGCAAGAAGATCAAGTACATTATGGAAGACGGCCAGTACCAGCTCGATGTGGCCACGGCCGCTTTCAAGCGGATCATGTCCAGGGACAATCCGTTGGTGATGTACGGCGAAAGTACCGGCCTCGGCAAAGCCATGTCACCGGAAATCAAGGATCGTTACAAGATTCTCTACAGCTCGACCTCCTTCTCCGGCGAACTTGCGGACGCGGCTAACAATCCCTATGTTTTTGTTCCGGGCCCGACCTACGCCGACATGATGGGGATACTCCTCAAGTACATAGCCAAGGAAAAACCCGGCGCCAAGGTGGCTTTCTTCTACAGTGATACCGAGTTTGGCAAGGACCCCATCCCCTTCGCCCGAGAGATGTGCAAGACCCTCAAGCTCGACCTTGTGGCCGAAGAAGTGGCCCAGGTGGGGGCCGTGGATGTGACCTCCCAGGTGCTGGACCTTAAGCGCAAGGCCCCCGACTTCGTGATCTTCCAGGGCTTTGTGGTTGATCCCATCGCGACGGTGATCAAGCAGTGCCGCGACTTCGGCATGAAGTGCAAGTTCATGGGAACCTTCTGGGGAGCGTCCAAGATGGTCGCGGACAACCTCGGACCACTGGCGGAAGGCTACATGGCCGTCAATCCCTACATGTACTGGTGGAACGACGACGTCCCTATGATTCAGAAGATCAAGGCCTACTCAAAGAAGGTGTATCCCAACGTGGCCTACAGGGACAACTCCTACATGCAGGGCTTCATGACCGGTCTCCTCTTTGTGGAATGCCTCAAGAAAGCCGACAAGGCCGGCCAACTGAACGGCGAAGGCCTCGTGAAAGCTCTCCAGTCCATTAAGGATTTTGACAGCGGCGGGCTTTCCGCGCCATTGACCATCAAGAACAACAAGTTCCCGGTGGCGCGGGTATGGCAGGTCAACACCCAGAAGAAGATCTTCGAACCGGTCTCCGACTGGATGACCCTGGAGTAGGGAAAGGGTGGAATCGCTTAAGGAGTTTTTTTGACAAGAATGACTCCGGGGGAACACTTTTTTGCAAAAAAGTTTTCCCCCGGACCCCCTTTCAAAAAACTCCTAACATTTCAGCGGCTTCCGCTGGTCGCCGCTCTCTTCTGTCGCCCTCAATCGAAAGGGCATTTCAGACAGACCGATAGCCCCCGCTTTCGAAACCACATTTTCACGGTTGGACAATGGCTGCTACTCTTCCACATCTTCTAAACGAAAACGCCCGCAAGTTCGGACCTGCAAAGGTCGCGCTGAGGGAAAAGGAATTCGGCATCTGGCAGTCCGTTTCGTGGCAGGAATACCTGAAGAATGTTCAGGAGATCGCCCTGGGTCTGCTGGTCCTTGGGTACCAGCCGGGAGACAAGCTGGCCATCCTCGGGGACAACCGGCCCCAGTGGCTGTACGCGGAACTGGCAATCCAATCCCTGGGCGGAGCGTCGGTCGGGATCTTTCCCGACAGTCACCTGGATCAGGTCAGGTACATCATTGACCACTCCGACGCGGTCTTCCTCATGGTGGAAGACCAGGAACAGGCGGACAAGTTCCTGGAAATCCAGGAACAATGCCCGAAGATTCGGCATCTCATCGTGGACGACATGAAGGGGATGAGATATTACGACGATCCTCTCATCATGCCTTTAGCCGACGTCCAACAGATGGGCCGGGAACTGGCGGCCAAAGAACCCGACCTCTACGCGAAATACCTGGATTCGATCACCGAAGACACGGTAGCGGTCATCTCCTATACCTCGGGAACCACCGGGCTCCCCAAAGGCGCGATGCTCACCCACCGCAACATGGTCAAGATGGCTGACAGCTACGACCGGGTGGATCCAGCGTTCCCCAGTGACAACCATGTGTCTTTCCTGCCCCTGCCCTGGGTCGGTGAACAGATGACGGCCGTGTCGTGGAATCTCTACAAGGGGTTCACGGTGAACTTTCCGGAACGACAGGAAACCGTCGCCGAGAACATCCGCGAGGTCGGGCCTCAGATTTTGTTTGCGCCGCCGAGATTCTGGGAGAGGATCTGTTCCGACATTCAGGTGAAGATTCAGGACGCGGTGTGGATAAAGCGTTTCTTTTATCGCCTGTGTATGCCTGTGGGTTACAAGGCCGCGGAATACCGGCTGGCGGACAAGACCCCCGGGCCGCTCCTTTTCGTGCTGGACAGGGCCTGTTACTGGCTTATGTTCCGTTCGCTGAAGAACTACCTGGGACTTGGCAAGCTCCGCAATGTATACACGGGCGGGGCCGCTCTCGGGCCTGAAATATTTAATCTTTTCCAGGCGATCGGGGTCAACATCAAGCAGATCTACGGCCAGACGGAAACAGCGGGCATCAGCGTGGGCCACAGAAACGGTGACGTGAAGCTCAACACGGTTGGCGTGCCTATCCCGGAAATGGAAATCCGTATCTCGGACTCGGGCGAGATCCTCACAAAGGGGCCCACGGTATTCCTCGGGTACTACAAGAACGAAGAGGCCACCGGAAAGACTCTGATAGACGGATGGCTGCACTCCGGGGACCAGGGATTGATTGACGAAGACGGCCACCTTGTCATGATAGACCGCATGAAGGACGTCATGAAGCTGACGGACGGAACGAAGTTTTCTCCCCAGCTCATCGAGAACAAGATGAAATTCAGCGTGTACATCTCCGAGGCGGTCATAGTAGGTAAGGATAGGCCCTTCGTGGCCTCTATGATAAACATGGACATGGCCAACGTGGGAAAATGGGCCGAGACACGCAAGATCACCTACACCACCTACACCGATCTCTCCCAGAAAGAGGAAGTCTACGAACTCATCGCCGGGGAAGTTGCCCGGATGAACCAATCTCTGCCAAAAGCAGCACGGGTGAAACGATTCGTCATGCTCCACAAGGAATTGGACGCGGACGACGACGAAATGACCCGGACCCGGAAGGTGAGACGATCCGTGGTGGAAGAGCGCTATTCACAGCTCATAGAAGCCCTCTACGGCACGAAGGGAACCGTGGAAGTCAGCTCCGACATCCGCTACCGCGACGGTAAAGGTTTCCGGATGCAGACTGCGGTGCGTATCAAGGACGTGCCGGAGACCCCTCCACAGGCGAGGTGAATACCCCATGAGCAATGACGGACCAAACAGAACAGGGGAAGACTTTCAGCTCGTGGTGGACGGCCTATTCCTCGGCTTCGGAGGAGTCCAGGTCCTGACTAATGTCTCCACCACGGTGCGAAAAGGCGAGATCTTTGCCATAATCGGCCCCAACGGCGCGGGAAAAACCTGCCTCCTGAACTGTATCAACAGGTTTTATCACCCTTCCAAGGGCAAGATTATGTTTCAGGGACAGGACCTTACTCGGCTCGGCGCGCATCAGATTGCTGAGTTGGGAATAGCCCGCACGTTCCAGAACGTGGAACTCTTCAAGGGCATGACTGCCATGGACAACATCAAGCTGGGCCGCCACGTTCATCTGAACACCGGCCTGGTTTCGGCCGGATGTTACTTCGGCAGGGCCCGGCGTACCGAACTCGCTCTCCGCAAGGAGATAGAAGAAACCATCATTGACCTCTTGGAGATCGAGCACATACGCAAGAAAAAGGTCGGCACTCTCCCCTATGGTTTGCAGAAGAGGGTCGAGTTGGCTCGGGCTTTGGCAATGAAACCGAAGCTTCTCCTTCTGGACGAGCCCGTGACCGGTATGAACCTGGAAGAGACCGAAGACATAGTGCGGTTCATTCTCGACATCCACGATGAGTGGGGCGTAACGGTCATACTCATCGAGCATGACATGGGAGTGGTTATGGACATCTCGGACAGGGTCTGTGTGCTGGATTTCGGGGTCAAGATAGCCGAAGGCGCCCCTGAAGAGGTCCGCTACCACGAGCAGGTGATCCGCGCGTACCTGGGCGAGAAAGATCTGACCCATTCCAGGCTGGGAGCGTGACGATTCATGGCAACCATGCTCGAAGTCAGCAACATCGAAGTGATTTACAGCCAGGTCATACTTGTGCTCAAGGGCCTGTCCATGAAAGTGGAAGAAGGCCGTATCGTAACTATACTGGGCAACAACGGTGCGGGGAAGAGCACCACATTGAAGGCGATCTCCGGGCTGTTGAAGTCCGAGGACGGCGAGGTTACGGACGGCTCCATCGAGTTCCTCGGCCGCCGCATAGACAGGCAAGACCCGGAAGAGATAGTCCGCATGGGTGTCTTCCAGGTGATGGAGGGTCGCAAGGCCTTCGAAGATCTCACCGTGGAGGAGAACCTCATCGTTGGCGCACACACGATAAGAAGCCGCAAGCAGGTCAAGCATGACATGGAGATGGTCTACCACTATTTCCCGAGACTTGTTCAGCGGCGGACCGTTCTTGCAGGCTACATAAGCGGCGGCGAGCAGCAGATGCTGGTGATCGGCAGGGGGCTCATGGCTCATCCGAAACTCCTGCTCCTGGATGAGCCGTCAATGGGGCTCAGCCCGATGCTGGTGGGCGAAATCTTCGAGATCATCCAGCGCATCAACCGTGAAGAGAAGGTTACCATCCTACTTGTGGAGCAGAACGCGAGAATGGCCCTTAGTATAGCCGACCACGGGTACGTAATGGAGAGCGGACGGATAGTGCTGGACGACACAGTAGAGAAGTTGCGTGAAAACGAGGACATAAAGGAATTCTATCTCGGCTTGACCGAAAAGGGCAAGACCAAGAGCTACCGCGACGTCAAGCACTACAAGAGAAGAAAGCGATGGCTCACGTGAAAGCGGGAGGTTTTGCTTTGAGTGGAGTGGAGGTGATGAGGTGAGGACAGGAAACCCGGCGCTCAACGATAAGACCTTCGCAGGCGTTGAAGGCTACGTGGAAGCAGACAACGCCATGACCCTTCAGGGGACGGTGAACAGAACCGGCATCTTACTGCTCTGCGTTGTGCTCGGCGCCGGTTGGGTCTGGAATCTGTTCTTCCGCTCTGCTTCTCCCGATCCCGCGGCGGTGATTCCGTGGATGCTGGTGGGCGGTGTGGGCGGATTCATCTTGGCCATTGTGACCATTTTCAAGGCACAATGGGCTCCTGTGACATCGCCCATATACGCGCTGCTGGAGGGTCTGTTGTTGGGAGGAGCCTCCTCGCTGGCGGAGTTCCAGTATCCCGGGATCGTGATGCAAGCGGTAGGCTTGACCTTCGGTACGTGTCTTGCGCTTCTGGCCGCTTATTCGTCGGGGCTGGTGAAGGCCACCGAAAACTTCAAGCTTGGCGTATTGGCCGCGACTGGCGGAATAGCCATAGTGTATTTGGTCTCGATGGTTCTCGGGCTTTTCGGGGTGAGAATGCCCTACATCCACGAAAACGGGCTCATCGGGATTGGATTCAGCGTTTTCGTGGTCATCATAGCGGCCTTGAACCTGGTGCTGGACTTTGACTTCATCGAGTCCGGGGCGAGGGAGGGCTTGCCCAAGTATATGGAATGGTATGCCGCTTTTGGTCTTATGGTAACCTTGATTTGGCTTTACCTTGAGATTTTGCGTCTCCTGATCAAGATACGAAGCCGGGACTAGCCCGTACACCCCTACGATAGCCGTTGAACTAATTTGTGGCACGATAGTTGATGCAGAGTCTCCGTCTTTTTGGGGCAAGACGGATTCAATGTGTGCAACGAACCCGTCACTTCTATTGACCGAATACCCACTAACCTGTATTATTTATTAAGTACGATTAAATTGAGTCCTGGACCCGTTAATTGCCGCGTTTCCCTCGGGGGGCAATCATGGACACTCAAGAAGGGCCACATGATTTTGGGGGTGGGGGTGGATCCCAGGCCTGGGCCCACGAAATTCAAGCGGCACAGGTACACAGGCTCTATTCTCAGGGCCGCCCCGGATTAATTGGGGCACTGGTCGGCGCGATCATCCTTACCGCCGTGCTGTGGGACGAGGTTCCACACTCTCACTTGCTGCTGTGGCTGACATGCTGCATTCTGGTGCACGTACCCCGGCATATCCTTTTAACATCTTATTACAAGAAAGCCCCCGAGGGGGAAGCTTGCATACCCTGGGGAAAATGGTTCTCACTTGGAACGGTTGCCGCCGGACTGCTCTGGGGGGCCGCTGCGGTATTCCTATTCCCGGAGGCGTCACTCCCTCACCAGTTCCTTCTCGGCGTCTTCGTCGCAGGGATCGCCGCGGGTGCTGCGGCCGTCTACTGGCCCCTGACCTTGGCTTACTTTCCCACCATATTGGCTGAATTGCTTCCACTTAGCGGCAGGTTCATTTACCTGGGGGACAAGGTCCACATCATAGTCGGCGCGGTAATCATAATGTTTGCCGGCATCCTGCTGCTCATGGCCCGTCATTCGAATGCCGCCAACTCGGAATCACTGAGATTGCTCTTTGACAATAATCGGCTGGTGCGCTCTTTGGAGTCGGCTCAGGAGGAGCTTCAGAAGCGCGTGGATGAACGGACCGCGGAGCTTACCGAGGCAAACGCGGAACTGAGATTGGAGATCAATGAGCGCAGGCAAGCGGAGGCGGCCCTCAGAGAGTCTGAGGAGAAGTACAGGTTGTTGTTCGAGACGGCTCAGGAGGCGATTTTCATTGCTCAGGACGGGAAGATACTATTCGCAAACCCGGCTACGGAGAAAATCTCCGGATACGCGCTTCAAGATCTTCTGTACCAACCCTTTTTCGAATTCATACACCCGACCGACAGAGACACCGTAAAGGAACGCCACGGCCGCAGACTCTCCGGAGAGGACCTTGTGGCCAGGTACGCAATCAGAATAATCGGGAAAGGGGGGATCACCAAGTGGGTCGAGATCAATTCGTCGCCGACTTCCTGGGAAGGAAGGCCGGCAGTTCTGGTATCCATGATGGACTTCACGGATCGTAAGATCGCCGAGGACGCCCTCAGGTCGAGCGAGGCCAGATTCAGGAGCATTTATGATCAGGCGCCGGTCATGATGCACTCCCTGGATAAGGCCGGGATTGTCCGAAACGTCAACAACAAATGGCTTAGCCAATTGGGGTACGGTCGCGATGAAGTCCTGGGCCGGCGGCTTGATTTCATCATAGGACCGGAGTCCAAGGAGATCTTCCCAGAGAGGTTTGCGGAGTTCTGGCGAAACGGGCACATCTCGGACGTTCGATATCAATACCTCAAGAAAGACGGGACCTTCATGGAAGTCCTCCTGGATTCAGTGGCTATGGACGATCCTATTTGGGGCGATGTCAGCCTCTCCGTTGTGCGGGACGTTACTGAGCAGGACAATCTGGAAAAGCAGTTGCGTCAGTCCCAGAAGATGGAAGCCATCGCAACGCTTGCTGGAGGCATTGCCCATGATTTCAATAACCTCCTGACGGTCATTCTGGGCTTTTCCGAACTTCTCATTGACGAGCGTTGCGGCGGGCCGGAATGGATCGAGGACCTGGACAGGATCCGAAAGGCCGCTCAGGGCGGCGCCGAACTTGTCAAACAGATTCTGACCTTCAGCAGGGGCACCGAAATCAGGCTTCGTCCCATCAATTTGAACGATCAGATCGTCCATGTGCAGCAAATTCTGTCGCGAACCATACCGAAGATGATCAAGGTCGAGCTGAGGCTGAGAGGAGATCTGTCATTGGCAAATGCCGACCCCTCACAGATCGAGCAAGTACTTATGAATTTGGCGCTGAATGCCAAAGACGCAATGCCCCAAGGTGGAAATCTGATCATACAAACCGACAACGTCCACCTGACGCCGGAATTCTGCAGAATACATCCGACAGCGACGTGCGGGGACCACGTGATGTTGTCCGTATCGGACAGCGGCAATGGCATGGATGAAGAGACGGTCCGACGCATTTTCGATCCATTCTTCACCACCAAAGAACCCGGAAAGGGCTCAGGCCTAGGGCTGGCAATGGTTTACGGCATTGTCAAGCAGCACGGGGGCTATATTCACTGCATCAGCGCACCGGGAAAAGGAACATCTTTTGAGGTTTATCTTCCGGTATCCGAGGTGGCTGTTGCCGCGGGGGATGCGCAAGTAGCGGCAGAAGCTGAAAGAACCTCCCTGGCGCCGGCCCAGGGCGAAACCGTTCTGATAGTTGACGATGAGGACGATGTCAGGGATCTCGGTAAGCGAATCCTCGTCCGCTGTGGCTACAGAGTCCTGACCGCGGCGAATGGAAAAGAGGCGCTCGACATCTACGGGAGGGAATGGCCGAAAATAGACGTGGTCATACTCGACCTGATCATGCCTGAGATGGGAGGGGAGGAATGCCTCCGGAACCTGAAGAGAATCAATCCGGAAGCGAGAGTCCTGATATCCAGCGGGCATACCCGGGGTGGTGCCGGCGACGACGGTCCTGACATGAAGGTGCGCGGCTTCGTCCACAAACCCTATGAGATAAAGGACATGATGAAATCGGTCCGAGACGCTCTGAACGGGGGGGCGGCGTGACGGACATGAAGGTGCTTTTTGGACACCTTTTCGCAAGGATGGAGACATATCTTTCACCCTTGGAGATTGCTTCGTCGCTCCGCTCCTCGCAACGACACTCCCGAAACTTGTCGTTGCGAGCGAAGCGAAGCAATCTCATACCAATGTGTCATCAAACGCAGTAATGCTGCGTTTGTAGGGGCGCTGCTTGCTGCGCCCTCTGCGGGCAGGGCAAGCCCTGCTACCCGGCGGCCGCATCATCATTCGCCCCCCTGTGATTACGTCACCGTACTCGTGAAAAGGCGTACCCAGGTTTACCGTTCCGTCAGTTTCTATAGCCGTTGCCAAAAGTCTTGACCGATTTAGTGCTCAAGGGACGCCTTTGTCGAAGGGGCTTTGGTGGAGCAGGCATCCTGCCTGCTCAGGGATGGCGGGCAAGATGAAACTGTCTCAGAATTCCTGAGTTCACCAAGATCGTGGCACGCTCCTGTTTACGCCCCTCACCCTGGCCCTCTCCCAAAGGGAGAGGGGATTCCCAACCGACCGGAATGACAGAGCCCTCTCCCTCTGGGAGAGGGTGGGGTGAGGGATGAAGCGGCAGAATCCTCGCCAGGCGTGGTACGATTTTGACTGTTAGCCGAATTCTGAGACAGTTTCAGATGCCCGCCCCACCAGAGCATATGAATTATCGGACATTATTTCTGGCAATCCCTACATGCCGCCCATTACTGAACGCTCACCCCAAAAGAGAAGTTGACCCAGATCCCGAGTTTGCGCTAATCTAAAACAATAGACTAATAGAGACCAGTCGAACGACCTTACCGAATAATGGGTATCGCAGGAGCACCCGGGTGGGCTATCCTGGGTTTAGTTAAGTCCGGAAGCCCCCCGTCAGACGCGTCAGGCTGCCCCGGGACCGTCGGTGAGCAGCCCAGTGGGTACGAACCCGGCACTATTTCCGTATTATGACACACTGAGGAGGGAATGGTATGAAAAGGCTTCTTGTAGTCTTCGCAGCGTTTCTCGTGTCCATGACGTGGACTGTGACGCAGACGGCGGCCGCGGAACCGATTCTTGTGGGCGTCCCCACCTCCCTGACGGCCCTTGAAGGAAAAGAATCCCTCAAAGCAGTCGAGATGGCTGTCGAGGAAATCAATGCCAAAGGCGGGGTCAAGGTTGGGGATACCAAGCGTCCCCTAAAAATAGAGACGATAGATCTGCGCGATTCCTCTCCGGGCGTACCGGTTTCAGAGGCCCTCCTCGGAATGGAAAAGATCATCACCGAGAAAAAGGTGAACGCAATTCTTGTGGGGCCTTTCAGATCCGAGGCGCTTCTTGCCGGAATGGACCTCCTTGCCAAGTACAAGGTTCCCATGCTGGGGACCATCGCCATGTCGCCCAAGTCCGAAGAGAAGGTCAAGCAGGATCCTGAAAAATACAAGTATTGTTTCCGGGTTTGTCTCAACGCGAAATATCTTGTGGGATACCTCGCGCAGACCCTTGGATTCCTCAACCAGGAATTCGGATTCAAGAAGTTTTTCGTGATGCACCAGGACGTGGAATGGGCCCGAGCCACAGCGGGCGGTACCACCAAAGTGGCCACGGACAAATTCGGCTGCGAGAACGTGGGCACCGAGGTATACCCCACCGGCGCGTCCGACTTCGCTGCGGGTCTGATGAAGGCCAGGAACAAAGAAGCCCAGGTGATCGTTCCAATATTTGACATGCCCCAAAGCGGCATTCTGCTCAAGCAGTGGCAGAGCATGAAGATACCGGTCATCTTGAGCGGCTTTATCTCGGTTATGGCCGGTCCGGGTTCATGGAAGACCTTTGAAGGCAAGATCAGCGGGCTCGCGAACTGCAATTTCGAGATCGGCAGCGCGATACCGTCTGAAAAGTATGCGCCTGCAAAGAAATTCTACGATGATTATCAGAAGAAATTCGGCGTCCCCATGGAGGCAGGACATGGCCCTGCGCCTTCATATGACTCAGTTTACATCCTGGCCGAAGCAATCGAGCGCGCCGGAACCCTGGACGCCGACAAACTGGTCGCGGAATTGAAGAAAACCGATCGTCAGGGGGCTATCGGGAGAATAAAATTCGACGACGGTAACCAGGCAATATTTGGCGACGATCCCTCAAAGACCGCCGTTGGCTGTGTCTTCCAGTGGGCCGAAGGCGGCAAGCGAGTGATAGTGTTTCCGGGATCACTCTCGGAAGGCAAGATCAAATTGCCCGACTGGGTGAAGGCGGCCAAGTAAAGCCCCGATCCTGCCGCTGCATAAATTGGAATCATCAATGAGAGCACTCCCATGTTGGAAGTAACTCTGATCTACGGGTTTGTAAACAGCATCATCCTGGCGCTGATAGCTCTGGGGTTCAGTCTTACCTTCGGTATCAGCGGAGTCTCCAACTTTGCTTATGGAGCCATGTACGTCATGGCAGGCTACGCAGTGTGGATTTTCATCCACAAGCTCCACATGCCGTTCTTTGTTGCCGCGCTCCTTTCAATAATAATGACCGCGGCACTGGGGGCGGCTCTCTATAGGTTCGTGCTGCTGCGGGTCCGCGGGCTGGTTATTTCCGAGGTAATCGCGACTTTTGGGGTCGGGCTGGCCATCCTGGAGATGTTCCGCTATCTCGGCTTCACGGGGTTCGAGTATACCTTGCCGCAATTCACGGACGGCAGCGTTATGATCGGGAACACTTACATAGATCACCAGCGGCTGTGGATAGTGGGCGTGGGGATAGCTCTGGCCTTGGGCCTCTATTTGTTCACCCACCACACGAAGCTGGGACTGGCCTTTCGGGGCATAGCCCAGGACGAGAGAACGGCCCTTTCGCTGGGCATCAATTCCGATAGGATAGCCGGTATAAGCGTGGCCTTTGGTTCGGCTCTGGCTGCGATCGCTGCCGTCTTGATCCTGCCCAGGGGTACCATATCGGTTAATGAAGGATACGACGTTCTCATCAACGCCATGGCCGTGTGCATCATCGGCGGCCTGGGGAGCACTGTCGGCGTGGTGGTCGCCTCTTTTCTGATCGGGTACGCCCAGATGTTGGCCGATGTGCTTTCCGGGCCGCATTGGAAGATGATAGTCTCCCTGGTAGCCATTCTCATCATTTTGGTCGTTAAGCCTTCGGGATTGTTCGGTAAACAGAAGGAATTGGAAGAGAGAATCTAGGAGGATTTGCAGAAACGCTGGTAATGTTTGAAATCGTAGCACGACTCCTGCGTCTGACCAGTGCTGAAATACGGGACCGCGGTTATGCCTAACTTGCGGGACGGACAAAAACTGCTGTAGGGGCGAGGTTTATCCCCGCCCGTCTCATCAATTCTGGAGCAACTGGCGGAGATAAACCCCGCCCCTACAGGATCTCGTGCTACGATCGAGGCCGTGCCGGAAGTTCTGAGACAGTTTCTATGTGTCCGCGCTGTGTTGGAGGTGTTTGCGAAGCATGGGCGGACACACGGATCCGCCCCTACTGGTACTCTCAATGACAGGGCTGGAGGAATCCGTCAATGAATCCGATGCCGCTCGCCGGGCGATAGCCGTGAGATCCGCGGTGGCCTTGGGAGCCCTCTGTTAATGGTGGACAAGTGAAGCAGAGAAGGAAAGAAAGAATAGACAGGGGCATAAAGGCCAGGTCCGATGACGTCTTTGCGCTCACGGGCTATCGTGAGATGCTCTATGTAGCTCTGCCCCCTGTCTTCCCTGTGGCAGCCCTAATCATTCTGCCGCTCGTGCTCCCCGTTTACTGGCAGAAGGTGCTTATTTCAACCGCGATCTTTGCTTTGCTCGCCATGAGCTGGGACTTCCTGGTCTCAGTAGGAATGGTGTCGCTGGGGCAGGCCCTGTTCTTCGGAGCCGGAGCATACGCCGCGGGTTTGCTGAACCGGTACCTGGGATTTCCCATATGGCTCACCATACCGCTGGCTACGGTCATCGGCGGTGCGTTCTCCACGCTAGTCCTTCTGCCCGTCCTCAGGCTCCGAGGCGTATATTTTTCAATGGTCACACTGGTCCTTCCCCTCATGCTGGAGCGAATCGTCGAGGCCACCGGAATTTTCGGCGGTACGGAGGGCCTGACAGGCATAAGCCCCTTCGGGAACCAATGGGTAGAAATCTATTCGCTTCTGGCGGTGTTGTTGGTGGCCTTGTTCGGATTCCGCAGGCTGGTAACCACGGATTACGGGCTGGTGCTCAAGGCGATCCGTGACAACGACAGATCCGTAATGAG